>Ga0316230_1001217_pt1 | contig 28748 bp, 41 predicted proteins | sample TBH18025metaG_FD_206004 | JGI IMG/M metagenome (GOLD analysis project Ga0316230, IMG submission 206004) | Freshwater microbial communities from Trout Bog Lake, Wisconsin, USA - TBH18025 | ecosystem: Environmental > Aquatic > Freshwater > Lake > Hypolimnion/Profundal zone | place: USA: Wisconsin...
TCCTTGGCAGCATTACGAGCATCATATAACTGTTTGATCTTGCCTTGCTTACGCAACATTTTGAATGCCAAATTTTCTGGGCCAAACTCTCCGTGTTGATCCAAACCGGCTTGACGCATATCTTTGATCTTTTTAGCCAAGGCAGTCATTTTTTCTGCACTACCGCTTTTAACTGCGGCATCAATACGATGTTTTAGATCTTCGTATTTGTTACGAGTACTGACGTCATCTACTTCAGCTCGGCGGCGTTTAGGAACATCAATCCATTTATTGTTTAATACACTGTAGATACCTTGACTGACCGGAGACTTGTTAGCATTCTCTACATAGAGTTCAACATCATAACGGCCAATCTTAAAATTGTGCATTTCATTGTATTGATATTTTTTAGCATCAAACAATTCGCGATACACTTCTGAATCATCGGCCTTGGGCAAATCTACTACCAGGTGTAGATCAATGTCACTGTAAGGTGTATAAGTGTAAGCGGCGTTGCTGCCACTGACAGTAATGTCTTTTAATTCAATATCATCAATGCCTAGGAATTCTTTAAAGTCTGCGGCAATCCGTAATAGTTGCTCGCGCACTTCGGGACGAAGGTGCTCGTCCGGCCCCCACAGCTTTGGGTTTAAACGCTGATTAAATTTAACTGCATCACTCAGCTTGTAGGAATCTAGCTCTAGAATGTTCATAGATGTATTTATTGTTAAAACAAAAGCCGCTATCAAAGCGGCTTGTTGTTCTAGTACTGTTGTGTTTAGCCTTTTTTAGCTTTGGCTTTTTTAGCTTCTGGTGCTTTTGCACTAGTTGCCAATACTTTAGCTTTAGGAGGCTCTGGTGGTGCAAGCGGTGTTACAGGAGCGGCTTGACCATTTTGAATAGCGATTTCATGTAGGTTTTTATACAGTTGATCTTGTGCTTGATAGTCAAATACATAGGTACCTGTGTGCTTGAGCAGTACACGCTTGTCTACCCAAACTTTACCACCTAGATCACGCCAGTTTTCGCAGAATGTCCAGTCCTCTGAATAGTAACGGTTCTCGCGAACTGCTGTATCAAAGTAAGTTTTCATGTATGGGTTCAATTCTACAGGCAAGCCGATGTCATTCATAAATGGCTTGGTAGCAGGGTGAGCATCTAATTTTTCAAATACATGGCGCTTGATCAACAAGAAACCTGTACCTGTTTTGCTAACTTCTTGTAAGCCATCTGGGCCTTCTTCGGCGCCTTCAAAGCCATTAACACACCACTTAATTGGTAAGGATTTCATTGGGTACAGTCCACCAATAACATCAACATTACGATTTAACATAACCAATAAGTGCCAAGGTTCCCAACCAATATCAGCATCAATAAACATCAAGTGTGTTGACTCTTTATTGTGTAAGAATTTAGCTGTTAATGTATTACGAGCACGGCTGATCAATGATTCGTTAGTCATTGTTTCCATGGTCCAATCAATGCCCAATTGACGAGCAGTGTTTGACCACTTGATGTAACTCATAAAAGTGGATTCTGTTAGTTGTCCACCATAGCAAGGCATACAGATATGTACACGGGTGGTTTTAATGAAATCAACATCAATCTGAATTTGTTGTTGTCCAGGTTGTGGTTGCTCAGTTACTTGATTTACTTGTGCTTCAGGTTGTTGGTTTTCAGCCATGATGGTCCTTTGTTAAATGATGAAATATTTACTTGATTTACTACTGGTGGTTATTTTTTCTCGTCGATATAATCGACAATTTGTTGCTCGGAAAGGTTTATACGACGGAACTCAGCTAACTGAGCTTTTATTTCTGTAATTTTTGCCATTAATTTACAGCGATGTTCATGCATAATATTGACTGGAGTTTCGCCACCATCTAATACTTCTGCTCCAAACTGCACACGACGCCCAGGTTCTTCCTGCCCTAACTTGCGATCAAAAATATCTTTAAGATGTGCATCAGGAGAACCATACAAGTCTGTTATGATAGCTGATCGATCTGCTTCATTGCCCTTGGTATAGAGTTTTCTGATAGCACTGGCTGAATCTGCATTTACGCCCTTGACACGGAAATTTACTTTAGGAGTAATTACCACATATCCATGCTGTGTCATGGGTTTTAACTTGTTTAGCTTTTCAGGCAAAGGTTGTAAGTAACTGGGCGAGCCATCTTTTTTAGGTTTAAAACTAAAGCGTTCGGCATCTTTTTGACTGACAGCAAAAATAAGTGCTGTTGTGTTTTTTTCTTCTGGGGACAGTTGATTAATAATTTCATCAGCACGATAAGGATTTTTTACCTGTGCAATATGTCCAGCAGGAACTCCTAACTTGGTCATCATGGCTACTTTTTCGCTGTAGCTAAAAGGACTGGTTTCTGGATCTTGTACATCGCTGGTGGCAATATAGACATTATCAGCACCAAACTTGTTGGCCAACCAATCATAGCTGGCCTTGTGGCCTAGGTGAAATGGGTGAAAACGACCTGGATAGATGACAAGATAGTTCATTGTAATATTTATGGCTACATGTGCTCTAATAACCACAGGTAAATGGGAGTGGTAAACTCCAGGCTAACGGTGCCGTTACAGCCCATTTCACCAAAAAATTTATCTTCAACCTGTTTCCCACTTCCGTTATAATCATGCCGATATACAGCATTATCTGTTAATAATAGTCCCAGCTCAATACCGTCAAATGCTACACGATCAATAATAAGTCTAGCATCTTTGACTATGTTACCTGTTTCATCAACCTGAGTATGCTCGGGCTGTTTGTTTTTTAATACAAAACGCAGTTGATGGCTGCCGTCGTTGTCTGTTATATTATATGAGAAATCTTCTGCATGGTCAACATGATCTCTATCAAATATTTTAAGATCATCAATCCAGATTTCCAAGCCCAAAGGTAGAGCGGCATCTGTGGTATTAATACCGCAGGATATGGTTGTTTCCATTGATTAGTAAGTAATTGTTATAGAGTTAATATTGCCACTGGCAAAGTCTTTGATTTCTGCTATCATCCATACAAAGTTACCAGTCACAGTATATGACAGTACATCGGTAACATTGCTAAGATTGCCGGTATTAACAGTATCAAAAAATAGTGCTTCGCTAAGTGGATCGTTTAGGCTGGCCTGGAAATTTATGTTGCCAGTAAAATTAGTAACATTGGCCGTGAGTGTTTGTAAACTGCCCTGTCCATAGTAGTAAGAAGCGGCCTGTACAGTGTTGCTGACAAACACATTAGGTACGCCTGCTTGCCAACTGATATTGGCTATCATGGTCTGGGTATTTAAACTCATGCTTGATTAATCTCTACTAGTACACCTGCGCCGGCCAATTCTGCTACAACTGCTTCCAATTGAGCAACTACTTCTTCGGACAACAAAGGCTGGATATCAGCGGAATCTTTTACCAACTGACTAACTGTAATTACAAGGGTTTGTTCATTAATTTTTGCCATAGTGTATTATTTAGCCGGTATCAATTCCATAGTCTTTCTTATTAATCCTGGGTGTACTAGGCTTAGTAGTACTAGCCAAGATTCAGTATCGTAGTCTATGAAAAAATAGTCTTGTGTTCTATGGTATAATTGTTCGGTCCAGCGTCGCATGGCTGGACTAATTCTAATAGTATCTGCTTGATTGGTTAAAAAACTGCATAGTTGTTGTTTTTCTTCTGAAGTTAGTTTGATATGCTTTAAGTAGCTTCGGTATCGATTTTTAGGATTTTTTAAAGTTATAGTATTTTTTGGTCTAGCAACTACAGCTTGGGTATAGTGTTTATGTTTTAGATACTCAATTTGATCCAGTTCAAGTAAAAAATCAACATCGTTGGTATAAATCCAAGCAGTAGTAGTACTCAATACCAATTTGAACTTGTATTCAGTAGTTAACAGTAGGTCGCAAAATTTATGCAGGTTAGCAACAACTTCAGAAGTTATTACCTTTTGTGGAGTTCTCATGATTCCTGCATGACCCATTACACCAGATGCCCAGCGTTTGCTTACTTGCTCTCGCCATTGACGTCGATGTCGTAATATACGATCAATGCGGTCGTGGTCAAGCTCACGGAGAGCATTGACCTCGTCTAGACTAAAGCCCAGGCAATACTCCCATTGATCGTAAAACAGTCGATCTCGACTATTGGGTTTGAATATTAGACCCGTCATTACCAAGTACTATGATCCCTTCATGGTTAATCTGCGGTCCAGCAACAGGATATTCAATTTGAAAATCAACTGCGTCATCAACCATACTAGCATGAACTGTACAGTTAGACAAGCGTTCAAACAAGATTTTCTTACTCAACGGTACACGGATAGTTTCGTCAATCTTACGAGCCAATGGACGAGCACCCATCTTGTTGTCATAGCCCTTTTCAGCCAACATGTCTACTACACTTTCAGTCAGTGTCAGTTTAATGTTCTTCTGATCCAAACTCATACGCAGTTCGTCAATAAACTTAACAACCACTTTCTTAATAGCTAAAGGTTCTAGTTTCTTAAACTTACATACTTGGTCAATACGATTACGCAGTTCTGGTTTGAAGAAGTCCTTCATTGCTTTTTCTTCGGAGCCAGTCTTTTCTAAGTCCTTGCCAAAGCCAATGTTGTTTTGTTCGTTATCACGAGCCCCTAGGTTACTGGTCATGATAATGATAGCGTTCTTAAGGTCCACTGTTTTACCATTGGCTGATGTAATACGAGCTTCGTCTAGCATCTGTAGCATGATGTTGATAACATCTGGATGTGCCTTTTCAATTTCATCAAACAGTAAAATACAGAATGGATTTTTACTGACATCACTGATCAGTTTGCCACCACCTACATTGCCATCTTCAAAACCAACATAGCCAGGAGGAGCACCAATCAAACTAGACACAGTATGCTTTTCTTGATACTCTGACATGTCGTACTTGTGTAGGGTCATGTCTAGGTTTTCAGCCAACAGTTTAGCTAGTTCTGTTTTACCTGTACCTGTGGGTCCCAGGAACAAGAAACTGGCCATGGGCTTTTTAGGATGTCCGATACCACTGAAGTTAATATAAACACGCTCTAACACAGAGTCTACTGCGGCATCTTGCCCATAGAGCTTTTGTTTAATGTTACCTTCTAGTTCGACAATCTTAGCGGAACGCTCATTCTGCAATCGATCAATTGGAATACCACTGGTACGGCTTAACTGTACCATGATCAAATCACGATCAATAACCACATCAGAAATATCTTTGACACGCTCTTTAGCACAGGCACCGTCTAGTAAGTCAATGCTCTTGTCTGGATTTTTACGATCGTGTATGTAACGACGACTTAGTTCTACCGCAGACATAATAGCACTGGTATCAATTAATACATTGTGGAATTTTTCCAAGCGTGGGCTGAGTCCAATCAAGATTGCTTCTGTAGTAGCATCATCTGGTTCATCAATACTGACACGATGGAAACGACGCATAAGAGCACGATCTTTTTCAAAGGACTCGTAGTATTCTTCCCAGGTGGTACTTGCTACTACTTTTAAATTGCCTTTGGTAATGGCTGGCTTCAACATATTGGCCATGTCTAAACTGCTTTGGCTACTAGCACCAGCACCCTTCATAGTGTGTGCTTCGTCAATAAACAAGATACAGTTTTTCTTGGCTTCTAGTGCGCCAATGACCTGTTTGAACTTTTCTTCAAACTCTCCACGATACTTGGATCCTGCCAGCAGTGATCCAATCTCCAATGACCATACTTCAAAATCGTGTAAGAATTTAGGAACACGATTAGCGGCCACTTCTTGTGCTAGGCCTTCAATGATAGCAGTTTTACCTACACCAGGGTCGCCTACCAACAATACATTGGCCTTGAACTTGCGAGCTAACACAGTGATCATTTCATCTAGTTCTGCTGTGCGGCCAATCATAGGCTCCAGGCAATCTTTCTTGGCCAGTTCTGTCAAGTTGGTACAGTGTTCTTGTAAGATTTCTGTAGCCTGTTGATTAGTAATTTGTACATCTGCTTGATTGTAATTCTTGTGATAGTAGTCAGCAAACTCCTGTTTCTTAACTCCATATTTGAGTAAGAAATAGTGTGCATGACTGTTGTTTTCAGCCATAACAGCAATGTATAAATCTAGTGTGGTCATTGAACGGCGACCAGTAAACAAGACCTGTGTCATGGCACGATTAAAACAACGCTCGAGTGCATTGGTTTTCTTAGGTGTTACATTGGGATTTTGACTTACTAAACTGACCAGGTTATTCAAATAGTCATCTAGTTCAGTGTCTAACAAATTTACAGCTACTCCAAACTTTTCTACTACATTTCTAAAAGCTGGATGGCGGATCATGGCCAAAACTAAGTGTTCGGTCAAAACATATTCATGCCGTTTGTCTCTAGCCAATTTAACTGCGCTGTCAACGATTTGTTCTATTTCTGGATTGTTTTGCATATGGTCCTTATTGTAGTTGCTACTAGTAGTATATATTATCAAGACTGGTAATGCAAGCAGTTATGGTATTATTTTCTATGAGTTTTTCGAATCATCTCTAGTAATTCGGGATCAATAGTTTTGGGTATCTCGGCCTGCAGTCTAACTATAAAATCACCAGCACGACTATTGCGTCTGGCTAGACCTCGACCTTGTAGCCTAAGCATGGTTCCTGGTTGGGTGCCTGGTTCGATATTGATTTCTAATGTGTTGCCCAGAATGTCTTTGACCATAGTTGTGCCACCTATAATTAGGTCCCAGATGTTGACCGGGTGATCCATAGTTAGGTTAGCACCTTGGCGATGATACTTAGGATTTGGATGTACACGATAGGTAATAACCAAATCAACACCGCCAGGACCAATCTGCGGATACTGCACAGTGTCTCCATCATCAATGCCCTGTGGTATTTCGATTTCAACTGCCATGGTTCCGTGTTGTGTTCCAACACTGATTGTTCTTGGTCCGCCCTGTGCAGAATCAGCTAGAGTAATCCATAGGGTCATGCGAGCCTGTTGACGCATTTGTGCATGTGGACCATGCCTAAATTGTGCGCCAAACATGTCAAAGATATTTTGGAAATCAAAGCCCTGTGGACCGCCAAAGCCGCTGAATTGGCTAGTAAATGCTGATCTAGGATTATCGTACTGAGCCCGCTGTTGATCATCGCCTAGCACAGAGTACGCTTGTTGCACCTGCTGGAATGCTTCTTTGTTTCCGCCATCGCGGTCTGGGTGATGTTTTGATGCTAATTTTCTATAGGCTTTTTTAATATCATCTGCCGATGCATTTCTATTGACACCTAATATTGAATAATAGTCTTGACTCATTGTGTGAACTCACATTTCTTACGGATAATATAAGCAGATATGTTTGTAGATACACTTGCTTCTTTAATTGAATTATACTTTATACCATTTAACACTAACGGACGCGATGAATGGTTTTCGGCCCCAGTGCGTTTTCCTAACTGTGCCTGACTGCTTTTGCGCTTTCTTTCGTCTGAACAGGGCACGCCGTATAGCGGATGATTTTCCCCTTTCATTCTTTTGCTTTGTGCAGGATTCTTTTTACCGCCCCAAACACTCTTGTTGCCTATATATACACCTTTAAGTTTTGCACTTCTTTTAGCTCTTACCTCTGGTGATATATTGCTTCCGCCTTCACCGCCGTCGGTCCAATTATGCAATATTCCGGTATTGATATCTTTTCTGCCAAATTGAGCGATAAGTTTTTTTTCTAATATAAACGCTTCGGACTCCGACAGTCCGGTGGCTATTATTTTAATTCGCTCTCTATTTTTTGGAGGAGCAAAACTTCTCTTTTTAGAATAGGCGCGATTTCCGCTACCCTTGCCGATATAATATGGCGAGGTATTATCCTCGCGCATATAGGCATATACATAATATTTGTAGTCGGTCATAGTATATTTTAATTATACTACTTTTCAGTCATACTTGCAATTATTTTTTCTTTGCAAATTTGGATTTACTATGTACAGGAGCATCCGGAACTGGAGTTCCTTCTACCTTTTTGTGTGTTTTGATAGTCTTGCAAACTGGTTTACCTTTGGCATCATCGTGACAGACTTTTTGCATTACAGCTTCTGCATGTACTGTTGTAAATCCTATTAATAATGCTAGTGTTAATAACTGTTTCATACCGTATCCTTAGATTGCTGGAAATGACTGTGTAGGGCCAGATGGTTTTCCACTGGCAGTCATTGGGGGAGTTGAACTAAAAGTTGGGGGAGTGGCTGTACTACCAAACGCACCGGTATTTCCAGGAGGAGAACCAAACCCGCCAGCTGGAGCACCAAAACTGCTGGTACCACTACTAAATCCAGTATTGCTAGATCCAAATGCCTGTTGATTACTAAATGCGCTGGTACTAGAACTGTTGTTAAAACTATTGTTTGATCCAAAGTTTGTAGGAGCAGTATTGTTACTGGTTACATTTACCATGCCCATACTGTTTGGTGGAACATAGGTGGTGCCCGCTCCTGGGCCAAAGCCTTCACTTAATCCGCCTTGTTCTGCTCCTGCCATTTTTTCTTTTGTACGACCATAAGCGGCAATGCCTAATACCGCGCCCATAGCAATGTGAAACAATCCTGCACCTTGTAGTGTAAGCGGTTGCCATTGGCTTAACGGCCCGACTCTTTGCATAGTTTGAACTAATGCCCATAATACAGGGAATACCATAAAGTCACAGCAACAGACAGCCATGTACATCCAACCCATCATTGGACGCCACTTGGAATTCATCCAATCTTCTTTTTTCTTGTCGCTGGCACTCAGATGAGCATATTCTGCTTCTGTCGGCATGTAAAACTCCTTATTTTATTATTATCTAGTATTTATTACTGTGCAGGTGCAACAGGAGTGTCACTAGTAGTATCAGTAAACGGAGCAGCCGACGGAGTAATTTGGCTAGCCTGTGTATTCATGTCAGCAGTGTGCGCGGCAATAGCGGCCTTAAACTTAACAACATCTGCTTCAGCGGCAGCCTGTGCGGCAGCGGCGGCATTTACAGCGGCCTGATGTAGACTAGCGGCTTTGGCTAATGCAGTTTGTAGTTCTGCTTTTAAACGGTTAACTTCAGCATTGGCTGCCAATGCATCTGCACGGGCACGATCAAATAAGTTTTTAACATCAGCATCAGCAGAACTGATTAATGTTTTAACTTCATTTTCTATTTCTTTTGCTGCGGTTTCTACTTTTGAAAAAAATCCCATGATATAGCTCCTTTGTTATAATTTTAATATACTGCACCAATAATGGTCATCAACCCACCGATAAGTTGATTCAACTGCTCTTTCATGGCCAATTGGCTCATGTCTTGTATAATACTCAACTGTCGTTGTGTATCTCGTAATATCTCTGCTAGATCCTGTGTTGACATCTGTCCTGCCTGTGCGGCCGCAGTAGCTTGGCCAATATAGTTAGCGGCGTTAGCAAATACAGGATCGCCGCTGGTAGCCATAGCGGCTAATTGTTGGTTAATTTCATCTAATGTCATCTTGGTCTAGCTCCTATTACATGTTGTATTACTTCGGCACTGTGTTCAATCGCGCCGTATTTTAATTTACAAAACAGTGGTGGCACTGGCGAAGATTGTCCATAACGCTCGGCCAACCCTTGTGCTATTTCATTTAGACTTTTTGCCGCACCTAGGCCATTGCTGTTGTGCGGAATTTGTTCACTGTATTTTTCAAATAAATCTGTTTTGTTAGCCATAGCTGTTGCGTTGGACTGACTCAGTAAGGGATTGTTACAGGCTCCAGCATAGTGATTGGCACCCACACGAATTTCTGTAATAATCAAATATTCATTACTGTCAAAGTGTGTTAGTGTAGCCGCATCATAGATAGCACAACTGGTCAGCAATGGAAGAATTAGCAGTGCTAGTCGTTTCATTCAGCGTCCTCGTAGATTTTTTTCTGTGTGTTATACCACTGTTGCCAAGTTTCTATTTTACTTTTTAAAATATAGTATTGTGCAAAATTATCGTTGGCATTTTCTAACAGATCAGCAAAGGTATTTTTATCTGTAGGCAACGGAGTTAGATCAGCAGTAGGAGTCATTAACTCTTCAGGAGCTTTTGGCCATTTGATTTTAACTGGACTTGAGCTGGCCGCACATCCTGTTAGTACTGCAATTAATATTAAGGTTGCAAGTTTTTTCATTTGAATGGTCCTGAGCTTCTTAAACTTTCAACTGGTTGATTTTTTACTGCTGAATTATATAATTGCAGTGCTGTATTATCTACACGGCACTCGGCATTTACTTCAGCACGGTGTACTTCGATAGTTTGTCGGACACCATAGGCACGACCTTTGGTTAAATGTTCTTGATTAGCCAATACTGTGGCCAACTGTTTGGTGGCCGCGGCGGCCTGTTGTTCGGCCATTTCGGCACGATGCTGTGCTTCTATAAGATCAGCTTTATAAACAGCCACTACACCTGCTCCGCCATACATGAATATACAAAGTAGTAATCCAATACCTGCCGCTGGTCTAATAATAAAAGCATAGGGTTTAAAGTTAGGAAAGTTTGCCAGTATGTGTGCTAGGAAATATATAATCGCGCAGGCACCTGCTCCGGCTGGCCAAACCCATTCTGGAACATTACCAATAAAGTAGTGGACGACTAGATCGAACATTATGAATTCACTATTTGGTAAGCGCGATTACATTGCTGTTCGCGTTCGGCTAGGCCTAATTCACCGCCGTTAATCTTAACGCTGAGTGCTTTAATGTTTCCGGCATCAGCTAAAGCATTTAAATTATTGTTTTCCCAAAACCAACAGGCTGATTGTACAGCACCTTCAAATGTCTGCAAGAAAGCAGGAACATCATCGACATTCATCTGTAATGAATCAGCAAAGGCCTGATAGTTATTGCGTCCGGTAACTTGAATCAATCCGCGACCACAAAACTTCCAACCATCGCCTGAAGCTTCGTCTCCATTGCCCATACGACCAGCATAAGCACGGTTAGCAATTTTTTCTGGATTGTGTGCGTATTGGTCGGCAATGTCTGGAGTAAAGTGACTAGGCCATACACGACATAAGCTAGCCGCTTGATAATTTAAATTTTCGTGCAGTGCTGTATATCCTGCACTTTCTACATAAGTTTCACCTAAAAAAGCAGCCACACGCACAGGAGTGGAGATATCATAATCTGGTAATATTTTGTTTAGTGCTTCGCACCAGTGTTCTACATAAGGATTTCCTGGCAGAAATTGGGCTAATTGTTCTTGTGTAATTTGCATTTGTGCTCCGTGTGATATTGCGACATCTGTATTTACCAGAATAAGTATTACAATATGAATGTGCTTATTTTAACTCCAGATCGAGTAGGATCTACACTATTACAGCGTTTAATCACAGTTTACATGGCCGCACACGAGTACGATCGTCCTGTAATTAATCTGCATGAATTAACTAATGGTATAATGAAGTATTATAGCCCTACATTTAACCAAGAAGTGTTAGGCAAACCAAACGATCGTCCCTGGGGCTACTATCAATCGTTAAATGAAATCACAGAATTATTACATGGAGCTGATCACTATAAAACAGCTAGACTAGCACACTATCATCTTATTAACCGTGCTGATACTATTGCCGATCAAGTTCCGTTTTACAAATATCTAAACGATAACTTTTACATTATCAGTGCTCAGAGAGATAACCTGTTTGAACACGCACTCAGTTGGTGTATCTACAATGAAACTAAAACTTTAAATGTATACAATCATCAAGAAAAAATTAATGTCTACGGAGATCTTTACAAAAACAAAATTACAGTTGATACTGGAATACTAATCAACTATATTTTTAAGTACAAGGCCTATTTAGAATGGGTTGATAGACACTTTACTGTAAACAGCTATTTTAAATATGATCAAGACCTTGCTAGAATTGAAGATTACATATTAAACCTGTCAATCTTTAATAATCAGCCAAAGAAAAAAACATGGCAAGACATTTTTAAAATTGATTTCCAAGACTGGAATCGTTGTCATTACTTGCTAGGCGATCTCAGTGGGGTGGGCAAGCAACTGCCTAATAACCAAGAGCGACCACAACTAACCTATGATGGTACTTTAAACACTGATCAATTTGAATTACAAAGTCTCAACAAATCCAACATTGTGCAATCGTTGTCTACAGAAGATCAAAAGTTTTTAATTGCACAAGGACCTGGTTATATGGAAACTACGGCCGCAATACAGGAGTTAGTTGATCACAAGGTATTAGTTACACCAGTACCTATCAAACTACAGACTATGTTAGAAAAGAAACTGTTGGTTAAAAACTTTGATGAATGTGTAGAAGCCTACAATAGAGTTATGACAGATCCTGTTAGTTTGATTAAAGGTATGGCTGAACCTTATCAGACAGAAGATCTTGATCGACAGCTTACCACTGAAATCAATCAATGGCATGCACAGCCTAGATTAACTTAATTACTGTATTGACAAATTTTTCAGCAGTTTTTTTGCCGTAGTGGTGTCCATCTCTAGCAAGATCTAAATTAAAGTTATCATCCATTTGATCAACCAGTATAATGTTGTTAGCTGTTAAAAACTGTTGTAGTTGATAATAAACTGCATACTTTTCTAACAGTCCACGGTCTTGAAGTTGTTGAACTATTGGATCTCCCATGTCCAGCAAAGATTCAGGCAACTGTTCTGGCCAATCGGCTTGTCGATCATTATACCACCAACCGCTGACCTGACGAGGATCAATACCTGAAACAGCATTAGGTATAACAGAGTGAACAATATTGTAGTTGCCTGGTTCAATAGAATTTATGCACTGTTGAAAATTTTCTATATCCAATAGTATTTGTTCATGTTCAGATCGTGCCAGAGATTTTGGATCGTAATGCATACGCCTTGATTCATCTGACAGTTGGTCGTTAGGATTTTCTCTACGACTAAAATAACTCCATTGAACTACAATCGTCTTAGCTAAGCCACTGCGTATTAGGCTATTAAGTTTTCTAGCTATCCATTGATTACTAGCGCCATCCATGCTGATGTTGATGCATCTACGCTGTAGTTTTTGTTCCAGTATCCACTTCCAGGTGTGTTCAACGGGACTACCAACACCCACAGTAAAACTATCTCCTACACACCATACCGTATCAGTTAAATCATCAGGCCATTCTGAATCTCTAAAACCACGACTGTTGTATTGATAGGTAATTGGATAAGGGTATTGGCGGAAGTGGTCTGAATCTAACGCCAGCTCTGGACTGTCAATGCCCGAGTAATTCCATTGTTGATGGGATCGACTGGGCAAAATAAAATCTGGTAGAATTTGATCTATTGGCATTATTGATATTCAGGCGAGAATATTTAGTCAGCTAAGTACAGGATGAATGTTTTAATTCTAACGCCAGACCGAGTTGGCTCCACATTACTACAAAGATTAATAACAGTTTACATGGCAGGGCATGACTATGACAAGCCCGTGATTAATCTGCACGAGCTGACCAACGGTCTAATGAAATACTATAGTCCAGATTTTGAACAAGAAGTATTGGGCAAACCAAACGATCGTCCCTGGGGTTACTATCAAACACTAGCAGAAATAACCGATTTGTTAGAGTCTACCGATCACTATAAAACAGCTAGACTAGCACATTATCACATAAAAAATCGTGCCGACACAGTAGAAGAACAAGTTCCATTTTACCAATATCTAAATGATAACTTTTATATTATCAGTGCTCGCAGGGAAAATTTACTAGAACATGCACTCAGCTGGTGCATCTATAACGAATCTAAAAGATTAAATGTTTTTTCCTATAACGATAAAATTAATACCTTTCAAGACATATATCGTAACCGTATTACTGTAGATACCAAGATAATGTCCAACTATATCTCAATGTATAAACAATATCTTGATTGGGTTGAAAAATATTTTACAGTTGATAGTTATTTTAACTATGACGAAGATTTACCTCGTATAGAAGATTTCATTTTAGAACAAGGAATTTTTGAAGGGCAGTCTAAGAAAAAAACTTGGAGTGATATGTTTGACATAGGATTTCAAGACTGGAATCGTTGTCACTATCTTACTAGCGATATCAGTGGCATTGGTAATCAGTTACCGCCCGCTGAACGATTACAATTAACTTACGAAGGTACCAAGCCCGATTACCAACTTAAAAGTTTAGATGGCTGGGAAGTAACTAATAGTTTAAGTGTTCCGGATCAGCAGTTTTTGTTAGACTACGGACGCAAATATGTCAAGGCTGAAAAAGCTATTACAGAACTAGTAGCTCAAAAAGTATTGGTAACTGGTATTCCTATCAAGTTACAAACTATGTTAGAAAAAAAGCTACTGATCAAAAACTTTGATCAATGTGTAGAAGCGTACAATCAACTGGTCACCGAAGGGCCACTTACGGGTTTGGGTTCTGTTTATACTACTGAAAAAATTGACGAGCTATCTCTAAAAGAAATTACTCAGTGGCATTCGACGCCAAGATTGACATAATACTGTCAACATATTTCTGTGCAGTACGCCGACCATAATGATGACTGTCTCTAGCCCAATCTAGTGGATGAAATTCTGGAACATAATAACAACAAGTTTTGGCCATTGCTTGATCAAATTCTGTGCGAATAGAATCAGGTGCTGGGTAGGGAATAACTGTGTGTATCAGTTGTGTTGTATCAGTCAACGCTTCTGCTTGTTTGACTGCCTGCATAGTTGACGCAAGGTCATCCTGATCTGTAGCACCTTCGGCATAGTGCCTAATCCTACTTTCGTCTGAAACACTGGAATCTGTGTGTTCTCTACGATGTATATAACTCCATTGCACTACTGCTAGTTTAGGTTTAATTTCAGATGCTACAGCGACAAATTTTCGAGATATCCAGGGATTGCTGGCTCCGTCCATACTGACATTGATTACCCGCTGTCCTAGTGCTTGGCTCAACAGATAGGGCCAGGTATGTTCCGCAGGCTGTCCAATGCCCACGGTAAAACTATCTCCAAAGACCCAGACTGCTGAGGCCAAATCATCGGGCCACTCACTGTCACGATAGCCTCTACTGTTGTAACAGTATTCTACTGTGTGCGGATAGTTATCGTAGTAAAAACGATCGTGACATAGTTCTGGACTGTCAATTCCTGATGTAGTCCATTGTTGATTAACTCGGCTAGGGACTATAAAATCAGGCAGTATCACTTCAGACCAAGTTCTTTTCTTATCTTAGTAGCACTGATGCCTGTAATGGTTTCATCAAAGTGTTCTTGTTCAATTAGATAACCAACATCTCTACCATATGTAATGTTTACAATGTTAGGCACTACCTGTATTTCGTATTGTCCTTGATAGATAGGATCTAAGTCGCGGCGAATAAAACTTTTAACTTGTTCTATGGCAAAAGGATTACTACCTTGCCAGCCTTGGCAATCACGGATTTGAATTACTACTTGTCCTGTTTTGGCAATGGCTCGTTCAAACAAGGCGCGATGACCAGCATGCCATGGCTGCCAGCGACCCAACATCTGCACAGTTTCTTTTTGCCAATCAAATGTAGGGCGTCGACGGTTACTGACGATGTGTTCGCCAATAAACTCTGCCCACTTTTCTGCGTTCTGTTCTGTAACACGGAAGTCATACTGTTCTGGTGGAACAAATGCCCGGTTGGTATCTTCAAAACGGCCAGCTTCAATAGTATCTACCCAGATAGTCCAATCAGCTTTGAAATTATTACGCTGTTCAACTAAAGGAGCAACAAAGTCGCAGATAACATAGTCGCCACCGGCTTCCATACTGAATTGAAACATACGCAAACTTTGACGAATACGCCCGTCTTGGCTAAAGTCCCAGTCGTTGTACTTGCGGCGGATGTCGTCGGCATTGAACCAAGTTACCTGGCAACTCGTGTCGCCAATGTGTTCATTGAGAGCACGGCCATAACTAATCTCGCCATTTTCTTCCAAGTACCGTTTAAGTGCTCCTGCAAGATATGTTTTTCCAGAGCCTGGCAAGCCCATGATCAAGATGCGTTGTGTCATATATGTCCTTTAACTTTGTCTAATACCATATCAGCTACCAGCTGATTACCTGCAGGACTAAAATGGTTTGGTCTTGAGTCGTTTAAAAACGAACTCAATTTGCCTCCAATTTCCTTTAGGCTAAGATCCAACAGTGGATCTGAAATCTTTATTCCTTCTAATACTGGAAAAAATGCTTGGGTTGAATTAAAACATTGTATGTGTACTACTGTTTGACCTGCTAACAATTGATTGAGTTCTAAGTACCATTGACGGGTGACCCAGTCACTTATTTCGTAGTCATGAATATACTTATAGTACATTTCTCTAACTTGTGTAATTTGTTTGTCGCCTGGAGTTTCTTGTAGTCTATTTCTAGTCAATATTCTATTTTGATCTGTGTGGCAAAAAATGAATAGTCGAGTGTCATCAAATTTTGTGCTGTCAATATAATCAACTAGGTGTTGTCTAGTATGCCACCAACACTGCCCGGGTATACCTGTACCTTGCAACTCTAATCCTAACTGTTTGGCCACACGAGCAGGCCAGTGTAGTTCTGGGTCTGACCTGTAGTGGCAAAAACTATCGCCACCTATGTAAACATAACTCATGTGCGTTCAGATAATCGAGTATGCGACCCGCGAAGTATTTCTTCATCTAACCAGTGATGATCAATGTACTTGATGTATTTGTGATTAGCATCTTCTGATATAAACTTCATGATATCTGGATCGTCATAGGCTATAGGAAAATCTAATATCCGAGACAACCATTTCAAGTAGTGAGTAGTGTGTAAGAAAAAAGCTTCGTGATCTATAAAGTGTACAGGAAACTTGCTAGGCAACAAGGTATTGTAGTAATAGTCTTGTGCTATAGGAGTTGTGTGTTCTTTACGAATACGCAACTGTTGCTCCTTATTAATATTTTGATCTCTAACAACAATAGCGATTTCTACTTCTACTCCAAAACTCTTAGCGGCTTCGGCAACTTCTAGTATCTTAGGAATACGCCTAACACTATCATAGAAAAAAGGACAGCTGACATTGGCAAAGAAATAATCCTTGCCCTCAAACACTTCAGCAGTTAATCTTTCAGGGTAAACCCAGTATTCCGCAAACGGCTCTTGATCACTAGGTACCCAATATTTTCTTAACAGCTCTTTCCAACCTTCTACCGCAGGGTGCAAACTTAATAGTCTACTGAATAGGTGATTACCAGAACCTTGCGGCCCAGTTACAATTAAAAGTTTTTTTGCCATTTAATTTGATTCCAAATTCTTTCGTGTATGAAGTACAATATAGTGTTTGCAACTAATTGAATAGATGCAATAGATCCAGCCACTGTAATATTTCCACTGATTAAAAACCCTATTAGAAATGTAGCACCACTGCCGGTAATACGCCAACTGACGGCTTTGACTACACTTCTTAAGTTAGATTCCATTAGACAGCTACTGCGCCTTGTTTTAACTGCTCCAAGAACGCTAGTGTCTTGTCTGTAATGATGCCGGTTAATTGTAAGGTAACTCTGGGATCAAATCCAGAGTTGGCAGTCGAGTGCGGAATGTTAGCCCAGTCGAATGTAGTTACATCACCAGCGACCCATTGATTCCAATGGAAGTTACCGTATTCCCAAAACTGTCCAGGACGCCAATCAGTCAACTGAATAAAGTAGCGACCTACACGGCTAGGTTCTTCTGGAAACCATTTGTATAGTTTGTCAATGTGCAAGTGCCATACTTGTCCTGGCATCTGTACATGGATGCGTTCCATGCAGTCTTCGAGCCCAAAACTATCACTCATGGCTTGTAACACAGGAGGTAACTTCCAGGCTAGGTTAGTAATTGTAACTTTAGGATCAACACCTATGCGTTCTAAGTCGTATTCTTCTTCTTTGAGTTCAGGCTTAGGAACATCAACTCCTTCACCCTTGAATCCACGAGTTTCCCAGTTGGCCGGACGACTGTTGGCAACAATGTCTGCTACTTCTTTTGTCCAGTTGCCTACAAATTGACCTAATGAAGTTAATACGGTTTCTTTAGTGTCTACACGCTGACTATCAAAATGATAGGTGCTTTTTTCTTTTAGTTTGTCCCAACTGCTTTCTTTTGTCATATTACTTTGACTCCTATGTCTGATTGTTTGTAATCCTGGAAGTACTCTGCGGGCGGCAATTCTATCCCGAGTGTTTTGGCTAGTTCTTGATTGTTTTCTGGAATTGTGCCGGTGTGTTCTAACCAAGCATCCACGATACCAATGTTTTGTCTTGCGATGACAAATGCCATGCGTTTAAAATCTACATAGTACTTATCATACTTAGGATAGGTAATTGTAAAGTGTCCGCACTTGACCCACCATCCTAGGCAAGCATCATCTGGGCGATGCACTAGCACAATAGGACAATCGGGCCATACAGATTTAATAAAGTCAATATGATCACTAAAGATATGACTCTTAATAATGCGTACACCTGTGCCGGTAAATGCGCTGTCAAATATGGCTTCTAACTCATCACGAGTTTTTGTAGTAAGATCAGCAGGCAAATCAAATTCCATACCCGGATCAAAGTATGCGCCCATGTGCATCAGTTGCATGGTACCCGGAGCATCGTGATGGTATTCACGATCAGGACTAGCATCTGTACGATCTATGCTGGGACTAAAGTAAATGTTTTTGCTGACACTGCTCCACTTTGAGCCAGGAGCACCAGCCATAAAAATATATTTCATTCTTTACTTAGATCAATCTTTTGTAGCACTGGCAAAAATGTAGTGCGAAGATCTTCCATCTGTCGTTTTAGTCCTGCAGGTGTAAGTTCTGATTCTTCATAGAACACTACATTTTGACGGCGCCATTCTGCATATTCTTCACTTTGTATAGCGGCAGCAAAATTCTTTTGATACCACGCAACAATTGATTTATCTGTGCCAGGTGGCAGTTCAATTGACCATGCCGCATATACATTAATGCCAGGAGCCACAGTGTTTAATAGTGGAATATCTGGATACTGTTCCATCTTGCGGTTACCGGTAAATCCAATAATTTTAACTTTGCCAGCTTCTACCAAAGGACGAGCTACAGCAATAGGCATAATACCAAACTCTGTACCTTGGCCATCAAATGTTGATACACTGATCACTGCCGGCAGTGGTCCGTTAAATTTAATAGGTTTAACAAATTCTGTTTTACCATGGCCTTTAAGCATTAGGTATTCGTAGGCTGTACGATGTGCTCCGCCACCTACTGCAACATTAATAGGTTTTTGTGTAGTGGCAATTAACTTAACAAACTCAATAGGTGTGTTTACTTTACTCTTAGGACTGGCCACTAATGCTAGTGGGCTCTTGCCCATGGTCAGCACATCAACCATACTATCCCATTGATACTTTTTAATTTTTGCTTCCCAGATGTCATTGGTAACATAGGAACTCATATGGCTAGGCAAGTTGATTGTATAACCATCGTTAGGTTGCAACATGAAATGATTGTTAGCTACAACACTGTCGGCTCCAGGACGATTTTCTACTACATAAACAAACTTAGGATTTTTCTTCTGTACAATTTCTGCTAGTTTGCGAAATGCAATCTCGTTGCCTGCTCCAGGAGTGTTACCTACAATGACAGTAACTGGTCTTGTGGGTTCCCAGGCAAATGCCAGTGTAGGAATTAATAATAGTATTGCTAATAGTCGTTTCATTTTAGTCCTTGAATAATAAATTTTTGATTTCATCTGGAATCCAGGGTTCCTTCATTCGTTCTGGATGCCATACTACTGCCGCTACTTGCCCATCTATCCAAGCTTCAATATTGCCTTCTGGATCTTGTGCTAGAGCTGTTGCTGTTACTGGCAATTTTGTAATTGCCAGTGTGTGATAACTGTTGACTTGTTGTGGTTCTCCAAAATACAGAACTGTGTGTTCTGTATTATGATGTCCAATTGTATCTTCAACAGTGCCACCTAATACTTCTGTTAGTAGGAATGCACCATGACATACACCTATAACGGGTCGGCGTCTTAGTGTCATTTGTCCTGCTAACTTTAATTCTACTGTGCGGCGAAGAGTTGAATCGTCTCCACCTGTGATAATTACGGCGTCTAATTCTTCTGCTAACTTCTCAAAATCTTGATCTAATCTATTTGGTATGGGTACAGGCGTATGACCCTTTAGGTATGAATACCAACCATGTCCGGTTGAATCATACGCCTGTCCGTTATGATATAGGATTCGTTGTGTGAGTCCTATTATCAAATTACCAACCGTAAGCGTCTGCTACTAGTTCGCGACCAGCTTCAGCGGCTACAGTGTTCTTGCATGAAATTTCATACAAGTCTTTACGCATAGCGGCAACCAATGTTTCAACACGGGAAGCAACTTCTGCGTCTGTAACTAACTGCTCTAATTTGCGAGCACCAATCTTACTATGGAAACCTTCGTCCTTAGCAATCTTAGCATAAGTCTTACTAACAAACTCATCTTCAATACAATCAGCCATTTCGTTCCAAACTGCTTCAGCACGGCCTTCAGCAACTAACTGATAAGCGGCGAGAGCAACTGGATCGTTCTCAGCTTCATACTTGGCTAACAAGCCAGCACCTTTAGCTGTTGGCTTGGCAGCTTCGCGAGCGATAGCGGCTTCAACATCAACAGGAGCACCAGTGATGTGCTCAATAACTTCTTTAACCAAACGGAAGTGAACAGCTTCATCGTGTGCTTGTTGTGTCAACAACTGTAGTTCTACTGGATCAGCGTCAGCTGGCATCTGTGCAATAGCTTGGCTGATTTCAACCATGTTCATACGCTCATTAACCATACGACCAATGAAGTGGTCAACTAACTCTTGTTGAGCTGGCTGGCTTTCAAAGTAAGCACGAACATTGTGCTGACTAGCTTTAAATAATGCTTGATTGTCTGCCACGATCTTGGCAACAAATTCTTTACTGTTCATAAAATCTCCTTAAATAGTTATCATGAATTTACGAGAGGCTAAAATTTTTAACTCTCTTGTAAAATTATTTACCTAAAATGGAATTTTTTTAATGAATACTAAAATTTTTAAACTGATTACAGAAAATTTAACAACTGCCTTTAATTTACCAAAATATAAAGATATTGTTATTGACGCTGATACTGTAGTAGATGAGCTACCTTGGACTCCAGCTCGCTACCGCAAGTTCAAAGATGCTGTAGAAACAGCACTAATGCTAGAGGACTGCTCGTTTAACGGTACTGTACGCACTGTAGTTGATACTATCAGCGAACGCTATATCAAACGCTTTTTTGGCGAAATTTGGAAACCGCGTACTGATGACTATGATTACACTGGATGGCAGTTAGCGGCAACTATTGCTGAACAGAATCCTAAATCAGTGCTTGATGTGGGCTGTGGATATCATCCATTCAAAGGCCGTATTCCAAATCTTGTGGGCATTGACCCTTATAACAACTGTGCTGACTATCAAGTTGATATTTTGGAATATAAAGTCAAACCAGCTAGTCATGACCATATTATTGCATTAGGTTCGATTAACTTCAACAGTCGTGAAGACATTGAAGCTCGCTTTAGTCACTGTGTTGATTTATTAGAAAAGGGTGGTAAGTTTTATCTACGAGCCAATCCAGGTATTACACACAAGACTGGACCTTATGTGGATATCTTTCCATGGTCTTTTGAAATTGTAAACGAATTTGCAGAAAAGTATAACCTGCACTTAGATACTTTTAAGCAGGATGCAAATAATCGTTTATACTTTGTTTATACAAAACTTTAATATATTCCGCCGCGGCCAGGTGTGCTTCCTGTAATGGATGCCCTCCTGGACCTTTGGGAAAACGATTAAGGTCGCACCATACATTAAAACCCTGGCCATCAAAACGAGTTAACACTTGATCGGCCATTCCCTGCAACATTGTAACAGCAGGAGTTCCTACTTCAAATACATGTCCGTTATCCATATAGGTCATTATATAGGGATATTTCTTTGCTGTTAAAATATCAGAAACTAATTTAATATTCAACAATAGCTGTAGTTGATTACAATATTGACTGTAGTAGTTTATAAAAAACGAATCTGAAAATTTAGTATTGTCACAGGCTCTAATGGTTTCCCATTGATCATGATTTTTATAATCATATCTATCAGGCCAAGTCCATCCTATAACATAGACAGCAGGTTCAGTTGATGCTAGATGATTTAGTACCTGTTCTGCTATTTGTAAATTACCCGACCCTGAACGAGCATAGCACTCATATTCTAATCCTAGGTCTTCTGCTAATAATGCAGGCCATGTCAAACGGGACGGAGTAGCACGAGGACCACCACGCCCATCATCGGGCATTTCTGCGCCAAAGATATAACTACAGCCGAAGCTTTTTAGAATCATTAGTTAACGGGTATTACAGTATGCCAGCGGCACTTTGTATTGCTTGAATTTCTGGACTGCTTTTGTCATGAACAGGCTTGTAAGCTACCCCGGCAGCCAAACGCATTTCGTTGAGTTCATCCTCATACTGTTTGCGATAGGCCTTGGGACTTAAAGGAACCAAGCGTTCAAATTCTTCGCGGCTAAATGGAACATCTTTGCCACGGTAATGCATACTCCAATCCTTAGGAGTAAATTCAGTTAGCGTACCTAAGTCAGAAATCAATTCTTCTACCTGGGCGCCAGCTGTACTGCGTCGACGAATTTCTAAATAAACCAAATAACGATTTGGTTTGATCTCTCCGGGACTCTTGTCTGAATCTAAGACAAAGTCATAACCCTTTTCAAACCAGTTCATTAGGTCTTTGGCAGCTTCTGCATTGCGTACAAAGAACGAAATAACAATGATATCATCGTCATCGCCCATTTTAGAACTAAACTCATCAACATGGATCGTAGGCTTTAACAAGCCCTCTAGGTCCTTGTAGTTTAGACTTTCGGCTAATACATCAAATGGAAATTTGGGGTTGTTGGAGTGATTGCTGTGCATTTTGTGCCTGTGTTTCATTTTGGAACTCTTCTTGATTTAGATCCTGCTCATAAGCATCATCTAAGTCAGCCAAGTCAATTTCTTCATCTTCTAGTTCGATACTGCCGGTACGGATATCGCTCATTAGATTCTTTGGCATAACAATTTCTACTAGCCAAATTTTTTGTTCTGCTAAACGAGCCAACTTTGTACCAGGTTTGAAATCGCTAGGATCTGAAATCTTGATAGGTACCTTCATTGAAGTTTTCTTAAATTTGACTGAACAGTTAAATGGTAATAATCTGCGGGCACCGCGTGGGTCCGGCATTAGTTTTTCAGGCCACATAAAAATGCAACCTACACGATATTTGGTAATTGTTGGGCCCTGTACTAATTCGCCTAACTGCCAATTTTTAAAAGCGTATAGATCCAACTCGTCTAACACACGCTCAAAATCCAACAGAGTTAATAGGCTGCCTTCACTGAGATAAATGTCGCGAATGTTCTCGGCGACTTGCCAATAGTCCTCGTCATTTTTAAAGATTTCTTGATCTTTGCCCGAAGTTTGAAATGAATTTTCCATAGTAGTATTTATGGTCGAATTGCAGGTAATTGTAGTTTGCAAAGTTTCCCGGACAGCTTAATACTTATGACAATTTACAATCATTTAGTACCCACACTAAACTTTCGCTGTTTACGACCTAAATAATTAGGACAGCAGGGTGCTGTCAGTTTCAAAGAACTCAACTCGAAATGGAGATTACATGAGTCGTAACAGAGCAGTAAAATCACAGAAACGCCAAATGGCACAACAAGAAAACACAATACGCTTCGATCAAGTAAAACCACAAAAACAAAAACCCATTGATATTGTACCTCGTACAAGAAATCAAGAAAGTCTAGTTTTGGCTTTGCAAGATAGTGACCAGCATATTGTAGTAACAGCAGGTCCAGCAGGAACAGGTAAAACTTATCTTGCAATGTTGGCCGCTGTCAAAGCCTTTAGAGAAGGAGAAGTTGACCGTATAGTATTAACAAGACCAGCAGTAGGTGTAGAGGACGAAAAACATGGATTTTTACCAGGAGACCTAAATCAAAAAATGGATCCATGGGTACGCCCGTTAACCGACATACTGCGTGAGTACTATCGACAACCGGATATCCAGGCCATGCTCGAAGAACAAACTATTGAAATTGCACCATTAGCATTTATGCGTGGCCGTACTTTCAAGAATGCTTACATTATTGCTGACGAAATGCAAAACGCTACACCAGCACAGTGTAAGATGCTAATGACCCGTATTGGCGAAGGTAGTAAAATAGTAATCACGGGCGACGTCGAACAAGCGGATCGCAACCGCGGCAACAATGGTCTGATGGACCTTAGCCAAAGATTGCAAAAAGGGGGTGTAAAGGGAATAGCTGTATGCGAATTAGATAATCGCGACATACAGCGACACAGGATTATTGATTCTGTGTTAAAACTTTACACAGATTAGCGGCTGTCGCTAAGTACAGCAATGATTAACACTAGACTGTTCATTGCTGTGGGCGTAGGAGGATCCCGAATCGATTTTCTTTCGGGTTGGTTGGGATCCTTGCCCAATTTTATCGATAGTCAATGGCGTATAGATGTCGAAACAGGTCGTAGTTTTACTCTAGCCAATTGTATTAGAAATATCGATTTATATCCAACCGGTCCCCAAACACTTAAAACCTTGTTAGGCGATCGAGACATTCATTTAGATCCCAATAGTACTACAAATTTTGCTGTCAGCAGTCACGGGTTTTTACTAGAACAAAACATGCAGAAGGATGATCTTCTGGCTACCACTATCATCAGGCTTGATACTGATTCAGTTGATTACAAAAAACTCAATTGGGAATATACTGTAAAAACTTTTATGAGTTATCACAGATTAGAACATGCTTTTCACACTAATGAATTTTATACCACAGACGCACATCTTAAAAATCGTGGACTAGCAGTAACTGATGACAATAGAGCTATGCTTGTTGAAGAATCGCTGGCCAAGGCACAATTTATTGCTACGCCTAAATTGAGCACACTACCTACAGTAACAGTTCGCTACGAAGATATATTCCAACGCGGTGGTAGTTTTCACCTGGCCAGCCAGTTAGGAATTACTTGCCCGCCTGTGTATCATCAACTTTGGGACAATAATCTACAGTATGTAGAAGCACCCAAGGAAATTGTTAAATTTGGACGGACTTGGCATTGCCCTCAGTGATAACTTCGTATATGTGTTTCCAGTTTTTAACTAACTGTATATCTTCGTGATAGTAGTGCATGTTGTGTCCATGTTCTACTAGCAAGCATCTAAGTCCTGCACGATACCCAGCTTCGGCATTTTCAATTTTATCTTCGATCCACCAGTGTCCTGTGCCCTCGTATTCCTCTAGGGCTTCGTCTTTGTGAGCACCAGTGTCTAAACAAACAATGCGCTCAAATGCATCTCCAAACAATTTGTGAATATTCATCTCACGCAATTTGATAGCATTAGGATCTAGACTTACACTGGTAATAGCATGGAAACGATATCCATGTTCTTCGTGTAAGCGTTTGATATAGTACATAGCATCTCGCTGTGCCGGTAGGAATCCGATAGCGGCTGACTCATTGAAAATGCGTATTAGTTTAACAACTTGTTCTCTGGGTATGCCGTAGCGTACACTCATATCATAATTGAGTTTGCTACCAGGTACTTCTTCGAACCCGTGCTCCTGCATCCAGACATTAAAGGCCCATTCCCAATCAAGACATACGCCATCGCAGTCAGTTAGGATAAGTTTTTTGTTTTTATATTTCGATTTCATATTACTATTATACAATAATATGAATTCTTTGTCAACTTAGGTTAGTCAGCACTAACATTGGGTTCGGGCTCCGCAACTACAGGGGGTTCGTGCCCATTTTCTTGAAACAGTCGTTCAATGGTAGCTGAGTAGTGTTGATAATAGTAACCAACCACACGATCCCAATCCTTAGGAACTACTACACCATTCATGGAACACTTGACTACTTCTTGATTTTTAAAATCTAAAATTACATTTACTGTTTGATGATCTTTGGTTCTTATCTTGTTGGCCAATGACATGGCTTCGTCAATCTTGCCATCTGGGCGTTGAAAGTAAGTTAGAAATAAGTATCTCATTTAGTATAGTCCTCTTGATATTTGGTAATAATTTTATCGTACAGTTCTCTTGTTTTGGCTTTGGGTGTACACAGTCCACAGAAGCAGGTATATTTTTTACATTGTATAACAGGCATAGTGGCTGTGTCAAGTTGTTCACGCAAGGTATTTAACACTGAGTCAGTGTCAGACAAATTACCAATAGGATCTTGTGTACCATCCAAGTTCATTCGGCAGTCCTTATTGAAATACATGTTGCCGCCAATTTGTTTTACATACAAGAAGAACCAGTTGACGCTACACGACCAATCAGTAAACTTGTTGTCTATGACATAGAACTTGCGTTCTTTATAATTTTGATCTTGGCATACCTGACGACCACCACAACAGGCACGACCTGTGTCGCTTAGATTAACATCGCCGGTGTTAGGAATAGCATCTGCCGATCCATGCGTACGACTTTGATACAAGTTGTTAAACCATTTAATCTGTTTGGTATCATAGTTCCAAGTATTGCCGGTAGGATCATCTAGGTGTCTAGGCAAGTGTTTGATGTCGTTGGCAGTAAGCCAGGCAATCATAGCTTCAGCGTCAGCAAACAAGTCAGGTTGAGTATGCATGAGAACAATGCATTTCATTCTACGACCATACTCTTTGATCGCCAACAGATTATCTTTAAACTGTTGTTTTTGCTTTGGTGTATTTTCAGTATGATAGCTGACTGTAAACTCGTCAATCAACGGCAGTATTTGTTTAAATTTGCGTGGACTTAAGATAGCGTTGGTAGTCGTAGTTACAGTTAAATTCCAACGATCTTGATAAGGCACATGACGAGCATGTACTTGTTCTAAGATTTCAATTATGTCAGGATGGTGTAGACTTTCTCCTCCGTAGACATTTAACACCACTTCTCGAAGTCTGCGTGGTTTTTTGGCCATGTACAAGTCTACATACTCGTACATAAAATCTATAGTCTGCAGACATTCTGCTACAGGAGGATGTGGAATTGAATTGTCATGCCCGCCGTATAGTTCAGCAGGGCTAGGACAATAGGTACAATCCAAATTACACTTTAATGTAACTTCCCAATCCAATAAAAAACTTACTCGATTGTTGGGATCGATTGCAGGTTCGAGCGTTTCAAAAGCAGGCATTAGAGTGCGGCTAGTTCCGCCAAGGTAGCACTAAGATTGATTTCTTGATCTGCTACAAAACTTACATTAACCAGTCCTTGACGAATAATAATGATTGCTTGATCCTGTTTGTGTACATCAGTGGACCACAGTTCAAGATTATTATACAACCAACGATACATATCTTCGATTTCTTCTGGGCGAACTTGACTACACATCAGTTTACGAGCTTCGTTAATCTTGCCAGCTTTAAACAGATTGATAGCATCCAGTTTCCAATCCTGTGCGGCACCTTCGCCACCACCTGTGGCCAACAACTGACCGGTAGTGGAATTCATCTGGCACTTGTTCAAACACTTACGCAGGTCTGGATAAGTTGCACGAACATAACTGTCTAAGGTGTCTAGATCAAATTCAATCTCTTCAGTAACCAGCACTGTTGCCATACGAGCAGTGAACTCAGTAAGATCGATTCGATCAATGTGAAATCCTTGACAGCGTGAATGTAAAGCAGGTATAACACGGTTGGGATAGTTACAAGTGAGAATAAATCTAGCAGTAGAAGAATAAGTTTCCATAACACCGCGTAGAGCCGCTTGCCCATTGGGCGTAATATAGTCTGCTTCATCTAATAGTACTACCTTAAAAGTTCCAAAAGGCATTGTCTGTACAAAGTTTGTAATTTTGTCTCTGATAACATCCACACTGTTTTCGCGACTTGCGTTGATTTCTAGTATGTCATATTCTTCAATACCTAGCAAGTTAATTAAAATCTTGGCCAGTGTAGTTTTACCTACACCAGGTGATCCACTTAACAACAAGTGTGGAATTGATTTTTCTTTAACCCATGATTCAATTTGCTCTCGTTGAGCTAGATCCTTAAACACATATCCATCTAGTGTGTTGGGTCTATACTTTTCTGTCCATAGTTCTTTCATTTTGCCGCTGGCCTTCTTGGTTTAGAGTAATCTTGTTTGAGTCGAATGAATAGTTTGTTCTTATGATAGTAGTGCCAATCCATCAGACTAGCTATGATTATAGCACAAACAAATGATAAAAACAATAGGGCAGTTAAACCAAACCCTATGTAAACCAGAATCATTTAGACCAACTCCTCTAGCACACCTAAACCTTCTGCGGCCGCTAACAAGATAGCGGCAATTTGCAAATCGTAATAGGCTAAAAAATAGCAGGCGGCAATGCGTAGCGCACTCTTAACTAAACTGACATTTCTGTGATTCATAATATTCCCTTTAAATAATGGAGGATGATGTGGACAACGACCCTGCCGGTAGTCACAGGCTGGCGTGTATTCTTGACCGCAGGTCTTGCAGTCTATTTTTTCAGTAATTCTAGTATTCTTTCTTGTTCCCACAGTTCCTCTCCGACGAATCTAGGTAAATCTTTGTATTCGTCTTCTAACCAACATTTTAGCATATACAATTCGTGTTTACAATAGGAACTGGTAAACCCGTCGTTGTATGGACTGTGTATTTCGCCCATAATTTTTCTTAGGGCATC
>Ga0316230_1001221_pt1 | contig 28567 bp, 22 predicted proteins | sample TBH18025metaG_FD_206004 | JGI IMG/M metagenome (GOLD analysis project Ga0316230, IMG submission 206004) | Freshwater microbial communities from Trout Bog Lake, Wisconsin, USA - TBH18025 | ecosystem: Environmental > Aquatic > Freshwater > Lake > Hypolimnion/Profundal zone | place: USA: Wisconsin...
AGATGAAGAACACGGGTTTTTACCGGGTACATTAAATCAAAAAATGGAACCGTGGACTCGTCCTATATTTGATGTTTTTGAAGAATACTACCATCCTAAAGAAGTTGCTGAACTTTTAGAAGATGGAGTAATTGAAATTAGCCCGTTAGCGTATATGCGTGGAAGAACATTTAAAAACGCATTTGTTATTGCTGATGAGATGCAAAACGCTACACCGTCACAGATGAAGATGTTATTAACTAGACTCGGCGAAAATAGCCGAATGGTAGTTACAGGAGATTTGAATCAAGCAGACCGACCAAGGGAAAACGGCTTGCTAGAATTTTGCGAATTATACGGCCAAGGAGGTGATTATCGTATGATTGCGATGGCAAGGTTTGAGACAAAGGACGTTGAACGTCATCCTGTTGTTAAAGAAGTTCTTAAAATTTACAAGGAATCTGATATCGATTAAAATATTTCACCTAATATTCAGTCAAGCGAAACCGCATAGAACCCGACCTGCTCTATGCGGTTATTTTATTGTAGTCTTGCTATCTTGGCTAATGTTGTTGAAAAATTAATTTCTGGATCAGCAATAAAGAAATGATCTACGAGGCCTTGTTTAATTAAAAACAATACGGCATCCTTACTTTCATCATCCTTGCCAAATAAATCAATATTGTCATACAACCAACGATATAGACTTTCAAACTCTTCTGGGCGAGCATTGGCACAAATTACCTTACGTGCTTCTTTAATCTTACCCTTCTTAAACAATTCTGCCATGGTGATTCTATAATCACTTACTCCGCTATCCTCAGACTTAGGATCTGCTAGTTTTCCTTCAGTACAGTTTTGTTGTAACATATTGATACACTTACGTAGATCTGGGTATGTAACCTTGACGTAAGTATCAAGAGTATCTAATTCGAACTCTATATTTTCTGTTACTAAAATTGTTGCGGCACGAGCAGTAAATTCTGTTTGGTCAATTGACGCAAAGTGCATTTGTTGGCAACGACTGTGAATAGCAGGAATAATCTTGCTAGGGTGATTACAGGTTAAAATAAATCTGCTGGTATTGGAATATTCTTCCATAACACCACGCATAGCCGCTTGTGCGTCTGGAGTTAAAAAGTCAGCCTCGTCAAGTAGTACAACCTTAAATGGACCAAAAGGCATCATCTGAATAAAGTTTGTAATGCGTTCGCGAACTTCGCCAATACCACGTTCTCGTGATGCGTTAAGTTCTAGTATATCGTATTCTGGGATTTCAAGTTCATTGAGCAATAGTTTGGCCAATGTTGTCTTGCCAATACCAGGACTACCACTTAACAAGAGATGAGGAATACTTCCTTCTTTAATCCAAGAAAGAATTTGTTTCTTTTGATGTTCATCTCTGAATACGTATCCGTCTACTGTTTTAGGACGGTACTTTTCAACCCATAGTTGTTTCATGCTCTTAGATTTTCCAATGTAACAATCTTGGCAAGTTCTTCACCGAGATCTTTAGTGTCTGTAATAATGTGAAGTTTAGTAGTTGAACTTTCACCGATTGTATTTCGATCATTGCGGTTACGCATATTTGTTTCTACGACATATCCGCCATTGGCGCGATATAGGCTAAAACGTATTGGATCTACGCTAAGTTGACGATCTTCCATAACTCTTGCCCTTTCTTTTCTAGACATGTCTCTTTCGACAAGCCCTTGGTCTCTTATTCGATTTAATTCTTTTGCGTGTTCTGCGGCACTGATAATTTTCTTATCAAACCAGCGTTGAAAAAAACCACGCTTCTTTTCTTTTACAGTTGAAATTGTTTTGGCTCTTTCATCACTGGCCCATCCTTGTTCTACTTGTGCTTCTTCCATTTTTATTCCTTATATGCTGGGTTTGGAATCGTAAGTTCAAATACATGAATCATTGAAACGTTGTTTGACTCTCTTAATACTTCTATAGTTCTTTGATGTTCTGCTTCGATTAGTGTATGATAAAAACCTGCGCCTAATGAAGACGTTGAACCGCCGATACATTGGCTAAAATACATACCAGTTTGTTTTACCAACTGATATATATTAAGCGTTTTTGGAGGCTTTAGTGGGTCCATTTTTCCTTTCGGCTTCTGCTACACGTTTACGCAAACTCGAAGAACTAAATGAATGATCTCTACCATTAAAGATCAATTCAATTCCTCTTTGTTGACAAATTGCTTTACCTGTAAAGTCTTTGTCTTTATATTCTACACCTAAAATTCTAACATCAACAGGAAGAATAAGCAAGAGGTCTTCTAGGTCTTTTTCTGTATTATATATAACAAGTTCGTCCACAAATCGTGTAGCACTAACTTGTATTTGTCTTTCTACAATACTTTGTATTGGAGGGTTTTTTGTATTTGGCCGATCCCAAGAAGCATCGTTCTGTAATCCGGCAATTAGGTAATCGCAGTGGTTTTTTGCTTCACTTAACATGGCAATATGTCCTGCGTGTAACATATCAAATTGGCTAAATGTAATTCCTATTTTTAGCCCCTTGTCTTTGAGATCTCTTATTTTATTGAATATCATGTCTACAGTATAGAGGGAAGAACAGGGACTGTCAAGCCCCTGTTTACTCAATTGCCAAAAATAATATCGTCTGGCTTTTCGTCTGCTACCATTAGCATCGCATTGAGATCAACACCGTGAATTCTTGTAACGGTTCCATCTTCATTTTCGATTTCAAATTTGCGTGTCCAACGTCCATGCTCAATAAGGATCCATTCACCGACCTTAACATCTTTTTGTGTTGGACCTACAGCCCAAACCTTCCCCCATCGAGGATGGATGCCTTGTGTCTTACCATTATCACTGCCCAGGATGAGTCCACTTTTGTGAACACGTTCTCCAAAATCCATATCAGATACTAGTACCCGATCATGTAATGGTTTCAATTTTCCTTTTACTATCATTATTAGCCTTTCTGACTTTTAACTGAGGCTTGAGCCGCCTTATTGTTTTCATAGTAAGCCGCAACTTGTTCTTCGCGTGTTTTAACAACTTTTCCGCCTGCGCCTAACTTGTCTCCGCGAGCGTTCATTTTTGCGTTGCCTACTGCGGGCATGGTTTGATTTTTACCAAGTAATTGGTCCATGTCAATTGTTTTGCCCATCATAGTTTTATACTTTGCCATTTTCTTCTCCTTTTAAGAACTCGTGTATATCGAGCCCATATTTAATACTGTCTATTTTGTGAACACCGATTAGGTATAGAACGTAACTAGCAACACTACTGCCTCTACCTACACCCCATAATACCTTGTTTTCACGCATAGTATCTACTAAGTATTTAAGATAAAACAGTAGGTCCATCATATTATGTTGGATAAACAGTTCTAACTCTAAACTTACCCTATCTGTTTGTTCCGGAGTTTCACACAGTTCGTACAAATATTCTAACAAATTTGGATAATAATCCTTGGGCATAAACCAGTTGCGTTGATTAGATTTATCAAAATCTTCAATACTGATTTCCGGTTCTTTATATACTGTTAATTTTGGTAAAGGATCTGCGTTAGTTGAAATAGCATTATTGTACTGTTTGACAAATTCTTCATCTTCAACTAATACATTTTTTAGACTAGATAATTTACCAGAATACAATCCGGTAAAAATATCCTCATCATTTAATATTAATTGTTTGAATTTATCTGTACGCATTGGTACAGTATAACACCTTAATTAACTTTAATCAAGCCGTCTAGGCCTTTATTGGTTTTCTTTGCCAAATCGTCCATGGCTTTCTTTTGGCGTACCGTTAATTCGTTTCGATACATTTCTAAAACTACGGAAATTTGCTGTGGTACAGTTGTTCCCATTGAACGACTAGCAATGGCATACTTGCGACCAAGTTCTTGAATTTTTTCTTCGATTTCGGAATCTTTAAGATCTTTTAAATTAGTTACTAAGGGATTGAACATATTACCAGGAAGTAGTTGTTACCTTAGTCCAAATAGGAACGTCACCTGGTTGAGTCCAAGATTGATAGCAAACATAAAGAGTTGTGCTGGTAGCAAAAATCATACCTTGTGTATCACCGGGCCCGCCTGCTGATGTTGTAGGCGCTCCTAAGGCATAAGATACTGTTGTTGAAGTCGACAATACACTTTCAATCGAACTAAGAACAGCCGATGTAATAGATTGAATGGTAGTCGTGTTGGTAGCAGTAACAGCATCTAATTGAAGATAGATATCACTAATTTCATTTGAGGCAGTAGTAAGCGCATTTTGAATATATTCAAAATTATCTCTAAAACCTTGTGTATCATTATCTACACCCGCTACTGGGTATAGAGTATTAATAAGGCTACTGGTTGCTGTTATTTGGCTTGTTGTCATATTAATATTTATCCTGCTTAAATTACTGAGAGGCTAACTGCGGAATTAAAAGGTAATGAAACTAGCCCATTTACTGCGCCTTGTAAACTTGCTAGATTTGTATAAGTTCCAGTTGCCCAACTTGGGTATTCTGATGCTAGTCCAGAACCAACTAGAGCATTTTCATTCATTAGATTTTTAAATGATGTTGCTGTTAAGAAACTTAAAGCAGTAGTGGCGGTCAATTGCGGACGAACCTGTAGGATACAAGCCAGTATTCCTGTTACCTGCGGAGTTGCTTGACTTGTTCCGGAAATTTTATTTAGGTAAAATGTGTAATTTGAACTGGTACTTGCTGAACTGCGAGGATCTATTGAGGCATTGGTATAGTATCTCGCATTAGCATACGCACCCATAATTTGTACTCCCGGAGCAAAAATATCTACTCTAGGACCGGTACAACTAAAGAATGCCTTGGCATCGTATTGTGTATAAGTGTTATCCAATGCTCCGACACAAATAACACCAGAAACTGCGCTAGGTGTCATTCCTCTATGATAATAGCGGGACACACCTGGTTGGTCTGATTGTACAATATAGTTGTTGTAATCAGTGCCAGTTGGTACATCAATTTTGTGTGCGTTGTTGCCAGCGGCACCTACGATGATTACTCCGGCATTTAGACAACTTGTTACTTCTGCTTCTATCGCAGAATATCTGTAACCAAATGTTCCGTCTCCGCCGTTGGCTATTCCAATTGTTCCGTAATTGGTTGCTCCAGCACCTGTTGTGGTTGTTAGCGAATGTGTTGTACCTCTGTAGTTCACAGACTGCATTTGCCCGCCATAATAACCGTCATTATATCCGTAACTACAACTAACTATTGTTGGTCTAAATGTAGTTCCAGTATTGGCCACTTTACTTAGGTGCCACGTTTTAATTGCTGTCCATGCTTCTAACTCGTTGACCATGCCCAACTGAGCACCAGTGGTAATATCGTATTGTGTACCGGACACATCACCTTCAACAATTCTTAAACTGTATATATGAGCATTCTTTGCCCATCCTCGAATATTACCTGCGGCAATACTAGCACAGTTACTACCGTGTCCTTCACAGTCACCTAAGAATCCCCCAGTTGGTACACTACTAACACCGTACTGTGTCCAATCTAAATCGATAACTCTAGTACCACCGGTTCCGTTATTGTTTACAGCAAATTCTGGATGATAGGGTTCAACTCCAGTATCCATCATAACAATATCAATACCAGTACCGTCTAAATGATAGGTATATGTACCTGTATATGTATAGCCAGTTGACCAATGATTTGTAGAATCAATAGAATGTATCAATCCATAATTGATCATTGTATTGGTACAGGTAGTTAGACTATTATCAAAAACACCCGACTCACTATTGTGATGACGTTTAACAATTCCTAAAAATTCTTCTGGATCTAGATGTACATCAATCATTCGAGAATCAGTTTTTAGTATATCTGCTTCTGCTTGTGTAAGTAACGCTTCTATGTTGTGATCACTTAACGGCATAGGTTTAGTAATCGTAACTACACGATTAAGAGCATTGGCACCTGACGTAAATTCAGATACTATTTGATCTTTATTTTGTTTGTTAGTTATTACAACGTAGTAAGGGTTTAGAGTCGACATATTAGTTTAGCGTTGCTATAGTATTTGTTATGGTAAATCCGCTGGTAATTTCGTAAGGCCATCCGACAGTTGTCCCATTTTGCATAAATCCATTCAAATACATTACTCCGGTATTTCCACCACCATTTCTATATATACCTATGTAAGTTCCGGTATTATAAGTAAATTGAACTAACTGTAAAATTATTAAACCACTAGGGGATACTGAATTTGTTGCTGAAGATAATACCTGACAAGAAACTGAATCATTATTATATCCTACAAGAATATTAACGTTACTATAAGAATTGCCAGTCCAACTATTACAATAAATGCTTCCAGAAAATTGAAAACCTTGTGATTGTCCTAATTGATGTAAGACTACTAATCCTGTAGCAAAATTGTTAGAGTTTTTAACTTGTCCAATAACTACTCCACCTATATATCCTGCTCCTGAAACATTAAGAGTGTATGTTGGGGTATTCACACCAATGCCGACATTACCAGTATTATAATAAATGTTAGTACTACTAGTAACCCACGGAGCAACTCCAGTAGCGCCAGTGGCTCCTATATATCCAGTTGCCCCTGTACTACCTGTGGCTCCTATATATCCAGTTGCCCCTGTAGAACCTGTGGCTCCTATGTATCCTGTAGAACCTTGTGGTCCTGTCGCACCAGTACTACCTGTCGCACCGGTGGCTCCGGTATAGCCAATTGGGCCAGTTACACCAGTAGTTCCTTGTATTCCGGTGGCACCTGTGGCACCTATGAATCCAGTTGCGCCAGTTGCGCCTTGTGGTATTGAAAAGTTTAGTGTTGCGCTGGTTACTGAACCAACGTTAGTTACGGAAGCACTACCAGTTGTTACTGTACCTATAGTAATAGTAGCCGCAGGTCCTGTACTACCTGTAGCACCTCTTAGTTGAGTTGCTATAGTTGCGGTTGTGATGACACGAGCACCACTGTCGTATACAGCATTACTAGTTACAGTACTAAATGTAACAATACTTGAAGTTGTTAATGCTTGATTGGCTGCAATGTATGACATATTTTTTTTAACCTATTCTGAGCCAAGTCCAATTTACTGTTGGTCCTGTACCGGCTCCACAATAAATTTGAACAGTAGAAGTCGAAACAACCTGGCATTGAATATCACCAGAAGTAACAAAGGTATATACATAGGCAGGATTAGGACCACCAGTGTGAGTTATCATCCAAACACCGCTCCAATTGGATGGTCCTGCTGAATATCCTGGAATATAAGCATGAACTAGATATGCCCCAGCACTTGATAGAGTCCCAACAGTTGTCCAGGATCCTGACCCCGGACTAGCAAATGATCCATTAGCAGTATAAATTCCTTGAGTGTTTATTTCACTGAATGTTACATTACTTGTTGTATATAATTGTTGATTGCTTGACGTAGGTCCAGTAGCGCCAGTGGCACCATTTTGACCTGTTGCGCCAGTAGCACCAGTTGCTCCTACAGGACCGCCGGTTCCTGTGGCCCCTTGATAACCTGTGGCACCAGTACTGCCAGTTGCTCCTGTATAGCCAGTTGCTCCAGTAGCACCTTGATATCCTAATGGACCTGTTGCCCCTGTAGAACCTTGATAACCAGTTGCTCCGGTACTGCCTGTAGCACCGTTGGGTCCAGTACTGCCTGTTGCGCCAGTAGCCCCAATAAATCCAGTACTGCCTGTTGCGCCGCGTAATACAGTTGCTACAGTAGCAGTTGTAATTACACGAGCACCGCTATCATATAAAGCACCGCCCGATACAGTACTAAATGTAACTACGCTTCCTGTTGTTAACGCTTGGTTAGCCGCTATGTATGACATCTGTTACCTTTAAATAATGAACCAGTTTGTACCATTGCTATAGAATTCATATGATTCATAGTTAGCAATAATATTAACACTTGATTGTCCGTCAATTGTTCCAGAGACTGTAGTAACAGTAATTGTATTAACTGTTGCTAAACCACTTTCATCTTTAACATATACTACACGACCAGCAGTTCCTACTGGTAATGTAATTGATACAGCACCGGCATAGTTAACGCCGACAATACTGTCAGTACCTGACATAGCATAACTTGAACCTGTAACTTGATGATAACCTAATACTAACGCACCTGTTGTTACAGTATTGGTAGCAGTAATTACTGTTGCTTGTACATTACCTGTTAAATTAGAAGTAACATTAGTAGCGGTTAGATATGTAAACTTAGCGGCATTAGCACTTGTTTCACCAATTGCCGGAGGACTTGCTAGATATGTAGTAAATCCAGCGCCACTAATTGTACCACTTGCTGACAATGCTGTAAACGAACCTGTACTTGCTGTAGTGTTACCTATCCACATATTGTTGATAGTACCTAGCGCAGTTGGGTTAATTGTTACAGCACCGGATGGCTGCATGTTAATAGTACCAGAACCATCAAACACTACGTTGGTTGTAGCAGTTAGATTAGTAAAGTTACCAGCGGCAGGTGCTGTTAAACCAATTGCTGGGGGACTGGCAAAATAGTTTGTAAATCCAACACCACTTACTGTGTTATTTGCGCTTAGTGTAGTAAATGCTCCAGTTCCTGGGTTACTAGCACCAATGTTCATATTAGTAATACTACCTGTCGCACCAGAGTTAATGTTTACATAACCTGCTCCACCTGGACTTAAATTAATTATTTGTCCAGATACTGTGGCAGTAATGTTACCATTTACTGTGGTAGTTTGACCAGACGAACCTAATGTTAATGAACTTTGACCAGTAATACTAATAGTACCGGTAGGATTCATAGTAATATTGCCACTTGGGTTAAATGTTACACTAGTTGTAGCAGTTAACGCACTAAATCTACCACCTTGCGCTGTATTTTGACCTACAGCCGTATTATCAATATAACTCAAAGAAGTTGGGTTAATTGTTACAACACCACTTGGGTTAAATGTTACGCTAGTTGTAGCAGTCAAGTTAGTGAATCGACCACCTTGAGCAGTTGTTTGTCCTACTGCGGTATTGTCAATATAACTTAAAGTTGCTGGATTCATTGTTACTGAACCAGTTCCTGTTGGACTAATATTAACGTTATAGTTAGCAGGATTTAATGTTACTGTCTGGTTAGCATTTAATGTTGTAAAGTTACCAGTACCTCTAGTTGAACCACCAATGTTTACGTTATTAATAGAACCTGCTGTTGCTGGGTTAATAGTTACAACACCTGTACCTTGTGGACTCAATACTACGTTTACGTTTGTACCTGTAGCATTTAAAGTATTATTGATATAAGTTGTACCACTAAGAGCACCAATTAAGACAGTTGTAGCCGCATTGAATATAGAAGCAGTTGTAATACTTGAATTAAAGAAATTAAGTGTAGTTCCACCAACTGTTTGAAGGGCATTACTAATACCTGTAATATTAAAATTAGCACCTGGTAAACTTACAGTACCGTTTGATGCTCCAATAGTAACGCTAGTAGCCGCGCCAAACAAATTACCAGTTGCTATGTTAGTGTTGAATACACTAGCAGTTCCGCCATTGCTTGATACAATGCTTGGATTAGTACCGTTTATATTCAATGTTGTTCCGTTGGGCATTGTCACAGTTGGGTTACCAATTGTCAATGTACCTGTTGCGGCACCAATACCTATTGAAGTTGCGGCACCAAATGCGTTAACTGTAGTAGCCGTAGTATTGAATAAACTTACTGTACCTGCTGTTAATGTTTCAAGTACTGGATTAGAGTTAGCAAATATTATTGTTGGATTATTGTGAGTAAAGTTTCCTGTCAATGCGCCAACGTTAACACTAGTTGCTACTCCGCCGATGTTCAATGTTGTTGCTACAGTATTGAACAAGTTTTGTGTAGCACTGGCACCAACTATAGTTGCTGGATTTAAAGTTAGTGTAGCACCACTTGATGTACCAATTGATATCGCAGTGGCCGCACCAAATGCGTTAACTGTAGTAGCAGTTGTATTCCAAAGGTTAACAGTGGTTTGTGAACCACCTACTGTTGGATTGTTAATTAAGAATATACCTGTTGAAGCACCTGCGTAAATGTTAGTTGCCGCGCCGGCAAAGTTTAATACAGTGGCAACGGTGTTATATAAATTCTGTGTTGCATTAGCACCAACAAGTGTTCCTGGATTTAATGTTAAGGTAGCACCGTTTGTAGCACCGATGTTAATTGCCTGTGCAGCACCAAACGCATTAACTGTAGTTGCTACAGTATTGAATATGTTTTGAGTAAACTGTGTACCAACGAGTGTTGGATTGTTAATTGTAAATGATCCGCTTGTGGCACCAAAGTTAATTGTTGTTGCTGCATTGTATAAATTAGCAGTTAGAACAGTAGTTGTAAATTCATTAACTATAGTTTGATCGGTACTAAGTTTTGCGTTGGTTAATAATGATAATCCGTTAGTACCTGTAATTACATTACCTACCCAGATACCTTGCCCGACACCAACTCCGCCTACTACTTGTAGAGCACCAGTTACAGTTGAGTAAGCACTTGAACTGTTTACTACTGTAAGTATACCGTCAACATTTTGATTTCCGTTATAAGTTACAGCACCACTATAGGCAACAGTACCACTAACATTTAGACTACCGAAAACATTTACGTTTTCTTGAACAGCAAGACCGCCTGAAATAATTACAGCACCACTACTTGTTCCTGTTGAATTAGTTTGGTTAGTAAATGTTATTGGTCCGCCGACTGTTTGACTTCCAGTAATCGCAACATTTCGTCCAACGTTTAGATCTAATCCAATCCAAGATGTTCCGCCTACGTGAGATGTATTTGCGACATACAATGTATTAGCACCAACACCATTGGTCACAGATATTGCGTTGTTGGCAATAGTTCCTGTGTTCCATAATGCTCCAGAAATAGTTGCGCTCGAAGCATATAAACTATTCCATGTGTTTCCTGATAAACCTAAATTCCATGCGTTTGAACTTGTTGGTGTAAGGTTACCACTTGATTGCCAACTGTTTGACCCATCGTATAATAAACTAATCCAATCAGTGGTTGTAGTACCAATTACTAATCCTGATCCAATTGCTAGTGCGCTAGATGTTGTGGCAGTTGATAATTGAATTGTTTTATCACCTGTTTGTATAACATTTGAACTTAGGAATGTTTGATTGCCATCTACATATAAATCGCCAGTGATGTATGTATTGCCGGCAACATATAATGCTCCGTTCAATCGTGTATTTTTAGCAACACCTAAACCACCACTAATAGTAACTGACGCATTATTATAACTCAACGCATCTAATTGATTTTGGAATTGAATATTATTTGTAGTATAGTTACCATTGTAACGATTTGATATAATGTTAAATGTATCAATGTTAGTTAGGGTGAATATTGCTTTAGGACCGTATAACGTTCCTGTGTTAATTGTTAAACCGTCTCCTGCTACTGTAATATCAATTTCAGCAATAACTTGTTGTGTGTTTTGATAGATTCTTGGAGCATACAAATTGTTTTGTACATTAAGATTATTTGTAGCAGTGATATCGTTTAGGGTAATACTTGAAGTTGTATATATTGCTTGAGGAAGATCTACAACACCTGTTGTTGTGTTATATAATAAAGTTCCGCCTGGAGCCATTGATCCAGGAACAATTCTTGTTGCTAGAGGAGCAGTAGCACCAGTAGCACCTTGTGGGCCAGTTGATCCAGTAGCACCTGGAGGTCCTCTAAAACCAGTAGCACCTGTTGCTCCAGTAGCACCATACCCAGTAGCACCTGTTGCTCCAGCAAATCCTTGTATACCAGTAGCACCTGTTGATCCTTTTGGTCCAGTAGCACCAGTACTTCCTTGAACACCTTGTAAACCGGTAGCACCAAAAGCACCAGTAGCACCCGCTCCAGTAGCCCCTTTTGGTCCTTGTATACCTGTAGCACCAATTGTCCACGTAGGTTGTAGTTCACCTATAACTTGAGTAGCAACAAACGTACCTAACTGACCAAAATTAAGTTGTTTAGTTTTTAAGTCAACATCTACTACAGGAACTAATATTCCGTTTGTTACTGTAGTTACTGTTGATAGATTGTTTATGGTGCTCATTAATTACTCCGTGGTCAATATGTTTCCGTCATCAAAATCCCAGATTGTACCGTCTTCGCCTGCGATATCGTCTGGTAAAACTTTGCCAGGTACATTTGGAATAACAGTAGATTGTGGGAACTTGAGGTATTTAGCCGAACTATTATCCAGGGTATCTTCCACTATAATTCTATCTACTTCAAAGTCTATAAGTTTGAAATCGAACCCTGTTAATTTAATTTTTTCTACCATAGTTGCTCCATATCCAGGAAGGGCGTAGCACAGCGGAACCGCTTTAATAAAGCCTAGCGGAGCACCAGTACTTGCTTGTATACTATTCATATATCTAGGACGTAACAATTCATCAACGTCTAAAGATTGTCCGTCAATTGGAGTTGCTTCTAAAGCATATTGCCAATTAGATACAGAGTTTGGATAGATATCAGTTATCTGTCCATTGACTGCGATTCCGACACGTCTAGCAGTTTGATATTTTCCTTGTATGTCATCTATAATATCTACATATACAAGTTCATAAATTGTATTGCCGGCGGCATCTGTAGCAGGTATAGATTTTACATCTCCAAAGTAGAATTTTTTATTGTAGAAATATTGTTGTAAACTGATTACATAATCAGCAAGAGCCAACTTTTGAATGCCAGACTCTATTAATAATTTAATCTGATATTGTATTCCGAAAGCAGGATCATATGGACGATAGATTTTTGTTTTGTCAAACAATGTTTCGTCAGTAATAAAATCTGAATATTGAATACGCTTATCTCGACTCATGAAAGGTTGTACGTAGATATTTGTATAGGCAGTTAAACTATAGTCTAATATCTGAATATAGAAATTTTTAAACGTAGAACTTAATCCGTAGTTGTCAGTGGCCTGCGCAACAAATGGATATTGGCGATCTATTGTGGTAGTTCCTTCATCCAATACAAATGTATCTTCATCAATATATGTTAACTCATCAACAGGAATCTTTCCACTGATACTACCATCTGTGTTTAAGATAAGACCGGGAGGCAATTCTCCGCTGACTAATTTGTACTGTACTCCTTCATCTGAGTTTCCAATGTGATGTGCTTGGATATACAATTCACTTTGGTACCCGGCAGCAATTGGTCCAATTTCTTTAGGAGAATCCCATGCGATGTTAAGTTCAACTTCACCTTCGAGTGTTAGTGTAAACACTCTATCAGCATATCCTGTGTCACCATTAAATTGATCTGTCTTAGTTAGACGAACTGTAAATGTATAATCTTTAGAAATAGCAGGTAGATATTGTATGCGACCAAACAACTGTCCTGTTTTTGGATTTAAATTTAGACCTGGAGGTTTTTCACTTAGGTCACCAATAAACATATTCAAGCCTAATGGAATAGTTGAATTAAGTGTTGTGCCTGTATATACTACACTAACTTGACCAGACACAGGATCAAATGTTTCAATAGGATTATATTGAACTCCTAATGCGTATGTACCAGTGCTACTAATTTGTCTAACAGAACTAATTTGATAAAGTGTATCATCTGTGGTAGTATAAAAATCTGGAAAATATATATACTGACCTATTTGAGGTTCTGCTGTTGCTTGATAGATATAGACAGTATCAGTTCCTGATAGATTGGTTAATTGTCTTCCGTATTCTGGATCAACACTAGTATCTGCTACACATTGTATGCTGGAGTTAACAACGGTGTTCCATGTAAACACAGCGGGACCTAATTCTGGAAATGGGTCATAATCTTTTAATTCAACTACCTGATAACTGTTTGCTCGTCTTGTTCCTAGGTGTTGTGGACTCAACCAAGTCGGAGTAAACAACGGACTAATGTTGGCAAAATAATTTGTGTCAGCAGTAATAAAGCCAGTGTCGGCTTTTAACATATTATGATCTAGTAATAAGATCTTAAACAGTTGTGTGCTTGTACTATATCCATCGCTAACTGTAACATTAAATTGATATGTCTTGGTAACAAACGCAGGAGTCTGTGCTACTCCATTAACCATTGTAATAAAGTCATATGGGTACTCATCGTAGTTTTCTGTATCAAACCCTGTTATTGTTCCCGACTCTTGAGCAGTTGATAAATCATCTGAAATAAACCCACTAATTTGTCCGCTTTGACTTAACGTTAATCCTGGCGGTAATTGACCATCACCGTCATTGATATAGTATAATAAATTAGTTGATGAATTAACAAGATGAGGTTCGGCGACAAGTTGATAGTTGACAATTTCTTGATTAACAGTATAATATTCGTTGTGAGTACCGATTGGAAGAAATCCGCCGGGTGTTATCCAAACTGGGGGTACAGGACCAGATACTGATATACTAAATGTAGCATCAGCAATTCCATCACTGTTAGTAGCACGTAAAACAAATTGATTTGTTATATCAGTAATAACAGGAAATGCCTCGCCTGTAATAACTTGTGTACTGGTAGTTGACGATGAGATTAGTTTAGCCAAAGTTAAGCCAGGGGGTAATTTTCCAGATATTACTTTAACATAAGTGATAGGTCCTTCTATGCTAAGAGGAATATGCTGGGCAACTTCCTGAGTTACCGTTCCTAAAAATCCCGGTGTAGTTAGCCACTTTGGTGCTGACATTATTATAGCCTAAATAAACTTACTTTTGCTCGCCAATTGATTACATGTCCTACAGCCCCACTGCCGATAGGATTTATCATTTGTACATTTACTAAATTGCCCGAATTACTTGCTGACAAATCCCATTCGGCATTACTAGTATTCCCTAACGCATTAATACTGATAACACCAGAACCTAACGCGGTAGATACAGTAGCATTTCTTGTTACTACATAACCACTAGCAACATCGTCTGTATTAAGACTAAAATTGTTTGCGCTTATGTCAATAATAGCACTTCTATAAACAGTTTGATCAAAATTGAATAATGTAACACTACCTGTTGTTAACGATGTTGATCCGCTATAAGAAATAATATTAACACTAGGAGCACCAGTCTGATCATTTATATAAACTGTTGAAGTTGTAAATTCTCCAGTTGCGCTTAACACACCTGTAGTGGTATTGATTGCTAACCCTAGTCCAACAATAACTCCGCCTAATGTACTTGTAGTAGCAGTGGTTAATACAAAATTATCAGTAGCAGTTGATAAGATACTAAAGTTGTTATTAATTTTATTAAACGCAGTTCTTAGGCTATCACCGTCTCCGGCGTTAGCACTTGACCCCGTATTAATACTTTGTAAAATTATAGTCATTAAACTCTCCCAACAACGACTTCAATTACACCTACTTCGGTGCTTTGATAATTTTCTAATGCTTTACCTATAACAGTTCCCATCTTAGGATCATTGTTTGCCATTGCTACTCCTGGGATTCCACTAGTTACTATTAGATCGCCTTTATAAATTAATCCAACTACTCGACATGGAACACGGCCAGTTAACGCAACATATACGCCACCCTTTAATCCTGCGTTCATCATGTGTGCTGGGTTAGTAGATACAACACCTGCTACTCTTCTATCATTGGCTTCTGTACTTAGGGTAACTTCCTTATCACCGCCAAATATTAAAACAGTACCGGGAGCATATTCTGAATCTGCGAGATATTTTTCTGCCAAGTCAGCGTAGTTTGCTGATGTAGCAGTACCTTGGAAGTATCTCCCCCATACATCTCCATTGCCGTCATACGCAACTAGTGTTCCGCTCTGATATGTACTTCCACTAGTAGCATCTGTTGCGATAGTAACGCCAGTGCTACCATTATAACTAGTTCCAGTTAAATGCGTACCGAATGTAAGTGTTGCTAAGTTATTACCTAATGCTATACCAGAAATTGTACTGTGTGCCAAAGAACTGTTTGGAATACTTCCAAAAATAATCTCTCCTCCTGGAATACTAGTCAACCCAGCACCGGAACCACTAAATTCAGTGGAAGCACTAATAGTAGTTCCTCCAATAGTACCAGCAGTTATACTTCCTGATCCGCTAGAACCAATTTTCAAATCTAATCCAGTAATAACTAGATTGTTGCTTCCGTCAACACTTACCTGTTGATTGTTGCCACTTGCTCCAAAGTATAGTGTACCGTACCCGTTAGAATTAGTTTCAAGAACTAAATTGCCCGCTTGTGCTGTCTGTAGATATCCTAATACAGAATAATTTACTTTTGTTGTCATTTTTTATTTCCCTGCCTTTAAAGCATCTACTTCTGCTTTTAATTCTTTGATTGCTTCTAACAGCAATGGTACTAATAAGTCATATCTAACTGCTAGATACGGATCTTCTTTATTTTCTTCAACCCCTGGAGGAGTAGATTCGTAAACTGCTTCGGGCAATACCTTAATTAATTCTCCTGCCATTACCCCTACTAATTGTGTTTTGCTACCGATGTAGTTGTATTGGTATCCATTAATTTGTAATACTTTATCTAAAGCACCTGTGATCTTAGAAACATTTTCTTTCAATCGAACGTCTGACGCAGAGTAAAACGCTGTGATATCACCAGTTGCTCTAATCTCACCAGTATTGCCACTTGCGCTTGCGCCGACACCTAAACTGTTTATTTGATAGTTGTTTGATGTATTCAACCCGTTTGCGGTACTAGCGGTTACTGCGTTTGTAGCATTAGCAATAGTTCCACTGCTGGTCAAATATCCAGCGTTGTTGCTGAATGTTGAAACATTAGGAGCAGTTCCTGTCAATCCACTCCAAGCAACTGAACCTGCGCTTGTAGCATAAGCAACACTTCCTGTTGCTGTTACATACCCTTGATTACCTACCCATGATTCAGTAGCAACTTGTTGACGAGTTGGTCCAGATGTTTGTGTGAAATACAATCCACTTCCGTCAAACTCTATAGCACCAATAACAGGAGTATTTAATAATGTTCCCGCAGGCATAACAAGTCCTGCCGCACCTGTTGTACCACCAGATACCGTTAATGTTTCTCCGCTGTTAAAACTTACTGGACCTGTAAATGTTCCTCCACTCTTACGCATTTTATCGCTATCAACGAATGAAAGCGCCTGTTGGACAGTAGTGTCTCCGCTAGGAATACTTCCCGAAGGACTAAATGTAATCGCATTTGCCGCAAAATTGTATGTGATATAACCATCAACTTCTGCATATACATTATCACCGGCATTACAGGTTATGGTAAATGTACTAGCATTACCATTTGAATCTGCGCTACCTTCTGAATAGTCAGCGTTACTTAAACTTTGTCGTACACCGTTTACGTATATACGTAATTGTCCAGTTGCTGGTTTGTATGACGATGGAGCAGTAAATGTGTTGCTTCCACTAACGGCTGTATAGTTTTGATGTGAACTATTAATAACAGTTCCGATAATCGCACTAGCACCGCCGCTATATGATTGCCATGAATAGTTATTTTGTCCATAACTTACCAATACCTGACCGCCGCTACTAGCAGGACCACCTGCGGCCGCAACAATCAAATTATTGAAACCAGTTCCTGCGTTGTTAGCACCAGTACCGCCATATGTCGAATCTAATGGATTTGATAGTGTTAAAGTTCCAGCGCCTGCTGTTCCAGAAACAGATAATGTTTGAGCATTGATAGTATTGGTAACAGTCATGCCTAAGAAACGAGCATCGTCACCACCAAATGAACGGCTATATACTCCGGCCATTCTATGGCTAGTATTATCTAAACTACTACCATTGTATTTGGCACCAATAAATGATCCGTTGTTGGTTGTTTCAAGACTATTGCCTAGTAAGTAACTGGTACCACCTGCTGGTGTACCCAATGTCCAGATACCTTCAAAATTACCAGCGATTCCAAATCCACCAGCAGAAATACTTTGGGCAAAAACTGTTCCAAATCTATTTGCTCCGGAACCTACAGTAGATCCTAGGTCCTGACTTGGAATAATAGAACCATTATAATCTACAACAAATATTCCGTTGATGTTGCCTGTAGCATCTCGCTGAACAATAGAAGAATTAATTGTTGCTGTAGTTGCTGTGACATAAGTTTGTGGAGCAAGACTACTTAACAATGAAATTGCTTGTGTAGCAGTACCGTGGAAAGTATCTGCGTATACACCATTCCATGTATAACTAGAACTACCTAAGTTTCTTGAATTGCCGCTATACGCAGGAACGTCTGGTAATAAATTACCGCGAACACTTGAGCGTCCATCTCGAGTTAATGCTTCTAAGTAGTTAACAACTGTAGCAGAACTTAGATATGTTACATTGTTTGCTGCAGTTGAAGTAGTACCAACGATACCGCCTTTTAATCCTGTTGCTTCTGCGTTAGCAGGTGCTTGTTGAATTCTATTTAAAGGTATACCAGTTGTAATACTTGTTGAAGTTTGTAAACTTGCCCAACCACTTGTTAATGTAAATTGACTAGCATCAAAACTAGTTACACCACTCCATGACTGAACCTGTTGTTGAGTTCCGGCCGGAGGAGTAGCAGTTGTTATCGCTTCAGTCATCAACAATTTATATTGACGAATTGCAGCAAGACTGCTTACATGGTAATCGGTAATAGGGTTGTTTTGTTCGGCAGTATTAGTTGGCAACGAGCCTGGACCAATTGATCCTGATGCCGCACTACCTAGCAATTTCATTGTTATAGTATTATTAACACGAACCACATCAATATCACTACCGCCACTTCTTGAAGTAGGTGTGTTGACCACTGTTGTTGCTGTGTTATTTCTTACGTTAACAATTTGATTTGTGCTATTCCAAATTGGTTTAGCACTTGTAGTATTAACTGACAAGACGTTATTGCTAAACATCAAGAAATCTTGATCTTGTTGAGCAGTTAACGCTACATCACTTGCTGTAGAAATTTGTCTAGTTTGGTCGACATATCGTTTGGTTGTTGCTACATTACCGTCATTATTGCTATATCGAACAACAGATCCAGTAGTAGGATCGCTGTTTAATATTAATGGTCCAGTCATTACACCCCATTCTGGATGTGTTTCAAGTGATGAACCATTATAGTAGGTAGCATTGGTACCTGCTAGATGTATGCGAGTATCAACATAACTTCTTGTTGCTGCATCTTGACCGTCTGAAGGATTTTCTAAGTTGAAAATCTTATGAGAGTTGATATTATCGCCCTTCATGTTAATATTGCCGGTCATACCTTGGATACCATCTAAGTCTAAGTATCCTGGGCCAATTAAACCTAAACTTGTACCAACTGAGTTAACTGATGTGCCTAAACGTCTTTCAATAAATCCAACGATTGCTTTTTCAGTTACCAACACAGAATCACTGTCGTCAGTCATCGCAGTATCACCGCTGATTGTATCAACAGTTAAACCTTTACTTAGGTGTAGTGTTGGCAATGTACCAATGTTAACTGGCGCATTTAAATTAACAGAACCAGTAGCCTGATCAACAACTAAAAGACCACCTACACTAAATGTACCGTCTTGGTCAGTGGTTACATAGAACACACGACCTTTTCCGATTTCAAGAACTTCGTTTGATGTAACATGAGAATTTCTTGGAGGTCCATATAAGTCGTTTGGAATCTTACTATCGGCATACCCACCAGTACCTACGTCAACCATATCATGTGATGTAGCACGTAATGTACTAATTTTCTGTGTTAGTAAAGCAGTTTGATTTTTCTGTATACCGGCATACAAATTATTACCCATCATTTCTGCGCTTAGGTAAGCACTTGAATAATTTGTTCCGTTTTGGTTAATACGTTGAACAGTTATTAAATCCCATGCCTGTCCAGATACTTCAGAAGAAACATATCCTGTAATTTTAAATAGACCGCCTTCATAACCAAATATATAATAATATGGAGTTGAAGATGCTAGGCCTTGACTAATACGTCCGCTTAGAGCGGCATCTAAACTAACAATCTTAAATGTTGTAGTTGTTGCTAATCCTGATACTAACGCTTGACTTACTGATAAGTTTCCTGCTGAAACTGAACTACCCTGTAAAGTAGCAGTTGTAGAAGAAACAGGTAGTGGTCCATTAGATCCATTGTTACTGTTACTGTAACCTGTACCAGACTCGATAACAGTTAAAGAATTTAAATTACCTAATAAGTCTGTGATAACACCGTTTGAGTTAGCAACACCTTGAGCAATAGCCGGTGTGCCGTGGAATGTAACTGTTTCGCCTACTTGTAAATTTACAACAGGATATAAGAATCCTACTCTAAATGTTGTAGTTGACCCACCATAATAAGATGCCCATGTTACAACGTTACCATTTAAAGTATTGGCGCTACTAGTAGCAGTCATACCAATATGTATTTGTCCACTTAGACTACTTAGGATAGCACTAGAAGTTGATGTTGCTCCTGTGGCAGTTGTAACACTAGCAGTAACACTAGTAGGAGTAGCAAATGTAACAGTTACAGAAGTACCTGAAGTATATCCACTACCGCCGTTAGTTACAATGTTATATACGCCTTGACGAGCAAGGTTGCTGTAATTTTCAATGAAAGGTGTAAGACTAATATAGTCATACGAGTTTCTTGTTGTAATTGTAGTTACATCGTTGCCTTGATAATTTGTTTCTGAAACTTTATATGTTTCTGACGGATCTTCTTTTAGATTGAAAACAACTGCGCTTCGTGTTAACACACTTGGATTGAATCCTGTAAAGTTCATTTGATATTTGGCACGATATGTACCTTGTAGAACTTCACCAGCACCCATTGTTTGTAGCCATGTACCGGCTGTACCGTCAATACTAATTTCGTAATAGTTTGTTAATCCGGGAACACTTAACGGACTAATTGATGTCACTTCATAAATTTTTCTTGTGCCGTAATGGTTAACTTCGATTTCAGCACCACCGTATGGAGTACCATAATCTGTTCCGATAGTTGCGTAGATAACGTTGGCATTAACAACGTTAGCATAACTGCCTGTGTTAAAGAATTGAACACTTGCGGCAACGTAATCGTTTTGGTTTGCCATTGAAATAGGTACTTCGTTTGGATCTGAACCTTCAGAAACTAAACCATATATACCATAAGCACTAGAACCTGTAATTGTACGAATTTGTGCGCCGTTTAACGCATAGTAAGATGTCCAGCAGTAGTAAGTAAACATGGAAACGTTTTCCATGAAACCACCGTTAGTAACGAAAATACCATAACCTAAGTCGTTAATCTGTGTAAAGTCATTAGCCAACATAGAACGGTTACCAGCAGTAATACATTCAATGTTTGAAGGTAATGTTCCGATATATCCGTTTTGTATTGTTACATTACTTGTAAATCCTGTGCCGAATGAATAACTTGGCAATGAAACGTAATTTGAACCAGAGTTAGTCCAGACAATAGATTCGATACCACCCGATGTCGAAACGGTTCCAACATAAGCAGTGGCAGTTACACCAGTCGATACTCCTGGGCCTGTAAAGTTAATAGCACATCCTACAGCGTATCCTGATCCAGGGTTAATGACAGCCGCTGTACTAGTATTGATACTTCCTGTAGCATTTAAACTATAACTGATTGTTGCGCCACCTACAACTAATGAAACTGCTGTGGTAAGGTAACCAACGCCAGAGGTAACCATTGTTACATTATGTGCGTTATTGCCCAATGTACCGTCGGAACTATAAACAGTTCCTTGAGCAACAACACCGCCTGCGGCTGTTGGGCTACTAAATGTAATTGGAAGAGTAGAACCTGCCTTGAATCCTGAACCTGTTACAGTGGCATATTGAATACCGCCTGGGCGAGCAGGGTTAAGATTTAATACACCTGTATATGTTGGTGTCGGATTATTAATTGTTGATTCATCTAATTGGAATTCACTAACAAAGTCGACTTCATATGTAATACCGTTATTAACAAAGAATGTTGGGCATTGAGGTTTACGTACTAATCCTTTAACTGGAATTTGAGTTAATGTTCCAGTTTCTGTGTCAGCAACGGCCTGTGTAACTCCATTAGGCACCATCTGTAGGTTACCTGTAAATCCGTCAACAAGCATACCTCCAGAGAACACCTGACGATTATAACTCTTACTGAAACTTGAAGCAGTTTGTGTATAAGGAGATTTGGCTTTAATTTGACCTGATGGGTCAAGTACCTTCATGAAACCGCCATGACCTTGGGCACTAATATAACGAATCATAGTTGCGTCATTCATCAAGAAGACGTCTAATTCATCGTTATACTTAGGAGGATTAAAACTAGAATTACCGCCAACAATACTTGCGATACCGGATACTAATCCTTGAATGCCTGTTAAACTATTTGAAGTTGAACCACCGTTAATAAACACGTAGGCTTCACTATATCCACTACCACTATTCACAAGACCAATACTACTGATTTCCCAGAATGCTCCGACTTGTGCTACAGTACAAGTTACTACTGCGCCAACACCGTTACCAACAACAGTTAATGATGGAAGTGTTGTATAACCTTGACCTGGTTGTGTTAATTTAACTGATTCAATTGAACCGGTAGGCGCAAGGGAAACACTTAATGACGCATTAGCACTTGGTGTTGCTCCGGTAGGAGTAACAACTATAGTAGGTGCGCTTGTATATCCTGTACCTGTGTTGGTAACATTAAATGCTGTAATTTGTCCTTGTGCGTTTAATGTAACACTACCTGCGGCACCAGTACCACCTCCACCTACAAATGTAATTGATGGTGGATAATCATATCCTGAACCGGAACTAACAATAGTACCTGTTGACAATAAACTAAAGCCAATAACTGGAGTAATAACAGCCTGGTCTGGTTCGTATGTTTCAGTATAGACTTGCTTTTCAGTTGTCTGATAAGAAATAATATTTGTTCCAGTATCGCCTGTTGGAATATTTTGAACAATACGCTGTGCCATTACACCGATTTGTTCAAACGCGGCTACTGTTTGTAATTTTTCATAATTCTCAACATTGACTACACTAGAATAAGAATCAGCCGCTGTCAAACAGTTACTGACGTTACCTGCGTCTAAGTCGGCACAAATAGCATCAACAATTAATCCAACGTCTCTGTAACATAATGCTTGACTGTCGGCATTTTGGAAGTAGGTAATAAATGAACTTGAATTCCAAATGTTAGTATTTGAATGACCGGAATTTTGAGAAATATTATATTGGATCCAAGCAGATATTTCAGATTGGATATATGTTCTGTTTAAGGTTAGTAATTCTTTAGCAGTTAGATAGTTACCAGCCTGATATGGAATAACATAGTTAACAGGATAGCGAGCATCTCTTAGATAATGGTATCCGTGGTTAACTGGAGCATATACGTGCCATGAACCATAATTCAATGTATTAGCATTGTTTAGTTCTCTTAAGAAACTAGCGTTTTGAGCAAGATTAACTTGGAAAGTATTTGCCAATATAGCAGTAATTTCACCTTGCCCGCCGTTACCTGTAAACACATAACCGACCCATGCTGGATCAAGGACAAATCCTGAAACAGGATTTCCGTCATATGTAGCAGATACTGTAAATGTTACAACTCCAGTAGTGGCATTATTTTGAGAACCATCTGGAACGGCAGTTAAAATAAAACTACCAGTACTTGTGTAATCTACACTAGTATCAAGTTGAGCAACTAATAATCCGTCAACCTGTGTATCTCGACGGAAATAAGTATTAACCCATGGACTTGTAGAAATTGTAGCAATATCGCTGTTTACAAATTTAGCAGGTTTAACTAATGATCGGCGGAATTCATCACCACGAACAGAAACGTTATCACTAATTTTAATAGGATATTGATTTTCATGTTCGCCAGATTCTACAATAATTGTAATTTGATTCTTTTCTTGGAATTGTCCGTATTGTAATCCTTCACCTAACGCAAAGAAATTACTATAAACGTGCCAATTAGAACCAGGTATTGCGTTTGAGTTAACCAGTGGTACAGTAAAGTTTACTGTAAGTTGATCGTAAACATTGCCTGTAACAGGATCTGTGTAGTAACCAACGTTGCTAACAATACCTTGTCCACCTGTGTCACATGTGAATACATATCCTAACCAAAAATCTGGAATGTTAACAAGATTAGGTGTAACAAATTGTAACACAACTGTTCCAGTAGTTCCGCCATTATTTGTAGCACTTGGAATAGGTGTTAACGCACTAGTTAGTGTTTCAGCATAGTCAACAGGAACAACATCATATATTTCAACTTCTGGACTTGACTTAGCCTGAATTTTTTCAATTAAGCCAATGGCTCCACTGAACTCACCAATGACATACATTCCAGGGAAGATACTACCATCAAGGTAAGCATCAGTACCAACTCCACCGTTACCGCTCCATCCTACAGTTAAACGTGTTGCGCCCGATACATATGGACTGGCTTCGATAATTTGAATAGTTACGTTTGATAATCCACCATCTGTGGTAATTGTTTTTTGGTAAGGTCCTAGTACTACTTGGCTAATCGCAATTTGTTGTTCTGCGGCCGCGGCTGCGGCTGTGATGGTCTTAAAAGCATAAGCCATCGCACGACCTTTCTTGTAACTAGGAATGTCTGTACGATTATCGCGACCGTCTAATGATACAAAAAAGTTCACTGAACTTACAAACGCAGAATTATCAACGTAGTATTTTGTAGCGGCAACTAGTCCGTTATAATCTGTATCGTCTTGTGTTACTGGATTACGAGAAAGAATTAATGGTCCAGTCATGTAACCCATGCTGGTATTAACAGCCTGTGTAGCAGGGTCAATGCTATTAACACCTGCTAGTGATAACTTGGTGTCTACATAGCCTTTGTTTGTTGGGTGATAATAATTAGTAGCAGTATTAACAATTAAAGGATTTGTTCGAATTGTGCTACTTTGAAAGTTAGGAACTCCGTCAACTAGTGGAAGTACATCAGTAGGTGTAGTACCAATATCGTGTTCGTAAATACCGTCACGATTTAAGAAATTTTCATAAACCCATAATTTAGTAACAACGTCTTGGTCGTTAAGAGGGTTACCAAAGTTAATACCTCTATGGCCAAATCCGTTTAGATTTCCGCCTAATGTAGGACTAGGATCACTAGAAAGTGTGCTGGCCGTGTTAGAAATAAGCAGTTGACCATCGCTTAGAACTAACGAAATACCGTCCCCTGCTGTAAGAGTACGTTGAACAATAGTTTGTCCACTAGTACTAATGCCTAGAAATGTGTTTGCTTGAAGTGTATTTGGACTATTAGGGTTTGGTGAAAACTCACGTAGTTTAATAAACTGTAAGCCATCTCCTAATCCAGCGACGTTATAAAGGTCGCTAAAGTTTGAATTTACTTTTTCAAACGCATCACGAATGCTATCGCCTGTGCCGTCGTTGATTTGATTACCAATATTAATGATTTGATTAGCCATTGTACCTTCTCGCAGTGGGTTATTTCAAATTATTTATCGATAAGTTTTGTAATCTTAATGTAAATACCTTATGTTTTTAACGACAGAAAACAGAAAAAGAAAATTTATTCGACCTAGTAAACTAGGAGTGTCTCACGAATATACTAGAAACTATACAATATTAATTTTTCGATGCGACAACTGTAATAGCATCTTTGAAAGGGAAAGGGGAAAGATGGATCCTCATAGGATTAACAATCATTATTTTCATTGTTGTCCTAAATGCGATCCTAAAAGATTTGCTCAACGTAAGGGAGCAGAGAGAAGAATAATTTGGGATTTGCCAGTTAACAGCGATTTAGATATTAGTAAACTTTAACCGCCCGGCATATAGCGGATATTAATTACAGACCAATCCATAATCTTCCACTGATTGTTTAAGTATCCTTTCTTATCTGCTTCGTAGTCTAGAGCCCAAGCGTGTTCCCACCAGTCAACTAAAAATACAACATCTTTCTTGATTTCGTGATTTTTAATTGTTTTGATACTTCCGTCTCGGGCAAGATAAATCCAGCCACTGCCTTGTATCTTCATTGCTTCTTTTTCAAATTCTTCTTTGAATTTGTCCCAAGAAGCGTAGTGTTCCTCGATTAAATTTAGGACGGCACCGTCTGGTTTATTACTATTTTTTGGAGAATTAAATTGTTGAAAATACAAACTGTGTAAGAACGCACCTGCTTCGTTAAAGTCAGGATCACCTTCTCCTGAGTTAAAACGATCAACATAGGCTTTGTATAATTTACCATAATGGTAATCGATAGCCTTTTTACTTAAACTACGTCCTAACGCATCTCTAGCATACGGCAAAGGTAATTGTTTTAATTCTTTTGGCGTACGGCCTTCGGCAATAGTTTTTATAAAATTGTACATAATAAATATCCCGTCAAGTGGTCAATAGGGCATCCGAGGATCCGCAAGCAGTGAATTTTCCCTATTTCTTTTTTCAGCACAGCCAATGTGGCTAAACGGTAAATCGGCACTTGACCCAAATTTGTTTGTTGTAATATTTATGAGATTAAATAAAGTACATAGATAAAGGAGATTCCCAAATGGAATTTGTAATTGGTATTTTAATTGTAGTAGGTATTGCGTACTTGTTAATACGTGGAACCAATAAAAAAGAAGCAGGCGTTGCTGTCGAAGAAGCGCCATACAAAGTTGAAACGCAACCAACTCCAGTTGAAAATACTGTTGCTGTTGCTGTAGCATTAGATTTAGAAGGTGCCGAATCAACTATTGCTAAAAAGCCACGTGCTCCACGTAAGCCAAGAACTGTTGCTAAAGCAACACCGGCAAAAAAAGCCACTGCTAAAAAACCAGCGGCTAAAAAGGCAACAACAAAATCAAAGAAGGCTTAATTCTTTAGCCTGCTTGGCAAGTTCAAAACTTGCTAGATTTTTGCCTTTAGACTCACACATAATATCGTGTGTCTCGAGAAAACTCAGTGCCCATTCGTTAACATTTTTATTCCAATAAAAATCAGAATGCGCTCTGAGTTTTTGCTTTTTGTAGCCGTCTAAAAGGAGTTGGGAATAATCAGGTGCGGTAGTCCGGTCATGGTCAATAAGATAATCCTCACGACTAACTGAATAGTGACAAGTAGGCCGAACACCACGCCAACTATCAATAACCCTCTTAACACGGTCATCTTTGGCGTCAATATATTCGCCTTCACGAATCCAATGGTGGTGTATATCAAGCACGATAGGCACCAAATCAGTAATAGTAAGACAGTCATCTAACCCCCATGAGTTTTCTTCGTTTTCGATAGTAATACAGTTTCTTGCTTCTGGGCTTAGTTTTTGGTAAGCCTTGCGAATACCGTCAGGACCTTGTTTACCTGAGATATGTACGTTAATTTTAAGGTCCTGAAACTTCTTACCATAGCCCATCCATCGAGCCATGTTGGTGTGGTATTCGAATTCTTCTATTGACCGTTCCACGATACCAGGATTATCTGAAGCAAGAACAGTGAACTGGCCAGGATGAAAAGACAAACGTATGTTATGTGTACGAGCAAGATCCCCAACTTCTCCAAACCGCTTCTCCAATGCTGACACAACTTCAGGTTGTCGCCAGAAATCTCTAAACTCATCATGAGTATAAACAGGAAGCAGATCACTGCTGATACGTAACATACGGAGTGGTTCATCTAGGGTACCTACCTTTTCTACAAGTTTGCGGGTCGATTCGATGTTCTGTTCCATCAAGTCCCAAAGTTTTTGTTCTGCTACATCTTTAGTTTGGCGGCGAAGCCATGCCACAGTTGTAGTACCTGTGTTGTATTGTTTAGCGTCATCTGTTAGTTTGATGCCAACAACTTGATGTGGATGATCAATCCACTTACAGGCAAAGCCTATACGTTTAGTCATCAGATGCTTTCTTAGAAAGAATAATCGATCCGTTAGTCTTAACGGTCCATGTTAATGTATCGCCCTCTTTCCAACCAAGGGTATCTAACATATCTTGTGGGATTGGCATAATCAAATCACCACTGCCGTCATCTGCTTCTTCTAATACAACTGTAACCATATTACCAATGCCTCCATACACCTGCGATAATGAAAATGTTTGTAAGTATATATGATAACACAATTATAGTACGAACGCAAGCAATTTGGTCTGCTTCTTTGTCCGTACTACCAGATTTTTCACCTAATGCTTTTGCCCAAAGGCGCCACAGGTGTTTAACCTTCGTACGTAGCCGAATTAGCACCATGCTCAAATACTTCTACACTTTTTAAACGAACACTAGGATTTAATGGATAACGATGATTGCCATTTACTAGCAAGTCTGCCATTTTGTCATAGCACATTTTGGCGAACAATTCGCAACCTACTCCAGGTACAATGCGTAAATCGCACACACCTGATCTGCGGTATGGTTCTGTTTGTACACGATCTGGATTACCATCATGTTCTGGATTACTACTCCATCCAGACATTTCTTTGAATCGATCTAACAATGGATCGTCTTCGGCGATTACTGTAGTATGATCAAACATATAGTCTTCCCATGCTTTAAATTCTTTAAGTCCGCCAAAGTCCATACCCCAGTTTTTGTCGTCAAGTGTATCAGATTCAAAAATTAATTTGATGCCAATTGAGTATCCATGCAATAGTG
>Ga0316230_1001227_pt1 | contig 28477 bp, 15 predicted proteins | sample TBH18025metaG_FD_206004 | JGI IMG/M metagenome (GOLD analysis project Ga0316230, IMG submission 206004) | Freshwater microbial communities from Trout Bog Lake, Wisconsin, USA - TBH18025 | ecosystem: Environmental > Aquatic > Freshwater > Lake > Hypolimnion/Profundal zone | place: USA: Wisconsin...
GCCCGGCCACCGGCCGGGATACCGTTTATTTAGTCATCCGAACAATTCGTCCTGCATCCACTCATGAAGCGACAGCCGCCACCTTACTCACTATTTAACACCCTAGGTCTATGCTTGGGAAAGTGGAACGGGCAAAATCGAAGGAATGGCAAAATAAAACTGTTTGTATGCTTGGCATGGCTGCCCATGTTATCTTCCAACTGCCGCAGGGGAAAAAGCGGCCCGGCAAAATGGAGCTCGGCCAGGCATCGTCTTGCCATGGATGTAATGTCCGCCTCCTGCTGTGGCAACGACTCCACCAGATGGCGGGCAAGTTGAGATAATTCCCGTCGGTGCGGCAGTGGCAACGAATACCAAACCGTCTCCGGCGCGCAACTTAATCGCCGTGCCGAGAATGTCCGCTGACAGGGAAGACAGGCTATGCTAGTCTACAAAATCATTGGTGGCGCACGGATTAGCACTCCCTTGGGCGCCGAAGCTTGTTCCTGCCATGCCCGTTGCTCCAGTTGATTCGCCGGACGGTTATCCGGGGAGTCTGTCCCACGAATTAGTGAAAGAGAGTTGTTGGTGAAAGTTCCCGGAATTAGCAAGAGCCTGGAACGCTTCGCCACTTGGCGGCAATGGCTGCGCACGGATGAGCCGCCGCCGCGGACCTCGGAGGAACTGCCGCTCCGGTCGGACCTGTACAGCGTCGAGCAACTGCAGCGCCATGCCCGGGCCATGGCCCAATCGCATCGGCTTGCCGACCGGCGGATGTCCGACAAGTTTCTTGCCCGGCTGGATGAAAACGAGGCCATTCTTGTCGAGGCATACGACCTGCTGATCGTCGCGGTGGACAGGGACCGGCGAATCTCGCCGGCCGCGGAATGGTTGCTGGACAATTTTTATCTTATTGAGGAACAGATCCGGTCGGCGCGGCGGCATCTGCCGCCATCGTACAGCCGTGAACTGCCCTGCCTGGCGGGCGGGGAGTCGGCCCATCATCCGCGCGTCTATGCCATCGCTCTGGAGTTGATTGCCCACGTTGACGGGCGCGTGGATACCGCCGGCCTTAACGGGTTTGTGGCATCCTATCAGACGGTTGTCCCGCTGAAACTGGGCGAGTTGTGGGCGGTACCGATCATGCTGCGGCTGGCGCTGATCGAGAACCTGCGCCGGGTGGCGGTGCGGATAGCCGTCGGGCGGCGCGACCGGGACGCGGCTCTGGAATGGGCGGCGAAGATGTCCCACGTCGTGGAGCATAACCCCAGCGACCTGGTCCTGGTCCTGGCGGACATGGCCCGGGCCGATCCCAACCTGTCGGGCGCTTTCCTGGCCGAACTGACCCGGCACCTGCAGGGGCAGAGTCCTCACTTCGCGTTCGCCTACAGTTGGCTGGAACATCGGTTGTCGGAACAGGGTCTGACCGTGGAGAGGCTGATACTGGCCGAGGGCCAGGAGCAGGCCGCGGACCAGGTCTCCATCGGCAATTCCATCAACAGCCTGCGGTTTCTCAGTTCGACGGATTGGCGCCAGTTCGTGGAAGGCCAGAGCGTGGTCGAGCAAGTGTTGGGCGAGGACCCGGCCAAAGTCTATGACGGCATGGATTTTACGACCCGCGACCAGTACCGCCATGCCGTCGAACAGATTGCTAAGCTAAGCCGGAGATCAGAGCAGGATGTCGCCCGCAAAGCCATCCTCCTTGCCCAGGCCCGCGCGGACAAGCTCCCGATCGGCGGGGAAACCGGCGCGGCGAGCGGGCGCGGACTTCACGTGGGCTACTACCTCATCGATCGCGGCCGCCCCGAACTGGAGCGTCTGGTGGCCATGCCCTGGTCGGGGCGTCTGATGCTGGCCAGGCTCGCCAGACGCTATTCCCTGCCGCTGTATCTCGGCAGCGTGCTTGTGCTTACTGCGGCGGCGGCGCAGGTGTTCCTGGTCTGGTGCGGCAGCCAGGCCGCCAGCGCCACGGCCCTGTGGATTCTGCTGTTTCCGGCTCTGCTGTGCGCACTGCAGCTGGCCATCAGCGTCGTCAACTGGCTGGCGATGGCGCTGGTCAAACCGCGGCCGCTGGTGCGCATGGGCTTTCGGGAGGGAATTCCGCCGGAACATCGCACCATGGTTGTGGTGCCGACGATTCTCTCCAGCGCCGCGCTGATCGAACACCTGCTGGACGGGCTGGAGGTGCGTTACCTGGCTAATCGCGGCGGCAATCTCCATTTCGCTCTGTTGACGGATTTCGAGGATGCCGCCCAGGAGCACAAACCCGGCGACGAGGAGCTTCTGCGGCTGGCGGCCGAGGGGATCGAGGCCCTTAACGAAAAGTACGAGGCGGAGCGCAGCGGCATCTTCTTCCTCTTCCATCGCCCGCGGCGCTGGAATGCCCAGGAGAGGCTGTGGATGGGGTACGAGCGCAAGCGCGGCAAGTTGGCGGAATTCAATGGGCTTCTCCGGGGGTCGGGCGAGCGATTTTCCCGTGTGGTCGGTGACAGGACTGTGCTGAGCTCAGTACGGTACGTCATCACCCTGGACACCGACACGCAATTGCCGCGTGATGCGGCCCGGGCATTGGTCGGGGCCATGGCCCACCCGCTCAACCGGCCGGTGTTCGACCCGCGGCGGCGGCGGATAGTCGAAGGTTACGGCATCCTCCAGCCGCGCGTTGGCGTTAGCCTGTCCAGCGCCCGCAGGTCCTGGTTCGTGCGTTTGTTTGCCGGCGAGTGCGGGCTGGATCCCTATACCCGCGTCGTTTCCGACCTTTACCAGGATCTGTTCGGCGAAGGGTCGTTCATAGGCAAAGGCATATACGACGTGGATGCCTTCCAGCGAACGTGCGGAGAATTTCCCGAGAATGTGATCCTCAGCCACGATTTGCTGGAAAGCGCCCATGCCCGCTCGGGGTTGCTGAGCGATGTCGAACTCTACGAGGAATACCCCGCACGCTATCCCGTTGATCTGGGGCGCCGCCACCGCTGGGTGCGCGGCGACTGGCAGATTGCCGGATGGCTGCTTCCCTGGGTCCGTGGGTGCCAGGCTCGGCGCATCGCCAACCCGATCTCTGTTCTATCGTGGTGGAAGATATTCGATAACCTCCGCCGCAGCCTCCTGCCGGCGGCCGTTGTGAGCCTGTTGCTAGGCTGCTGGATGCTGCTGCCGTCGCCTCTGGCGACTCTGTGGGCCCTGAGCGCCCTGGGAACCAGCCCGCTTCTGGCCATCCTGTCGGACTTGTCCGGCAAGCCCATCGACCTGCCGCTGCTATCTCATTGCCGCGTAACTTTATCGGCCCTGGGTAGAAGCGCGGTGCAGTTTCTCTTCACACTGGCCTTGCTGCCTTATGAAGCCTATATCCACCTGGATGCTATCCTGCGCACTGTACTGCGGGTTCTCTGGACCAAACGCAGGCTGCTGGAATGGCAGACCTTCAGCGAGGCTGAGCAGTTTACCCGCGATGATTTGTCGGCGTTCCTGCGTTCGATGTGGATGGTACCGCTGGCGGTGGTCTTCATCCTCGTCCCCATGGCGCGGTTGGCCCGGCCGTCCCTGCCGGTGGCGGCGCCCCTCCTGGCCATGTGGGCCATTTCCCCGCTGCTGGCCTGGTGGCTGAGCCGTCCCATTCTCCCGCGCCGCGTCCATCTGTCCGACAGGCAGCGCGTCTTTCTGGAAAAGCTTTCCCGGCGAACCTGGCGCTACTTCGAGGTCTTCGTCACCCAGGAGGATAACTGGCTTCCCCCGGACAATGTACAGGAGCAGCCGGGCCTGATCGTTGCCTGCCGGACGAGTCCGACCAACATCGGCATAGCCCTGCTGGCGAATCTTGCGGCCTGCGATTTTGGCTACTGTTCCGTTGCCGGCCTGCTGGACCGCACGCTCAAAACGCTGGGCACGCTGCAGGGCATGGAACGCTACCGTGGCCACTTCTACAACTGGTACGACACACGCTCGTGCAAGCCGCTGCCTCCTCTTTACGTCTCCACGGTGGACAGCGGCAATCTCGCCGGGCACCTGCTGGTGCTGGGCCAGGGGCTGCTGCAGTTGCTTGACGCCAAGGTGCTGTCGGCGCGTATGCTGGGCGGTTTGCGTGACACCTGGCGCGTCCTGCTTGACGTCGCCGGTCGCTCGCTTTCCGCTGCCCCGCTGCGCGGTATTGCGCAAATGGAATCGCTGTTGGAGAATCCGCCAACCCTGCTCCGGGACGCGGCAACGTGCCTGCAGCGTCTGGCTCTGGCCGCGAAGCAACTCACCGGCGAATTGGGCGCCGATACCCAGGCCCGGTGGTGGGCCGGCGCGTTGGAGCGGGCTTGCGCCGATCATCTGGACGACCTGCGGCATGTGGCGGCGTGGACGGCCTTGCCGGCCATGCCGGCTCAAGCCGCCCAGTCTTATGAACTGCGGGCCATCCTGGCCACGCTGAACCAGGCGTCAACCCTGCAGGCCATCGCCGTTCTTGAAGGGTCGCTGCTCCCGTCGCTGGATGCTCTTATTGCCGGATCGCCGGCGGATGCCGGGAGGGAATGGCTTGGACAGTTGCGGCTGGCCATCGCCGATTCCTCGCAACGCTGCGCCCAAAGAATCCAGGCCCTGCGGCAGGTCGCCGCCCTGTGCCAGGAACTGGCGGATATGGACTTCTCTTTTCTGTTCGACAAATCGCGCGACCTGTTTGCCATCGGCTATAACGTCCATGACCATCGGTTGGACGGCAGCTTCTACGATTTGCTGGCTTCGGAAGCGCGCCTGGGAAGTTTCGTGGCGACGGCCCAGGATCAGGTTGGCCAGGAGCACTGGTTCGCGCTGGGCCGGATGCTGACCCGCGCGGATCATGCGTCGGCGCTCCTGAGCTGGAGCGGCTCGATGTTCGAGTACCTGATGCCGCTGCTGGTCATGCCCACCTATGCCAACACGCTGCTGGACCAGACCTGCCATGCCATCGTGCGCCGGCAGATCCAGTACGGCCGGCAACGCGGCGTGCCTTGGGGGATCTCCGAGTCGGGCTATAACGCCGTCGATGCCCAGATGAACTACCAGTATCGGGCCTTCGGCGTGCCGGGCCTGGGACTCAAGCGCGGGCTGGCCGATGACCTGGTGATTGCTCCCTACGCCAGCGCCCTGGCCCTGGTGGTCGAGCCCGAGGCGGCCTGCCGCAATCTGCAGAGACTGGAGGCCGACGGCCAGTCGGGGCCCTATGGTTTCTACGAGGCCATCGACTACACGCCTCTGCGCCTGCCCCCGGGCCAGGCCAGCGCCACGGTGCGACAGTTCATGGCCCATCACCAGGGGATGAGTCTGCTGGCCCTGGCCAGCGCCTTGCTGCAGAAGCCGATGCAGCGGCGGTTTGCCGCCGACCCCATGCTTCGCGCCGCCGACCTGTTGCTCCAAGAGCGGGTGCCCAAGGCCAGCGCACCCGTCTTTCCCCACGCCGCCGAGGCCAACGCCAGACGCCCCAGTTCGGCCGAGGATGAGGGAATGGCACGCATCTTCACCAGTCCCGGCGGCGCGGCGCCGGAAGTCCATCTGCTGTCCAACGGCCAGTACCATGTGGTCATCACCAGCGCTGGTGGTGGTTACAGCCGCTGGCGCGACCTGGCCGTCACCCGCTGGCGCGAGGATGCCACGCGCGATTGCTGGGGAACATTTTTCTATGTCCGCGATCTCAACAGTGGGGTTTTCTGGTCCACGGCGTTCCAGCCGACGCTCAAGAACGCCAAGCCTTACGAGGCCATTTTCACCCAGGGCCGCGCCGAGTTCCGCCGGCGCGACCAGGGCATCGAAACCCACACGGAAATCACCGTCTCCCCCGAGGACGATGTGGAAGTGCGCCGCCTGACCATCACCAATCACACCGACCTACCCAGGACCATTGAAATCACCAGTTATGCCGAGGTGGTCCTGGCCCCGCAGGCACAGGACCTGTCACACCCGGCGTTTAGCAACTTGTTCGTGCAGACGGAACTGGTGCCGTCTCGCCAGGCCATCCTCTGCACCCGCCGGCCGCGCTCGGCTCAGGAACAACCGCCGTGGCTGGTGCATTTGATGACCGTGGGCGGCTCGACGTTCGGGGAAGCATCGTTTGAGACCGATCGCATGGCTTTTATCGGCCGGGGAAGAAGCTTGATCGCCCCGGCGGCGATGGAGAATCGGTCCGGCTTGTCCAACAGCCAGGGTCCGGTGCTCGACCCCGTTATCAGCATCCGCCAGGTGGTTCGGCTTAAGGCCAGCGAAACCGTGCGCGTGGACTGCATCACCGGCGTTGCCCCGACGCGGCAAGGTGTGACCGTGCTGATGGATCGGTATCACGATCCCCATCTGGCGGACCGGATTTTTGAATTGGCCTGGACGCACAGCCAGATCGTGCTGCACCAGTTGAATGCCAGCGAAGTCAGTGCCCAGTTGTACGGGCGACTGGCCGGCTCGGTGATCTACGCTTCTTCCCTGCGCCGCGCCGCCGCCAGCGCCATTTTCCGCAACCGCCGCGGGCAATCGGGGCTGTGGGGCTACGGAATTTCCGGCGATCTGCCCATTGTCCTGGTGCGGATCGGCGATCGCAACCGCCTGGATTTGATCCGCCACGTTGTGCAGGCCCACGCCTATTGGCGCATGAAAGGGCTGAGCGTGGATATGGTGATCTGGAACGAGGATCATTCGGGGTATCGGCAGACGTTGCAAGATGCCATCCTGGACCTGGTCGCCTCCAGTCCCGAGGCGGCATTGGTGGACAAGCCGGGCGGCATTTTCGTGCGCCGGGGCGAGCAGATGTCCGAGGATGATCGGGCTCTGCTGCAGGCCGTGGCGCGGGTGGCGTTGTTCGACGACGCCGGAACGTTTGCCGAACAGGTGGAGCGACGCGGGCGCAGTGACGTGGTCATCCCGCTGCTGCGGCCGCTGGCGCAGCGACAGGAGCCGGCAGCCGCCGTCGCGGCGCCCCAGCGCGACCTGGCCTTCTTCAATGGCCTCGGCGGTTTCAGCCGCGATGGCCGGGAGTACATCGTTATTCTGGCCGCCGGGCAGGAGACGCCGGCCCCGTGGATCAACGTAATCGCCAATCCCCAGTTCGGCACGGTGGTTTCCGAAAGCGGGGCGGCTTACACCTGGTGGCGCAACAGTCACGAATTCCGGCTGACTCCCTGGCGCAACGATCCCGTGGGCGACACTTGCGGGGAGGCCATCTACCTGCGCGATGAAACCAGCGGGCGGTTCTGGTCGCCTTCCCCAGCCCCAGCCCGCGGGGCCATGTCGTATATCGTCCGCCACGGCTTCGGATACACCATCTTCGAGTACGAGGAAGATGGCATCGTGACCGAACTGGCGCTGTATGTCGCCACCGATGCCCCGGTCAAGATTGCCCGCCTGCGCATAACCAACCGCTCCGGCCGGCCGCGCCAGCTATCGGTCACCGCGTACTGGGAGTTGGTGCTGGGCGAACTGCGCGATAAGACGCTTATGCACGTGACCACCGAGGTGGACCCCGTCAGCGGCGCGATTTTCGCCCGCAACCCCTACAGCGCCGAGTTCGCCGGGAGCGTGGTTTTCGTCGATGGCAGCGAATCGCTCCGCACCATCACCACAGATCGCGGTGAGTTCCTCGGGCGCAACGGCACCGTGGCCAGACCCGCCGCCCTACGCCGGGTGCGGCTTTCCGGGCGGGTCGGCGCCGCTCTTGATCCCTGCGCCGCCATGCAGGTGCAGGTCAGCCTTGAGGATTGCCAAACCCGGGAAATCGCCTTCACTTTGGGCGCCGCCGAGGATGCGGAGCAGGCCCGGCAATTGGTCTACCGTTTCCACGGGACGGCCAACGCCCAGCAGACGCTGGAAAGGGTGTGGCACTACTGGAGCCGAACCCTGGGCGCCGTACACTTTGAAACGCCCGACCCGGCGGTCAACTTCCTGGCCAACGGCTGGCTCATCTACCAGACCCTCGCCTGCCGCATGTGGGCGCGCACGGGTTTCTACCAGTCGGGCGGGGCCTTCGGGTTCCGCGACCAGTTGCAGGATGCCATGGCCCTGGTATACGCCGAGCCGCCCGTGCTGCGGCAGCACCTTCTCAACGCCGCCGCCCGGCAGTTTCGCGAGGGCGATGTGCAGCACTGGTGGCACCCGCCGGCTGGCCGGGGCGTGCGCACTCACTTCTCGGACGACTACCTCTGGTTGGCGGCGGCGGTTTGCCGCTATGTCCAGGCTACCGGCGATACCGGCGTGCTCGAGGAACGCATCCCCTTCCTCAGCGGACGCCAGGTGGCCGATGGCGAGGACGCTTATTACGACCTGCCGCGGGTTTCCGACGATGTCGGCACTCTCTACCAGCACTGTCTGCGGGCCATCGACAACGGTCTGCGTTTCGGCGCCCACGGCCTGCCGCTTATGGGCTGCGGGGACTGGAATGACGGCATGAACCTTGTTGGCGCGCAGGGCCAAGGCGAAAGCGTATGGTTGGCATTCTTCCTCTATGATGTGCTCAGCCGGTTCGCCGTTCTTGCCCGCCAGCGTGGCGATGTCACTGTCGCCGATCGCTACACCATTGAAGCCGGGCGGCTGCGCGGCAACATCGAGGAGCACGGCTGGGATGGCCAGTGGTATCGCCGGGCCTATTTCGACGATGGCACGCCCCTGGGCTCGGCCGCCAATCCGGAGTGCCAGATCGACTCCTTGCCACAAAGCTGGTCGGTTCTGTCCGGCGCTGCCCCCCGTCAAAGATCGGTGACGGCGATGGACCACGTGCTTTCACGTTTAGTCCACCGCGACCCAGGATATATCCAGCTTCTGGATCCTCCGTTCGATAAGTCGTCTCTTAATCCCGGCTACATCAAAGGTTATGTCCCTGGTGTCCGGGAAAATGGCGGCCAATACACGCACGGGGCCATCTGGGCCATCATGGCGATGGCACAGTTGGGCGACGGCGATCGCGCCTGGGATTTGTTTTCCCTGATTAACCCAATTTTCCACGGCGACTCCGCGCAGAGCATTTCCACGTATCGCGTCGAACCGTACGTGGCGGTGGCCGATGTCTATGCCGTGGCCCCGCACATTGGCCGGGGCGGTTGGACGTGGTATACCGGCTCGGCCGGATGGATGTACCGTCTCATCTCCGAGTCGCTTCTGGGGCTGCATTTGCAGGTCGATAAGCTTCGCTTGACGCCGAGCATTCCGGCTACCTGGCCGGAATTCAAGGTCCACTACCGCTACCGGGAGACGTTCTATCACATCACCATCCGCAATGGCGGCGGCATGAGCGTGCGGCGCATCGTTGCCGATGGCGCCGAGCAGGCGGAGAAGGTTATCAGCCTGGTGGACGACCGCACCGACCATAATGTGGAAGTCGACCTGGGGCCGGAGGCCCCGGCGGCATAGGCGATTGGTTCAAGGCCCCTTGGGCATTCCCCAAATCAATTAGCCCACCAGCCTATATCGCGGATATAGGGATCTTTGACCCGTTTGGCGGCTCGGGGTATACTTTGAGCCGCTTATGCGATTCTGCGTGGCGAGCACTACGACGACTGTTACGCGCAACCCGCTGGTCGGGCGCTAAGCACTCGTCATCGCGCAGAATCATGACGAAAAGCCGCCCGGTGAGAAACCGGGCGTTTCTGTTTGAACGGTTTGCGGATACTCTGGAGCTAACATGGCCAATATTACATTACCCGATGGCAGCGTGAGACAAATCCCCGATGGCAGCAGCGTTCTTCAGTTTGGCGAGTCGATCGGCAAGCGGCTGGCGCAGGCGGCGATCGCCGGCAAAGTGGATGGCAAGCTGGTCGATCTCAGCTGCCGCCTCAATGGCGACCACCGCGTTGCCATCGTCACCGACCGCGATCCCGACGCCCTCCAGGTTATCCGCCACAGCGCCGCCCACGTGCTGGCCCAGGCCATGCGGCGTCTTTATGGCGCCGGCGTGCAGTACACCATCGGACCGGTGGTCGATAACGGGTTCTACTACGACTTCGAACTGCCCAAGGGATTCTCGGTGGAGGAGTTGCCGAAGATCGAGAAGGAAATGCGGGCCATCGTGGCCGCCAATGTGCCCTTCAGCCGTGAGGAAGTTTCCCCGGCCAAGGCCAGGGAATTGCTTGCCGCTGAAGGCCAGCGTTTCAAGGCTGAAATTATCGACGAACTTGTCGCTGCCGGCGAAACCAGCGTCTCCATCTATCGCCAGGGCGATTTCACCGACCTCTGCCGCGGCCCTCACGTCCCGTCGACAGGCAAGATCAAGGCCCTCAAACTCTTAAGCGTCGCCGGGGCTTATTGGCGCGGCGACAGCAGCAAGCCGCAGCTTACGCGCATCTATGGCACCGCTTTCTTCGACAACGCAGCCCTCGAAGCGTATCTCAAGCAGATTGAAGAGGCCAAGAAGCGCGATCACCGGATCATTGGGCCGCAGTTGGGGCTGTTCACCATCGATGAGCAGGTCGGCTCGGGTCTGGTGCTCTGGAAGCCCAGGGGCGCCGAGATCCGCATGGAACTCCAGAAGTTCATCTCCGAGCATCTTCGCCTTCAGGGCTACCAGCAGGTCTTCACTCCGCACATCGGGCGCTTGGAACTGTATCGCACCAGCGGTCATTACCCCTACTATCGTGAAAGTCAGTTTCCGCCGTTGATCGACCGCGAATATTTTGATCAGCTTGCCAGGGATAACTGTCCCTGCGCCGAGTTGGCTAACCACATGCAAAAGGGCGACATCGAGGGCTATCTGCTCAAGCCGATGAATTGCCCGCACCATATCCGGATCTTTGCCAGCGATCCGCACAGCTATCGGGACCTGCCGGTGCGCCTGGCGGAGTTTGGCACGGTGTATCGCTGGGAAAAGAGCGGCGAACTGGGCGGCATGGTCCGCGTGCGCGGTTTTACCCAGGATGATGCCCACCTGTTCTGCACCGAAGAACAGGTGCCGGCCGAGCTGGTCGGGTGTCTGCAGTTGGTGAAGATCGTGCTGGGGACTCTGGGCATGGGCCAGTATCGTGTGCGCGTGGGCATGCGCGACCCCGATAGCGCCAAATACGTTGGCAGCCCTCAGCAGTGGGATCGCGCCGAGCAGGCCTGCACGGATGCCGCCAAAGGCTTGGGCGTTCCCTTCACCGCCGAGCCCGGCGAAGCGGCTTTCTATGGCCCCAAGATCGACTTCGTCGTCAAGGACGTCATCGGCCGCGAATGGCAGCTTGGAACGGTCCAGGTCGATTACCAGCTGCCGCAGCGTTTCGACCTCACTTACATCGGCGCCGACAATACCGCCCACCGTCCGGTGATGATCCACCGCGCCCCCTTCGGCAGCATGGAACGGTTCGTCGCCACGTTGATTGAGCATTTTGCCGGGGCCTTTCCCCTTTGGCTTGCGCCGGTGCAGGTGGCAGTCCTGCCCATAAGCGAGAAATTCAACGCTTACGCCAACCAGGTGCGCGATGCCATCTTCAAGGCCGGTCTGCGCGTTGAGGTTGGCCTGGGCAGCGAGAAGATCGGCGCCAAGATCCGCCAGGCCACCATGGCCAAGGTGCCCTACATGCTGGTAGTCGGTGAGCAGGAAGTGGCATCGGAGAAGGTGGCTGTACGGCACCGGACGGCGGGCGACCAGGGAGCGGTATCATTGGAAGAGTTCATCCAACGCTGCCGCAAGCAAATCGATGGAAGAATGTTAAACGAGGAACCGGCCAACGCTTAACGCTGAACCAGCGTGAAACGCCCCGTGGTGTCTCTTGGCCATTGGGCGCTTCCGGCGCCGCGCCGGTATGGCAACCGGCGGTTGGCAAGTCCGCAGGAATAACTCCGCAGTTTCGCCCTCGCCGCCAGATTGCCTCGTCTAGTCCTTTGCAAACTCTCCCTCACGCTGTACCCGGGGAGAGGGCTGGAGTGAGAGGAGATGGCTGACGGGCGAGGGATAGGCCAAGGGGGTATGGTTCGGTAGTTGAGAAGATAAGGGGTTCGGGGGGCGGGTGATGAAAACCTTTGATTTTCAAGCGGTCAAGTATTGCTGCGCGCCACCGACAAGCCACGGTCCCTTTGTAGTGGTGCCAGTGGGACCGCTTTGGGCACGTCCGCGAGTGCCAGGCCAGTGAGGTGCAAGTCCTCACCCGGCATACGTTTCTCTGGCCCGTAACTGAAGGTAATTTCTTGTGCTGTGCTGCCATTGGGTGTATATTGTCGTAGCGTAACAATTCGCAGGCACAACGAGGGGTGAAGGAGAGATAGTCATGCGCCAATCCGTGTTTATGTTGACGGTCATCCTGCTGGCTGGCTGTGTAGTGATGTTTCTGGATGTTTCCCGTCCCCAGTGGCGGATCGGACCGGCCCGGGCGTTTGCCGATGACATTCAGGTTAGCATGCCCAACGAAGTCGTGGGGTTCAACGGTACGCTGGTGGGTAAGGTCGTCTCCCCAGTTGGTAATACCTGGTTCAAGATCCAGGTGATCAGGGTGGTGAATTTTGCGCCGGGCAACAAGAACAAATTGAGCGTGGATGCCCTGACCGCCGCCTGGAAGGACAAGTATGTTGCGGTGCGTGGCGTCAAGGATATGCCGGATATCAAGGTGGGGGATACTGTTACCATCACCGCGGCCCAGTTTGAGATGCACATTCGTTCCACAAAAGTGGTTCTGGGCGAACCGGCCGCTCCCCCGCCCCCGGCCACCAAGCCCTCGCCCCCGGTGATCAATTCGCCGCCTCCGCCCGCCCCCAGGCCCATCCCGGCGCCGGTTGACCCGCCGGCGGCTACGCAAGCCACGGCTACCGATCCCGCCGCCGACAAACTGCGACTCGCCCAATTGTTCCTGGATAACGGTATGAAGTCCCGGGCTAAAGAGACGCTCCAGAACGTCATCACCCAATATCCCGACAGCGAAGCCGCCCAGACGGCCAAGGCCAGACTGGCGCAGATAGGCGACTGATGCGCTCAGGGCAGCGCGATGTTTTGCTCCAGTAGATAAGCCGGTTTGATGCGAACCACGCGACGATTCAGCAGATCGCCGACATATAGCCGGGCGTCGGAGATTGCCGCCGAGATTGGCCAGCCGAGGGGAATTTGCGGCGCGTTTGGCGCAGCCTTCGCGGCGGCCGTGTTGCCGTCGTCATAATTGCCGTACTGGCCGAAGTTCAGGATCTGGTTGCCGGCATTATCGATCATTTGGACGGTGTATGTCACCGCGTTGGGAATCAGCAACCGGCCGTAGGCGTCCAGGTCGAACCGGGGGCCGCGGCACACGCAGGCGTCGGTGCGCAGCCAGCCGCTGAAGGGAGCGATGCCGGTGTAGACGCGTTCGACCCCTTCGAGGCGGAAGCCGCCAAGGCGCACCACGCCTGCGGGGTCCGACGCCGGCTCCCCGCTGACCAGCCCGCCACCGCTCTTTTGGAACTTGACGATGGAGCCGACCATCTGGCTATAGGCGGTGTCGTTCTCGAAGCCTGGCGGCCTCTTGAAATCCACGGGCAGGCCGCACATGCCGACATAGACGCATCCTTCGCGGTCGACGCGCACGCCGCCGCAGCGGGCAGGAACCTCGCCGACTATGCCGGTCTTGGCGGGGGGTTGATACTCGGTGTTCTTGATTTTACCGACGAGACGCTTGCCCTCGACCGGCTTGCCGGTCTTGTCAAAGGCGGCGACATAGTAGTTGGCCCACTGGTAGAATCCCAGGGCATAGACCGTGCCATCGTAGCCGACGCAGATGCCTTTTTCGCCGGCTCCGCCGCCGTAACGGCCATAGACAAAGCCGAGGTTGGGCGACCCACCCGCCGTCGGCAGGGGGGCGAGGTCCCTGCTCATGCGCACAATCGGGCCGCTCCAGTTGGCGCCGCGCTGCATGTAGAGGCAGCCATCGGGGCCTATGGCGGTTTCCGTGGCCACGTAGACTGGCAGCGGGCGGTCTTTGACAAGCGCTCCGTTGTATTTTCCGGTCAGGCCGTTGAAACGCCATGTCGAATACCAGCCGTCATTGATGTAGAGGTCATCTGTTTGCGGGTCGGCCGCCAGTCGGTCGACGCCGGGGATGGCAAAGAAGGCCTGATCGGCCAGGTCCTGAACCTGCTCGAATTTGTCGCCGGCGTCGGCAATGCGCAGCACACTGGCCGTGTGGCCATAAGGACCGATGTTGGTCCCTTCGCCGGGCCGGGGCCCGATGCGCGAGCCTGTGGCGATCCATAGCTGGGGATGTTCTCCTGTGAAATCCCCGGCGAGGAAAGGCGTTGCCGCATCGTCGACCCCGAGGTCAAGCGTCGCGGCTGGCTTGGCGCCGGCTTCGCAAGCGTTGAACTTCACCAGCGTTCTGGTGGCGCCGCGATCTTTGCAGGCCAGCACGTAGATCGCGCCGGTCTTGTCACTGACGGCGACTTGCAGTGCATTGGGCACGTTGACCGCGGCCAGAAGCTTGCCAGTGGAATCAAACTTGTGAACGGCGCCATTGGCGGCATCGGCGGCATAGAGGTTGCCATTGTCATCTACGGCCAATCCGTTCACTGCGGCCCGGCTTCCATCGGCGGTCCAGCCGACTGATGGGGGTTTGATTTTCTCCGGCATTTCGATGGTAGCGAAAGCCCTGCCGCCCTCGGCCAGGGCATCCAGCGCGAACCTGTATATCCTGCCATCGGGCCAGTCTTTGTTGATGTGCTGGCCTGCCGGGGCCGCCGCCGCAAAGCCCGCCGCATAGAGAGTCTTGCCGTCGCGGCCGACAACGAAGATTGGCGATCCGCCGCGGGCGGAAGCCCTGGCGGATTTAGGCCAAAGATCCTGAGCGAACTTGCCATCGACGGGACAGCCATCGGTTATCCGGATCATGTAGATGCGCCGGAATGTTTCGTCGTTAAGCAGCAGTTGGCCGTCAGCTAACATAGTTGGCGACATCCGCAGGCCCTGGTCCTGGCTGATGGGATAGAGGTCCGGCCAGACGCTGTAGAAGTTCCGCGGTACGATGTTGAGGCCAGGGGCATCGATGGGATTGAAGGCGGCCACATCCTGTTTCGGGGCCGTTGCCGCGACGGGCATGATGGTCCGCAGATACCTGCCAGAGCGGTCGAAGACGCGAATGTCGTAAGGCCCGCAGAAGTGGCCATCATAAGCCTGTTGGAGCAGGTAGAGGTTCCCGGTTCTATCGATTGTCATGCCGCGAACGCGGGCAACATAGTACTGGTTGTCACCGACGAAGCCATCGAGAAGAGCCGTCATCCCCGCCCGAACACGCACGGTGAACGGTCCGGCCCCGGCGGCATTGCCCAGGTCATCTTTTCTGTCCCAGGCGATTTTTTGCGACAGCCCGGCAGTCAGAGGAGAGGCTACGCTCTGGCCGCCAAGCAGTCCCGCTGCCAAATGACGTACGATTTTGCCTTGACCATCCACGATGGCGACTTCGACATCGGTGGCTTCGCTGATGGCGAAGGAGATGTCCACCCCGTCGCCAGCCGGCTTGGCCGATGGTGGAGTGGCGAATTTGATGTCGGCGGCCGCCGGATGAGTCCAGACCAGGAACAACAGGGATAGCAACAGAGGCGAAATCACATATTGCTTCATGATGGTTCTCGGCAAACAGAGAGGTAGAACGGCCAACGTGACAAGTGCGCCTGCCAAGTTTACCCTTAGGTTTTGGGAGTGTCACTCGCGATTTGCCACCCTGCACCATCAGGTTAATTTCCCATGACCACGATGCGGTGTCGTCCCAAAAAACAAAACCCCCGGCACAATCACGCCGGGGGCTCCATGGGGGCCAACCAACTAAGTTCTGTTTTCTCTTTCCCCATCATCGGCCACCAGCCGCAAACCGCTATTCGTTTGGCGCCTGCACCGGGGTTCGTGCCGGCGGAGTTCGTGCTGGCGGGGTCGTTGGCGTCCGCGTGGGTGGCGGTGTGGTCGTCGTTCCGCCGGTCCCGAGCTTGCCGGGGATATCTTCCAGGGGCGGGATGGGGCCGCGCGGTATATTCGGTTCGGACAGTTGCGTGGCATCCCTTAGGCTGGGTCCGGGGACTACCCCCAGGCGGCGCAGAGCCAGGGCGACATCATTGTCTTTGGCGTCAATGGACCCGGCTTGCCACAGGATGTTGCGGGCCTTCTGCTGTTGTCCAAGCAGTTCCAGATACAGGCCGTATTCTTTCAGGAGCGGGAAGTTCTTGTTGTCCAGGACGGCCGCATGCTCGTAATTCTGCATGGCGGTGTCCGCATCGCCGCGCAGCCGGTAGATCTTGCCTAGCTCGTAATAGTCCCACACGCTCTGCTGTCGGCGGGCCTGATCTTCCATAGTGGTCAGTTCGGCGTCGTGGTTGTCGCCGTGGACGATCGCCGAGGCCAGGGCATCCATGGTCTTGAGGCGGAAGTCCATATCCATCCTGCCGGCGTAGGTGACTTTCATAACGTCCAGGCTGGCCTTGTAGTTTTCGATCGCTTCGTGGTAGGCGCGCAGCGACTGCAGGGAGCAGCCGAGGTAATAATAGCTCTCGTAGTCGCAGGAGTTCTTGTTGATGGCCACGCGGAAGGCCCCGGCGGCGTCGGCGTAGCGCTGCTGCTGGTAAGCTTTGAGCCCGACTTCACGGGGTTCCTCATAGTTCCAGCAGATCATGTTTTCGCAGCCGCCGACGGCGAGCAACAACACAACCAGAACCGCCAGGCGAATGGTGTTGGTCAGGCACGGGAAACGATGGGTCGCGCCCAAGGCGCGGGCATCACGGCGAATTGAGGGGTTCATTGCCACCTCCATGTAGCATTCCACGAAGCGGCGCCGCCACAAGCGGCATCATCACGCTTCAATCCATTGGCGGTATAGGCTAACCACAGGCGGGTAAAATGCAAGAAGAAAGGGGGAAAAAGATGGCGAAAGGCGCGAGGAGAATACGCTGTCAGTGACGGCAGGTAGGCTCAACCTAAACCATCTCTCCATTTCTCGACTCTACCTGATTTATGATTCCAGCTCGGCGTGATGATGGCTGGCCTTGAGTGTTGTAACTCATTAGAACTGTCACAGTCTCGACTCAATAGAAATGTCACATCAATCTAGTCTCCGGAAGGAGACAAAGAGAGACGGAGACATTAGCAATGAGTCGCAAGGAACGTAATCGTCTTGAGGTTTTTGGGCGAGTTAAGTCTAGGCATATCACGCAGTTGAAGGCGAGTGAGTTGCTTGGACTGAGCTACCGGCAGGTTCTACGGATGTACCAGCGATACATGAAGGAAGGAGCATGTGGTTTGGTGCACAAGCTGAGGGGCCGGGATTCGAACCGAGGACGTTCACTGGTGGAACGAGAGAAGATCTTGTCGATTTACCAGGAGCATTACGGGGATTTTGGTCCCACTCTGGCATGTGAGCAGATGGGTGAGCGTCAGAGAGTGGCAATAGACCATGAGACTTTACGTCGTTGGCTTGTGAAGGCCGGCGTGTGGAAAGGGGTCCGTAAGAGGCAGAAGCACCGAAGTCGGCGAGAGAGGATGGCGCATCCAGGAGAACTGGTGCAACTGGACGGTTCTCAGCACGCGTGGTTGGAGGACCGTGGTCCTGGGATGAGCCTGATCGAGTTGGTGGAGGACGCCACGGGGATCACGTACGGTCGATTCTATAGAGAAGAGACGACCGAAGCGGTGATGGATTGCTTTGGTCGCTACGTTGGGCAGCATGGGCTACTGCCACCAGGCCCAGGAGGTGCTGACCTTCGCACCGCAGCGGATCAGCAAGGCATCGTGTACGGATCGGCCGTTCCAGGTGTCCGCTGGGTTCATGGATCAATACCTGACGGACAGTTTCGAGGGATATCCGTCCACCGGCCAGAAGGTCAAGGTGGTTCTGCGCGTGGCCGGGGACGCGCCGCTGTACGTTCGCGACCGCCAATGGAGCGACAACGAGTCGCGCCGGCGGGATGACAAGGGAAATCTCATCATCGAGTTTCACATCTCCGCCGTCTTTGCCCTGGCGCGGGAAGTGCGCGCCGAGGCGGGATACGTGGAAATCCTGGAGCCGCGCGAACTTCGCCAGCACCTGCGTAAGACCGCCCAGGCCGTCGTCCGGCGGCATCGCTAGCTCGTCTTCCGTCGCCGCGCCGCGGTGCCAGAAGAATTGGCGCGCCGAGGCGCAGTGAGCGCGGAGAAATGCAACTGCCTGGGTTAGGGGGACTTGTATCCGCTCGCCCTCTATGCAGGTGCTCAGGAATAACTCCGCAGTTTCTCCACCGCCCCGGTACTCCGGTCAGAGGGCGGGGCAGGGACTTTCTACGGAGTTTTTTGCGCACGGATGCTATGCGTCTTGCGCGAGATGAATTGGGGCGTCAAGGCATGAGGAATGTCCACTTCATCGTACTCATGCGCCAGGATGTGACGGGTGGCCATGATTGGGCGCCAGGGAATTTCCGGATGGGCGTCGCCATAGCTGGGCGATAGCCGGCGCGCCGCCTCTCCAATGATCTCCAAGTTCCGTTCAACGGCGTGGCGTAGAAGTTCCTCCCGCTCATAGTCGGGGCGGGTTTTGTCCGTCAGGAAGCGTAATACTCTTTCCGCCGCTTGCAGCATGTCGCTCAGAGCCGCCGCAGCGGACCGTTCAGGCGGCATAGACCACCTCGCGCGTCGTCAGGATCTGGTAACGCCGAAAGGGGTTCTTCAGCAGTCGCTTTTGCACCAGGTCCACTTCGCGCCCACCGAACATCGCCGACAACTCATCGCGCATATCCAGGAAACGTTCCGGAGTCATGATCTGGCCGGGCTCCATGCTTACCAGCACATCCACGTCGCTCTCGGGACGGAAATCATCGCGAATCACCGAGCCGAATAAGGAAAGCTCCTTGATCTTCCACTACCGGCAGAACGTCTCGACCTTATCCTGCGGCACCTTGATATTAATGGTTCTCATGGCGACCTCCGACAGGTCAGAATAGCACTTGGCCGGTTCCTCCTCAATGGCCTCAACGGCGCCCCAACGACGTTCTTGTCGGCGGCGGCGCCACAAGAAATACTTTTATTTCTTCAATATGGCGCCCAGCCAATCGGCGACATCGGCCTGGGCAGCCGGAGCCAGAATGAAGTTGGCGGCCGAAGACTGATAGGCAGCGCGGGTTAAGGCAAAATCGCGATCCAGGCGTTCCTGGGTGGCCCGGCGGTTGCGGCCATCCACCAGGTCTTCAAGCCGCAGCGGCAGCGGCGCCAGGGACGCCGCCAACTGGCCAATATCGCCGGCTTCCAACACCCGCGGAACGATGACCTCCAGGGTCACGTGGCACGCCGGACCATCCAGCAGGGAAGCATAGGAAACCAGGCCGCCGCGGGCGACCGTCGCCTTGATATCGTCCTCGTAGAGGGCCGTCAGCATGGCCGCGGTGGCTCCCATGGGCTCGGCCACAAGCGCCGAGACTTCGGTATGCAGGGGCGGATCGACGAAGTTCGCGGAATTCACGCCCGCAAAAGAATCGCCCCAGATGGCAACGCTTCGGCCATCGATCTCGCTCCGCGACCGCAGGTGCATAAGCACGCTGCGCAGATCGCGCACCTGCGAGCCCAACAGCGTCTGGCCCAGCGCCAACTCGCGGGCGGCGTTATCAATGTTCTGGGAATACCACACGTGCTCGCCATCCGTCGCCGTCTCGCCAACGCCGCGAACATCAACCACGCACACCGCGATGCCGCGCGACAGCAGTTGGGCGACTTCCAACGCGCGCTTGGCCACAAAGGCATCCTTGCCCTGCTGGGCCACGCATAACACGACCGGAGGCCTGAGCGCGGGCTTGGCGTCGGGATCCTGCGAAACCGGCGGCTCCAGCAACAGCACGGGAATGCGGATGGTCGGCTCGGGAGCCAGAAGAATGCGCTGGGCGACAAAACCTTCGCCAGCGACGCACTCGGCGTGTTTGACCTCCGGCGCCGCCGCAGGCGTCACATTGCCCAGCTTCTGGGCCCAAAGCAGGCGCAAATGTTCCCGGCGTTGCCCTTGCGGCAGCGCTGCCAGGGCGGCGCGGGCATCGGCAACCTGCCGTGCGGCCGCCTCCACCAGCACTTCATGCACCGGACGAATGCCCCAGGCCGCCCTGGCCTGCGGGGTGAGGCAGACCAACTCCTTGTCCAGATGCTTCTGGTATTCCACGGGCACCGGCATGTTCATCCAGCGGGCGAGGATCGGATAGATCGCCTTGCGCTGTGCCGGCCCAATGTTATTGCAGTCGGTAAATCCGTGCATCGAATCCAGATGGTCGGCGGCGTCGAACATGGCGAAGATATGGGCAATACGGGCATAACCCGCATCGCCGGCCGCAGTCCAGTTGAATTCCTTGGCATAGATCATGTAACGCGGCGCGGCCGATGCGGCAACCAGCCAGTTGTTAAACCCATCACGGCCATGGTTGCGCAGGCAGTCGACGGCGTCGTAATCGCCGCCGCCGATGAAGTTGTTCCACGAAGAATCATCGCTGACAAACATGGGGCGTGTCGCCGGCTTGATCACGGATGCCTGGCCGTAGTTGAAGGGAATCGAGCAGCTCACCCGGTGATCCAGCGCCGCCAGCACGGCGGCGATGTCGCCGCCGCCGGCCACCGAACCCATGACGATCAGCCGCTTGGGATCCACCCCCGGCTGCGCCGCCAAGACATCCAGAACCCGGTCCTCGTCGGCGACCATCCAGCCCATGAGATCCTGCCCGGCAGTATAGAGTTCCATGCCTATGTAATAGCGCCAGCGATAGTCTTCCCGGCCGCCGTAGGGCTGCTGACGGCGTTCGCCATAGCCGATGTTGTCGGCGATGATGACCGCGCAGCCGTTGCGCGCCCAGGTTATCCCCATGAGCTGAAGCTCTCCCTGCACCTTGGCATTATGGTGGGCAGTGACGATGAGGATGCCGGGCATGGAATCGAGCGCTTGGGCCGGCAGGTAGAGGTTGGCGGTGATCGGCAATCCCGGCTGGGCGGCGATAACCAGGTTGGAGATGGTGAAACCATCGCCGGCCAGTGTGCCGGTGATCTGGCATTTCCCAGGCGCCTCCGGCACGCCCGCCGGAAGCGCCGCCGCCTTGCGCGGCCAATCGGCCAGGCCGATGTTTTCCTTCAGCGCCGCCAGGCGCTGGTCGCGAAACTTTTCCCAATCCGCCACATTGGCCACTTTGTCCAGCGCCGCCGCCTCCGCCGCATTGGCCACGCGCGCGCGGGCCAGAATGTCGTCGGAAACCATCGTCTTGCCGGCCGGAGCTTCGTCTTTATTCAATACGGTGCTCTTGAGCCCTATGAGCTTCGAAGCGAGCTCGTAAATTTGCGCCTGGTTCGGAGTCTGGGTCTGGGTCTGGGTCTGGCCCGGCGTGGCTGGGGTAAAGATTGCGAGACTGACGGTGACACACAAGAACGGCAGAGCCAGTTTAAACAGGCGGGTGACGGACATGTTATATCTCCTATAGATTTAGTTTGCTTACCTGAAACCGCCGAATATGGCAAACGGATAGCATTTGAACCAACAGTCCACTTCGTGAAACCCTGCTTTATCGAGCCAGCGGAGTTGGTCGGCCAGAGTCGCCGGCTGGTCATAACGGCGGCGTGACTGGGCTTGGCCCCATTCCTGTTGCGTCGCGCCGGCCTTGTAAGCGGCATTTTCCCACCATTGGCCGTAGCGACTCTCAGCTGCCGGCGTCGGACCTTTCACAAGATCGGCGATCAGAAACGCGCCATTGGCAGAGACGGCCGCGTAAGCTTTGAAAAAAAAATTCCCGCTTCTGTTCATCGGTCAGGTGATGAATGGACAGCGCCGAAACCACCAAGTCCGCCTGGCCGGGCAAAGCGGTTGTGATGTAATCCATGACGGAGTATTGAAAGCGTGAATCGGTCCCGAACCGCTTGCGGGCCTGGTCGAGCATGCCCTCGGAAAGATCCACGAGCATGAACTGAGCCTGGGGGAATCTGGCCGCCAGCAATGCCGAAACCAACCCCGTCCCGGCGCCCAGGTCTATGCAGCGAAAAGCCTGGTCCGGCTTAAACGGCACAATCTCCAGCAGCGTGCCGTAGAAGTCATCAAAGCAGGGAATGAGTTTCCGCCGTGAGGCGTCATAGTCGGCGGAGAAGGTATCAAAGGCGTGTTTCAAAGACATGGTTGCATTGTAACACATGCTCTTGGCAGCAGCGGCAGGATGTCGCGCCTCCGGGTTGCGGCACTGGGCATGGCCCAACCACTAGCGTGCGCCGGCGCCGGGCTTGGCAGTAGTGGCCGCCTCCAGCGCGACTAGACAATCTTCGACCTCTGCCGGCGACGAAGCTTCCAGGCCAAAGCATATCCCGCGGCTCTGGTATTTTTGCCATATCTGGACAATCTCCCGGGTATTGCCGCCGCGTCTCTGGCCCTTGCCCAGGACGTCGATCCGATCGTAAAGCCCCGTCCAATCCCGGGTTTCGCCGGCGCCGGCGCCGGCCACCCATTGGATAAGGTCGAGTTCCTCAGTTTCACAGAGCGCTTCCAGATGCCGGATGGCATCGGGGCCGTCCAGGTGATACTCCACGCCGTCGTAGCGGCGCATCTCGTTGCGAAGGTACGGAAGAGCGAACTGGCGGAACATGTCCTGGCTTATCATGCACGAGAAATCACACTGCGGCACATTGATCGGACCTCTGGCGTACATGCCGTGGCGATTGATGCTGCCCCAACGCTTGTAGTCCAGAAGCTCGCCCAGGGCTGCGAGAACCTCGGCATGGGCGGCATCAATCTGCGCCAAGGCCCGGTGTACCGCATCGGGGTCCTCAACCATGGCCATAAGGAGATTCTGCGATCCGTAAAGAGCCGCCAGAGCGTCCAGGTTGGAACAAAGAGTATTAGAGGCGATAAGCAGCTTGCCGTCGCAGCGGGCGCGCAGAGCCTGGGCAAAGGCCACGGTCCGCTTCCACCATTTCCCTTCGCGGTCAAAATGGATGTCGGCGGCGGCCAGGTCGTTAATACAAGGAACCGCCCACCCCGCCGGATCGCCCGGGGCAAACTCCAGGTCCGCGCCCAGCAACGCGGCAAAGTGGTCGGCGGCAAACTCCAGGTAGAAGAACGGAATCGCTTCCCCCAGGAACTGGTGCGATCGAGCCCAGCCCAGCAGTTGATCGATGATGGGCGCGAAATCCCCGGTCGAGCCCGACGCATAGGGTGGCTTCTCTATCGGGGTCATCCCCGGGCGATCCAGCACCGCCTGAACCATCGGCCGGGTATTTTGTCCCTGCCAAAACTTCGCCCATTGGGTTGCCGCAGCCTCAAAATCCGGTTTGTATTCCAATTCCATCGTTTCGTTTACTCGCTTTCCATTGGTGATTAACGACTTCGCTATTTCCACGTCCTGCGTCATCTGTCCTGGCATGGGCCAAAATCATGTTCATCATCGAGGATCTGCTGCCAGATACCGTCTATGGCTTTGCGCAATTCCGGAGATGCCACCTGGCGGCGTGCCTTGAGGTATTCTTCGGCCGATCGCCCCATGAGACGCAACTCGGTCCGGGCCATTTGGCGCACGATCGGATCAGGATCCAAGAGTTTGCTGGACTGACAGATGGGACGCAGGCCCGGACGAACCTTGATCGTCTCGCCCACCTTATCCAAGCGGCCATCGGCAGTAAAGATCAGCGTGACCTCAACGAAGCCATTATCCCGCCACTTGGGCGCTGGGCCGGCAGCATCGCCCGCCCCCGCCGAGGCCCTGCCCTGGGCCATCCAGCCGCCGTCGGTCTTGGCGGCCTTGACGCTGTCGGCAATGATCGGGAAAGGAGCGTGGTCCTGAAGAAACTGCGTCAGCGTCAGCCATGCCTTGATGGCCATTGCCGCTTCCCGCTCGCCCTGGACCGGGGCGAGGTTCTTGCGGAAGAAAGCCTCCAGTGCCTTGGCATCAATGATCGGAGTCACGTTCGATCCGTGATCCACCGCAAACACACAATGGGCAGGCCAGGATGATTCCTCGTCCATGCGCGGCACAGGACTGTAGGATTTGGCCACGCTACACAGGGCCAGGTCGGGAAATACAGTGTCGACGCCGGCATCGCCGCAGAGTTGTGGCTGGCCCGGCAGCGGTTTCCCCTGGCCGGTAGCCCACTTGGCGAGCGCCGTCGGCGGATCAAAGCCGAAATCCAGGCGGGCGATGACCCGGCCCAACACGCCAAGGCGCAGATCCGCCAGTTGCCGGACACGCTGCTCCCTTGGGGACATGTCTATGGTGGTGCTGTTGTCGCCAGTGCTATAGCGGTTGGTAGTCAGTTCATCGTCGCCCACGAGTTTACTACCCAGCAACCTGGCTTGGCGCAGGGCGGGCAGTATATCCTTGCCTTTGGCGACCATGGCTTCCTCCGCCGCGTTGGCCTGGTCGAACATGGGGGGTTGTATCTGGCGCAATTCAGCCAGGATCGCGGATAGCAACGGCGAGGATTGAGTGGCGGAAGAATCCGCCAGAACAATGGCAGACATGTATAAGCCGGCAAGAAGGATTATCTTCAACATGAATACCTCATGAAAAGACGAAACCACCAGGCGAAACAGGCAGCAGGCAACAACCGGTTGGATTTCTGGATGGACATCCGATGGGCCTTTCTGGCTGACCAGCCGGCATCGGCAATAGTTCCGGGCCGTCTGTCCTCCGTCTTCCGCCTGCCACCTTGCCTTCTTCGCCATTTCTTCCCTCACGCCAGCTCCCGCTCCACCGGCCCGCACGTGAATCGATCATGCAGGCTCACCAGCGGCTGAATATCCGGATGAACAACAGATGGGCCTGTTTGGCCGACCAGCCGGCACACGGAATAATTCCCGGCCGCCTGCTCGTATTCCGCTTGCCAGCGACAAAACAGTGCTTCCTGATCGGAGCCGCTCCATGGGTAGCGCACCGGCGGCGTGCTGGCGCCGCAGCGCCAGGGCTTGGGAGTGAGTCGGGCACGGAAGCAGGATTGGGCATGGCACAGCCTCACATAAAGCGGGTCGCTGCCGGCCTGGCGCAACAGTTCGACAGTTTCGGTTGCCGTAGGATCGAAGAGTTGGTTGGTTATCAGGCAGCGCAGGCCGGCGGCGGTGCGGTAGACCCTGACGCCCAGGTCGCGGTGCGACTGGGCCCATGCCTGGACTTGCGCGAGCGTCAAGTCCTGGGGACTAGGTCCCGCCGGACGCTTGCCGAACAACCGGCCCAACAGGCCCCCCTGCCGTGGCGGTTTGCAAGAATCAAAATCCACGTCGATGAACATGGCCTGCGCCGCATTCAAGACCAGGGCGCCATACAGGTTGCGCGTCACGATGGCCGATTCATTGCCTCCCTCGGCTATCTTCTGAATTACTTGTTCCCGCATTGGCCGGTCACCGTAGCCGTAGCGGTCCAGCGGCACTCCCGTAGCCAGTTTTCCAGCCAATTCCGATGCCCGGGCTTCGGCTTTATGTTTGGCGTCCTCGACGCTCGTATCCGACCAATGCCAGCACGAAAACGCGTTCTGTCGGCTTGAAGACAGTGATTGGCCCTGAGCCCAATACTTCGGGATTTTCATTCTTCACCCATCAGTTTGAATATCCGTCGTTTGACGGCCCGCTGCATCAGGGAAAAATTGACGTACTTGCCGGAGTCGATCTCCACGATGGTGGCTTCGACAACGCCCACGAAATCATCGCAGCCCTCCTTCATTTCCTCGGCCGACCCTTGAGAATCTTCAATCATTTTGGCGACCGATATCTTCCACTGACCGTTAACCTTGATCATTCCCAGAGGGGCCAGGAAATAACGCCCACTGACGCTGGCGGCGTTGCCGGTGATCTTTACGGCGGCGGCTTCGATGTCGCGGGTTGTGACATCGCGCATGGCGTGGGTGATCTCAGAAGCAACGCCCGGGCCGAACTTGGCGACGGACAGATTGCGTAGTTTGCCTATGGCCACATCGCATGTGGCCAAGGCTTTGGCCAGGTCCATCTCCTCATCATTACAGGCCTGGTAGACGGAGAGAGCTTTGTCCAGGTCGCCGGCATCCTGGAATCGTCCGAGGGTCTTGAGTACGGCCTTGGGTTCGGAAAAATCGGCCTCCTTCGTCGCCGGGGCGGTGGCCGGCGGCTTGGCCTCGGGGCGCGACAGTGCTTCGTCGCGGGCCAACAGCAGAGCCGGGAAGATCAGCAGAATCGCCAGGCAAATGGGTGGACGCATGCTGCCAAGCATAGAAAAGAGCGCGAAGTTTGCAAAGCGCGGAGGCATGGGGAAAAGATCGGGAGTCGGGGGGGGCGAAGGGGCGAGGGACGAGGGGCAGCAGTTCCTGTGACCCTATCTTTTTTCACTTTTCACCACCTTTTAACCACCTCTCGCCCCGGCGTCGTCATCCGGCTATACTCTTCTGCCCATGCCCATACGCATTCTTTGTCTCGGCGATATTGTCGGCCGTCCTGGACGCCAGGTCTTGTGCCAGACGCTGCCGGGGCTGGTGCGGGAAAAGAAAATCGACCTGGTGGTAGCCAACGCCGAGAACATCGCCGGGGGCAGCGGGATCACGCCCAACCTTTTCAATAAAATTCGCAGTTACGGCGTGGACGTTGTGACTCTGGGAGATCACGCCTATCGCCGACTGGACATTGTGCCAACTCTTCAGGGCAGCGAGCGGATCGTGCGGCCGGCAAACCTCAGCAGCGCCGCCGCCGGACGGCAGTTCACAGTTGTGACCACCAACAGCGACATCCAAGTGGCGGTTTTCTGCGTGCTGGGGCGCATCTTCATGAATCTGCCGGCGGATGATCCCTTCGCGGCCGTTGACCGCGTCCTGCGCAGCCTACCGCAAAACGTGCGCGTAAGCGTGTGCGACGTACACGCCGAGGCCTCCAGCGAAAAAGTGGCCATGGGCCATCACCTCGACGGGCGCTGCTCGATGATTGTGGGGACGCACACGCATATCCCCACCGCCGATGCCCGTATCCTGCCCGGCGGCAGCGCTTATATAAGCGATCTGGGCATGTGCGGCCCTTATGACTCGGTGCTGGGCCGGCGCAAGGATCGCGTTCTCAAATTCATGACCACCAACATGCCCCACCACTTCGACATAGCCACCGGCGACGTGCGCATGTGCGGGGCCTTGGCCCAAATCGACGAGCAGACCGGCAAGGCCATCAGCATGGAACGTATCGAGATCCAGGGCGCCGCGACGGAACAAGCCTATGATACCGATGACAAACCAACGGGGACGAAACTTGAGGGAATGGCGTGAGCGGAGAAATCGGGGATCGGGAGTCGGGGGACGGTGGTGGTACGACTGACACGCAGGCGACAGGGGCGAAAAGACTGGACGCTTTTTTGCCGCCCAGGGCTCACGCTTAAGCCGGACCACAGCCGCGGGCAACTGTGCCGCGGAGCGCAAACCACTGATCCCTGGCCAGTGGCCACTTCCTCACACGCTCTTGGCCTTTTCCCTTACCTCATCGATCGACCCTACATAGAGGAACGCCTGCTCGGGGAGATCGTCGGCTTGGCCTTCGCAGATTTCGTCAAAGCTGCGGAGGGTTTCCTTGATGGGAGTGTAGTTGCCTTTTTTGCCAGTGAACTGCTCGGCGACAAAGAACGGCTGGCTGAAGAAACGTTCGATCTTGCGAGCCCGGCCGACGATGAGCTTGTCCTCTTCGGACAGTTCATCGACGCCCAGGATGGCGATGATGTCCTGGAGATCGCGGTAGCGCTGCAGCATGTTCTGCACCTTGCGGGCCACGCGGTAGTGTTCCTCGCCCACGATTTCCGCCGACAGGGCCCGGCTGGCGGAGGCCAGGGGATCGACCGCCGGATAGATGCCCTTGGAGGCGATGGAACGCTCCAGGTAGATGAAGGCATCCAGGTGGGCAAAGGCGTTGGCCGGGGCCGGATCGGTGGGATCGTCGGCCGGGACGTAGACGGCCTGCACCGAGGTGATGGCGCCATGCTTGGTGGAGGTGATGCGTTCCTGGAGTTCGCCCATTTCCGTGGCCAGGGTCGGCTGGTAGCCGACGGCCGACGGCATGCGGCCCAGCAATGCCGATACTTCCGAGCCGGCCTGGGTGAAGCGGAATATGTTGTCGATGAACAGCAGCGTGTCGGCGCCGGTTTCATCGCGGAAATATTCGGCCATGGTCAGCGCCGATAATGCTACCCGCAGGCGGGCCCCCGGCGGTTCGTTCATCTGGCCGAAGACCATTACCGTCTGGTCGATGACGTGCTTGCCGGTGGTGCCGATGGCGGCTTCCTGCATTTCCAGCCAGAGATCGGTGCCCTCGCGGGTGCGTTCGCCGACCCCGGCGAAGACGGAGTAGCCGCCGTGCTGCTGGGCGATGCGGGCGATGAGTTCCTGGATGACGACGGTTTTGCCCAGGCCCGCCCCGCCGAAGAGGCCGGCCTTGCCGCCGCGGAGGAAGGGCGTGAGCAGGTCGATGACCTTGATACCGGTCTCGAAGACTTCGGCCTTGGGGGTAAGGTCCACGAATTCCGGCGGTTCGCGGTGGATGGGCCGGCGCTGGGTGGCATTGCAGGGGCCGCGGTTGTCGACGGGCTCGCCCAGCAGGTTGAAGACCCGGCCGAGGGTTTCCTTGCCGACCGGAACGGTCAGGGAGGAGCCGGTGTCAACAACGGCCATGCCGCGGCGCAAGCCGTCGGTGGAACCCAGGGCCACGGCGCG
>Ga0316230_1001230_pt1 | contig 28446 bp, 26 predicted proteins | sample TBH18025metaG_FD_206004 | JGI IMG/M metagenome (GOLD analysis project Ga0316230, IMG submission 206004) | Freshwater microbial communities from Trout Bog Lake, Wisconsin, USA - TBH18025 | ecosystem: Environmental > Aquatic > Freshwater > Lake > Hypolimnion/Profundal zone | place: USA: Wisconsin...
ATCGGCGCGGCCGGATCGCCCTGCCGCGGACCGAACCAGGGAAAGGCAATAGGAACCCCGCCGCGAATAGGCTTGCCGGGCTGGAAAAAGCTGCGTTCGCTCATAAATATTACCGGCGCGCCGCCGGTGCGCTGGTAAGCCGCGACATGGGCCCCGTGGAGATAGATGCGCCCAGTCGCCTGGGCAATGGAGACATCCAGTGCGATCAGGCCGCCCGGGCCGCTGACAAAACGTAGACCGCTTACAGGAAAACGCGCTTGCAGTTCGTCGATAGTGGGTGTTGTGGGCATGCGGGAAATATACTGGCAAAGGGCAGGAGGCAAAAGCCCGGAGCCAAGCGTGAAATCCTCTACCGTTCACCGGCAACTTCGTGTATCACCATCAGTGTGAGTGAAAGGCATCGCCAATCCCCCGTTAATTTGCTCCCCGGAGCCCTGCAGCCAAGGCGCCGGCCCGAGGACCGCTTGCCGATTCGCCTGCTCAAAGCCCTGGATGCGCTTTTTACCCGAGTCTATCACCGTTTGCATCTGCCCGGGCCCTGCCCGGTGCCGGCCCAGGGTCCGGCTATCCTGGCGTGCAACCACACCTGCGGCCTGGACCCGTTGCTGATCCAGGCGGCCTGCCCGCGCCTGGTGGTCTGGATGATGGCCCGGGAATATTACAATATTCGCTGGCTGAACTGGGGATTCCGCCTGATCGACGCGATCCCGGTCGACCGGGCCGCACGGGATATGGGCGCTACACGTTCGGCGCTGCGGGCCCTGGAAGCCGGACGGGTGCTGGGAGTTTTCCCCGAGGGCAGAATCGAGACCGCCGGCGACCTGCTCCCCTTCCAGGTGGGCGTGGCTTTGCTTGCCATACGTACCGGCGCACCGGTCTACCCGGCGTACCTCGACGGCACCCAGCGCGGCAAGGATATCCTTCGCGCCATCTTTACCCCCAATAAGGTTACGTTGCGTTTCGGGCCGGAAGTGGTCTTCCCGCGCCAAGGCGCCGCCCGGCAGAATCTCCAGGACGCCGCCCAGGCCATACGCCAGGCTGTCCAGAAACTGCGGGACATGCCCTAGACCGAGCGGCTATTGCGCATTTTAGGCAACAGCCATATCTACAGCCCCGAAAGCCGGTAGGCTCGAGGGCAATGACCGGTGACGGCCCGAAACTGGCGGGCAAAATAATTGCTGTCGCCGAAGCCGACGGCAGCGCTGACCTCGCCAATCCGCAACGCGCCGCGCTGCAGGAGTTGGGCCGCCTTGTCTATGCGCAGGCGAATCAGGTAATCGATGGGCGAGCGGCCTACTACGTGGCGGAAGGCCCGGTAAAGCGTGGTCTGCGACATGTGGGCAACGCGCGCCAGATCGGCAATGCTCAGTTGTTCAGTATAATGCTGTTCCATGTAGCTCAGCAGTTCGCCAAGCTGCGTCACCGGAAACGACGGATCAACCGGCAGCCGGGCATAGGCCCGGGCCAGGAAACCGATGATCCGCATGAACTGCGTCAGGGCCAGAAAACGGAAACCCGCGGGCCGGATTTGCAATTCGCCTTCCAGTTCGGCGATCACCGGCAGCAACCTGCCCAGTTCCGCCATGTCCAGCTTCAGCCGGTTCTGGAATCGCTGCCGCTGGCGGAAACGCGGCTCCAGTTGAAACAGGGCATGGTATCCGGGCAACGCCCCCAGATCGGCCTGGGGCAGCCTTAAACTGGCGGAATCATACAGGATATTGATGAGCGACAGTTTGTCGGCGGCGGGATAGCAATGAGTCATGTCCCCCAGCACGACAAAAACGTCGCCGGCGGAAATATCGTAGGTCTGCGGCCCTACCTGGTGCCGGCCCTGCCCGGCAAGAATGACCACCAACTCTTCAAAATCATGGGCGTGCTGGTTATGCGACGGGGCGTGATTGGGCACGCGCATGACCCGCAGTCCGAACTGCGGATCGGCAAAGTAAGCGCTGCTGGCCAGTCGCGGCAATTTCGCTTGCCTCATGGGATTGGAAGGATCGTCCAGATTTTTGGCAGGATTGTCAAGGATCGCCGCCGCCTTCATGATATGTTTAAAGATGGTCAACCGAAAGGAATAAAAGATGCCGCTTAAAGTCGGAGTTGTCGGATTGCGGGGTATAGGGCAGAACCACGCCCAGTGCCATGCCGCCAACAAGCTGGCTAAACTGGTGGCGGTGTGCGATGTGGTCAAGAGCCGCGCCGACGAAGTCGCCGCCAAACACAAGACCAAGTCCTACGGGTCGCTGAAGCAGATGCTCAAGGCCCACCCGGATCTGGACATAGTGGATGTCTGCACCGGCGGTTTTGAGAACGGGGGCTGGCATTTCGAGCCCGTCATGGAGGCCCTGGATGCGGGCAAAAATGTTCTGGTGGAGAAACCCATTTCCAACGACATCGCCGAGGCCCGGGAAATGGTGCGCTTCGCCGCCGAAAAAGGCCTGTACCTGGGGTGCAATCTCAACCATTATTTCACCGAGCCAGCCCGCCTGGCCCGCAAGTTAATGGACGAGGGGAAAATCGGCGAGCCTCTTTATTGTCTGCACCGCATGGGGTTCGTCGGCGGCGATCAGACGTATAAAGCGGGGTCCGGGCCTAACTTCGACGGATTCCCCTACGCGCACACCAAGGCCTTCCTGGCCCATCCCTTCAGCCTGTTGCGGCACTTCGGCGGCGACATCACCCATATCCAGGCGTTTATGGACCGGCCCGGATCCCGCAAGAAGGCCAACGACCTCATGCAGTCCATCGCCAGCGTCCACGTGCGCTTCACCAGCGGAGCGGTCGGCTACCTGTTCAGCTCACGCGGCGATGCCACCATGGGATTGGGCGGCTGGTGGAGCTTCGAAATGGGCGGCGCCAACGGCACCTTCTGCATCGAAAATTGCGTGGAAAAACTGACTTACTATCCGACGCCCCAAAAGGGCGAGAAATTCGAACTGGGCGGTCAACCGACTCCCCAGGTCACCGAAACCGGGGTCAAGGACTTCAACGCCACCTTCCCCTGGCGCATCAACGCTTTCCTGGAAGACCTGACCAACAAGGTGCCCAAGAACAAATTGCGGGCCAGCGGCCGCGATGCCCTGGCCACCCTGGAATACACCTTCGCGGCCATCGCATCCTTTGAAGCGGGAGGCGAGCTGGTGCGGCCGCATCCGCTGCCACCCCTCAAACGCGATTTGCGCGATCAGTGAAAAACGGCGCCGCCAGCGCGCCCTAACCGTGGAAACCAAACGTATGTTGCGAGTTTGCGTCATTGGCATGGGTCCCATCGGCAATCTCCACGCCGATATCTACAAGGGCGATGCCCTGGCCCAGTTGGCCGGCGTGTGCGATGTTCTGCCGGAACGGGCCCAAGCTGCCGGACAGCGACTCCAGGTGCCATGGTTCACCAGCGCCCCGGCCATGCTTGCGGAATTGCGCCCCGAGGTATGCAGTGTCGCCACCGGAGGCTACGAATACGGTTCCGACCACTACGAGCCGACTCTCCAAGCCCTTGCCGCCGGCTGCCACGTCCTGTGCGAGAAGCCGATCTGCAACGACATCGCCAAGGCCGCCGCAATGGTGCGCGCCGCGCGCGACCAACACCGCTGTCTGGCCATCGACCTCAACCACCGCTTTACTCCCGCCGCCCGCATCGCGCGCCGCTGGCTGGATGAAGGACGTCTCGGCAGCCTTCTGTTCGTCAACATGAACCTGTGGATCGGCAAGCCCCAGGACGAATCTTCGCCCTACTTTCACATCAAGGCCCTCAACCCCCATTCCGTCGACATCATGCGCCATTTCGGCGGCGACATCGCCAGCGTCCAGTGTTTCGCCCTCAAGGCCCCAGGCCGCACCATGTGGTCCACCTCGTCGATCAATGTCCAGTTCGCCAGCGGCGCCGTGGGTCATCTGACCAGCAGCTATGATCTTGCCCGCGGCCACCCCATGGAACGCTGCGAGGTGGCCGGCGTGAAAGGCCGGTTGGTGCTGGAGGATATGTGGCGTCAAGCCACGCTCTATCCCGCTGATAATCTGGAAAAAACGGTTTACACCAACCCCGTCTTCGGCGGCATCCGCGGGTTTGATGACACTTTCAGCAACCGCATACACTGTTTCCTCGAGCAGGTGAGCCGCAACACCCCCCCGGAGCAGATCGACGGCTCCGGGGCCGACGGTCTGGCGGCCCAAAAGGTCCTGGCCGCGGCCATTGCCTCCCTGGAAACCAAGAGCGTCGTAACCGTGGATGCCTAGATGACATGAAACCTTCAGGATGCCAAAACATGAAAATTGGCCTTAATTCCGTGCTTTTCGGCGCCTTCGATATGGAGACCGCCTTCAAGTATGCCGCCCTCTGCGGCTACGACGGCATCGAACTGTCGGCCATCGACGGCATGAGCGAGCATCTGGTCCTGGATCGCTGGCGTCAAATCGCTCCCCAGGCCAGGGAACTGTCGGCCCGCTATGGCCTGCCGATCCTGGCCATGGAACAACCTTCCCAGGACGCCCAGAAGATGGAGAGCGCCTTCCAGGCCGCCGGCGAAATCGGCATACCGATCATTAACTGCGGGCCCGGCGGTAAGAGCGGCGATGCGGCCACGTTCCAGGAAGCGGTCGATACCCTGGGCAAACTAGCCGATCGCGCCGGCCACTATGGCTTGATTCTGTGCGTCAAGGCCCACGTGGGATGCTGCGTGTTCAACACGCCAACAACCCTGCGCCTCCTGGAGGCGATCAATTCGCCGCATTTCGGCCTGGACATGGACCCCAGCCACATTTTCCGGGCCGGCGAAAACCCCGTGCAGGCCCTGGGAGCTGTGGTCCAGCGCATGCGCCACGTTCACATCCGTGACTGCCGGGGACGTGGCCCCACCCCCGGGACCCCGGCACTGCAGGCCAACGGCCGGGGTGACGTGGATCTCCTGGGCTATATCCGCGTTCTGAACCAGCACGGCTATAACGGTCCGGTCGATCTGGAAGTGATCGGGGCCAAACAACTGGATTTGCCGCAGTGTGTGGCCATCGCCGCCGAAGCCCGCGGGCACATGCAGGCATGCCTCCAGGCCTGCGGAGCACGCTAGAGAATCGCACGCCGCCATGACCAGCAAAATTGCCATCCTTGGTTTTGCCCACCCCCACGTCGGCATGTACTGCGCCCAGTGGCGGAAGATGCCGCCCCAGACCGTGCAACTTGTCGCCGGATGGGATCACGATGCCTTACGCCTGGCCGAAAACGCCGTGCGCCTGGGCATCGCCGCCGAAACCAGCAGCGCGGCGCTGCTGCAACGCGCGGATATCGACGCGGTAATCATCGCCGCCGAGACCTCACTCCATGCCGAACTTGTCGAGCAAGCCGCCGCCGCCGGCAAAGCCATCATCCTGCAAAAGCCCCTGGCTCTGACCCTGGACCAGGCCGACCGGATCGTCGCCGCGGTACACAAGCACTCCGTGCCTTTCAGCCTCGCCTGGCAGATGCGCTGCGACCCCCAGAACCTGGAAATGCGCCGTATCGTGCGCGATGGGACGCTGGGACGCATTTATATGGTCCGGCGGCGCCATGGCCTGCCGACGCAACTCTGGACAGGCTTTGAGGACTCATGGCACGTCAAGAAAGAACTCAACCGCGGCATGTGGGCTGATGATGCCGCCCATGCCATCGACTTCCTGTATTGGCTCCTGGGCATACCCCTGACCGTCAGCGCCGAGATCGCTACCCTGCGCAATCCCCGAGTGCCCGATGACAACGGCATCGCCATCTTCCGCTATGCCGATGGCACCATGGCCGAGGTGATGTCTTCGTTCGTGTGCCTGGCCGGCGAGAATACCACCGAGATCGTCGGCGAACGCGGCGTGGCCATTCAGAATTATGGCGACGCCATTAGCTGCTCCATACAGCGCCCCGCTGAAGCCGTGGGACTGCGCTGGTTCATTCAGGAAGAAAACCGCTGGTTCCACGGCGCCAGCCCCACGCCGGCCAACCATGGCCTGCGCATCTCCGCCCTGGCCGGGCCGATCCTGGATTTCCTCCAGGGCCGCCGCGACCCCATCGCCACGGCCGAAGAAGGCCGGGACGTGCTGAGAATGACCCTGGCCTCGTATCAGGCCGCCCAGACCGGCCGGCGGGTCGACATCGCCGATGTAGTATCCTAAGACTCTTTTTTCGGAGAAATCAATCGTGGCCAAGCCCGCAAAACGCAACCAACAACCCAATATCCTCCTGCTCGCCATCGACTCGCTCCTGGCCGATCACATGAGTTGCTATGGCTACAAGCACCTCACCACGCCGCACATGGACCGTTTCGCCGCCGGCGGTGCCCTGTTCCGCAGAACCTATTCGGCGCATATTCCCACCACGCCGGGCTACGCTTCGATGCTCACCGGCCGCGACTGCTTCGGCACCCGCATCGTGGCCCTGCGCCACAAGGGGCCGCTCCTTCCCCAAGTGCCCACCCTGGCGGATATTTGCCGGAAAGTCGGCTATAATACCACCTGCGTCGGCTTCAAGTGGAACGCCGCCTCGCGCGGGTTCGACAATTACCTCGAGTTCTCCGGTTGGGGGAGTTGGGCTGCCGGACGCTCACCCAAGGCCCAGAACCTCAACGATGTCACCCAGCCCGAGATCGACCGCCTGCATCGCCAGGGCAAGCCCTGGTTCATGATGCTGCGGCACATGGACCCCCACTCGCCCTACCTGCCCCCCGTGCCCTTCGATCGCATGTTCTACCATGGCAATGAATGCGCCCCCGGCAACAAATCCATGGAGCCGGTCCTGAAATTCAAGCCCTTCTGCGACTACTTCGCCAGTTGGATGCCGCCGGGCATCACCGACAAGGATTACGTCATCGCCCAATACGATGGGGCCCTGGCCTACATGGATGCCTGCATCGCCCGCATCTTCACCCAGCTCCAGACTCTGGGCATCCTCGACAATACCATCATCGTCATCAACGCCGATCACGGCGAGACCCTCTACGACCACGACTGCTTCTTTGACCACCACGGGCTGTATGACGTGACCCTGCACGTGCCGCTGATCATCCGCTATCCCGCCAAGGTGCCCGCCGGCCGCATCGTCGAAGGCTACAACCAGCACAAGGATCTGGTGCCTACGCTTATGGAGTTGGCCGGTATCAAAACCAGAGCCCAGTTCGACGGCCGTTCCCTCATGCAGTTAGTGAACGGCCTTCCCAGTTTCGAGTCGGAATTCTACATCACCGAATGCACCTGGATGCGCAAGCACGGCTGGCGCACGCCCCATTGGAAGCTCATCGTCGCCCTGGAGCCGGACTTCCATTTCAAGCCCATGGTCGAACTCTACAATCTCCTGGAAGACCCCCACGAGAACCACAACCTGGCCTCCAGCCGGCCCGAGGTGGTGGCCGCCCTGCGCAAGCGCATGGACGATTACATTGCCCGCCGCCAGCGCGAGACCGGCATCCGCAATCCCATGCTGCACCAGGGAGACTGGCACGGCCACAAGGGCGTCGGGGCCTTTAAGACCAGCCGCCAGGCCTATGAGACGATGCACATCGGCGATGTCGGCGCCGCCCAGCGACTCCAGGCCAGGAACAAATACGCCGACCGCGGCGAGCACAAGCCCGGCGAGGAAAAGCAGGACATCGCCAAACTCATAGCCGTCATCGGACGGGGCCATTCCGGCACGCGGGCCATCTCTCACACCCTCAGCCAGAGCGGCGTCTACATGGGCAACACACTCAACAAGTCCGGCGACCTCTTGCCGCCGCAGGATCTCTATGAAGCCTGCCGCGTCATGGCCCGCCACGTTAAATACCTGGGCCGCATGCAGTGGGATTTTTCACGCCTGCACAAGATGCCCATCCCCAAAGAGTTCGCCAGCCTGGTGGAATCCTACCTGTCTTGCGTGCTCAAGAGTCCGGCCATCCACAAAGGCTGGAAGCTGCCCGAGACAACGTTGATCTTCCCCTGGATCGTCCGCATGTTCCCCGATGTCTGGTATATCCACTGGATCCGCGATCCGCGCGATTGCGTGCTTGGCCAGCACCTGACCGACAACCTCAGCGACTTCGGCGTCCCCTGGGCCACCACCACCGACGAGCGCCTGCAGCGGGCCATAAGCTGGAAGTACCAGGCCGAAATCGTCAAGGCCACCCCCAAGCCCAAGCATTGGATCACCGTGCGCCTGGAAGACTTCGTGCTGGATCAGGCCACGACCCTCAAAAAACTCTCCGAATACCTGGGCTTCGACCTGGTGTCGATCCCCGTCAAGAAAGAGGTTGTCGGACGCTGGAAAAAAGATAAAAGCCAACACGACTTCCCGTTCTTCCGCCAGGACCTGCTCGAGCACGGCTACACGAAGCCGGGCAAGGCACCCAAGCGGTAGACTCGGCAAAACCCATCTTTGCATCGTACCGTTTTCGACCCCGGAGGGGTCAATTACGGCCATTATCTCATCGTGGCATCCGCGACACACAAGAGTATCAAAGTTTCCCCCTGCCTTGGTCCGATAATCCGTTAGCGGTCGTATTGCGCGCAGGAGAGCGTTTGCCCTGGGCCACCGAACGCGTTCGTGGAAATAGCAAGTATGCCCAAGGTCAAAGCCAAACCCTCGCCGCGTAAAGGAGATACCAAGCCTGCCGTCAATAACTTCCGGACGATGGTCATCGTCAATGCCTGCGTCATCATCCTCATCCTGATCGCCGGCGCCGTGGGCATCTGGCGCCTGCGCATTTATGTGGAAAAAAACCTGGCCTTCCCCTCCGACCGCGCGCGCGTCGTCCTGAAAAATCGCCCGCCATGGATGAGCGACTTCCTCTCCAGCCAGATCGTCGACAGCATCCGCCCCACCGCGCCCCACTCGGCCATGGATCAACGCATGCTCGCCGATGTCGCCGCCATGCTACGCAACGATCCCTGGATCTCTTCGGTCCGACAAGTCCGCAGGGTCTATGACCACGCCCCGGGCGACACCATTGAAGTGGATTGCGACTACCGCGCTCCCGTCGCCCTGGTCCACTGGGGGGAATATTTCTGGCTTGTCGATGGCGATGGCATCAAACTTCCCGAGCAGTATGCCGCCGCCGATCTGCCCAAGGTCATGTACGGGGCCAACGGTTCCATGAATATCCGCATCGTCGAGGGCATCGCCCATGCCCCTCCGGAAACCGGCCGGCGCTGGGCCGGCGATGATCTGACCGCAGCACTGGCCCTGGTTCGCAAGCTCTACGGCCTGAACTACACCGAGGAAATCTACAAAGTTAACGCCGCCAACTTCGGCGGCCGGCAACGACCCCACGATGCCCAACTGGTCCTTATCACCCGCTATCAAACCGAGATCCGCTGGGGCGCCCCCGTCACCGAACGCATCGCTGAGGTGCCGGCGGACCGTAAACTTGAGGCCCTCAAGACCATTGTGGAAAAATACCACCGCGTCGACGGCGGCCACCGCGTCCTGGACATCCGCTTTGACAGCGTCACCTTTCCCACCGACGAACTCCCCGGCGCTGGCGAACCCGTAACTCCATGAACAGCCAGGCAACTACAACAGCGACGATTGCACAAGGGGATAAGCCCCTCTTGCAACCGCTGTTGTTGTGGCTGGTCATACAATTCGCCGCCCTCTCCTTGCCGGCGGCACAGGTAAAGCTCTGGGCAAACTTTCCAGCTCCCGCCGAGCGCATGGCCCTGATGGAAATGCTCTTCGTCCAGATCTTCGCCGCAGCCCTGCTCTTCCCCTACCTGCTGCGGGGCCAGACCCTCGCCGGGATCATCGTCATGGCGAGTTGGCCCTTTACGGTGCTAGCCGCCTACCTGTCCGCCGAACAGCAGGACTGGCTCATCGTCACCCTCGCGGCCCTGGTAACCAGTTGGCTGCTATGCCTGGCCATTTGCAACCGCATACTGGTTAGCGTCGCCCACCAACTCCTCGGTGTCGCTCTGGCCAGCTGCCTGGTGCTGGGCGCCCCGCTGCTGTGGTATCTCCACCTTGAATTCAACGCCGGCAAGGCCCATGTGAATTGGAATCAGATGGGCTGCGCCGGCCCCTTCTTCGCCGCCCTGGCCTTCATCAATGAAGGCATTGACACCTGGGCCGCATGGTATTTCGTCGCCGGCTCCCTATCGCTGACGCTACTGGCATGGCTGGTGGTCACATTCGTGAGAAAAGGACAGAAAGTGCAAAACTGAAGGTAGACTGGACAGCCTGCCGCCTTTCACTTTTTCCCCTCCATCGGTGGGACAACGTCCCACTTCCACACACCGCAACCATAAACAAGTTATCCACAATCCAATCGACTTATCCACAGCATGTAAACAGGAATTGCAGCCTCTTCAGCACAAATACCCCCGTTTTTGACTCAAAAAACGTCTATCGACCCACAACCCACCAAATCTTAAAATTTCTTATGGATTTCCGAAACAAAAATCTTGACCACAGTGGGTCATAGTGGTAGAAAATGGATCGTCAGTGGAGCGAAGTGGAATAAATACCTGTGCGACACCCGATCTTTTACGGCTCTTTCGATTTGACCATAGACGACAAAAATCGGCTAGTTATTCCCGCCGATGTCCGAGGACAAATAAATCCAGAACGCGACGGCAACGCTTTCTTCCTAGTTAATGGCGATAACGAAATCCCGTGGCTTTATACCGAAACTTATTACAGCCATTTGGCCACGCAATACGACACTGACTTGACACCGAGCACGGAACTCATGGAGTACTACCGGGCCACCTTCGCCGATGCCAGCCGTATCGAGTGGGATAAGCAATTCCGAATGCTCATTCCCACCAGAGTTCTGGCCCCGCTGGCCATCGAGAAAGACATAACGCTCATCGGCGTCAACAACCACTTGGAATTATGGAATCAGCAGGCATGGAAAGTCAAGCGCGAAGAACTGAAAAAACGTAAAGCGGAACTCACAAGTCAGGTACAACAGGCAAAAAAACCGCTGGTCGCGCTACCCGCGCCACTCCAGGCCCAACACCCGTCTTGAGTGAGACGGAATTTGGGAAGTGATGATACAGCGGATGACAAGAGGTCATCCGCCGGAAGAGGTGGAAGCCGCCGGGCCACGGATTGGCGCATGGCGGCGGGAGACCCATCAGGGAAGGTGGCTCCACAGCTGAAAATACGGAAGCACGGCGAGTCACAGCCGTAAGCCCCGGCGCTGCGTGCATGGAAGTACGTCGCCGATGGCGGCTGATAGTCTGCCCGGCGCATGGATGCGCCTCGGGGCCGACCCCAAGCCTGTGATTCGACAAAAAAAGGCCTTGCACTTTCTTGACAGGTGTGCAAGACCTCAAGGCAGCGGCGGGATGGTCCACAAGCCGGCGTAAACCGGCCGCACGGAGGCCGTGGACAGGTCAGATAGACGCCGGATGCCGCTATGATGGCGACATCCGGCCCCGTCAAACCACGTATGGCCAAGCCGTCTTACGGACGAGGCCCTCGCATCGCAAGTGCGAGGGGGAAGGATGCCCGGCTTTAGCCATGCAGTCTTTATGCCAAAGCCAAATGGCCCACAGCCATTTGGCTTTGGCACTGGACTGATGTCCCGGGCGTCGTTCGCCCATACGAACATCGTACTACTTATAAGTGTCCCTTGACTAAATTTGCAAGGGGAATAATTTTCTCAATACTCTGACGGCGATGGACTTACCACCCAGCGGGCACGAGGCGGTTCTTATCCAGGAGGTCCTGGAGCTGCTGGCCCCTAAGCCGGGCCAGATCTTCATCGACTGTACCATCGGCCGAGGGGGACACGCCCTGGCCATTGCCCGCCAACTTGGCCCCACCGGACTTCTCATCGGTCTGGATGTCGACCCCCGCAACCTGGAATTCGCCGCCTCCCGCCTTAACAACGCCTCTTCTGCCAACCAGGCAACCCCACAACATAATAATAATAATTCGCAGACCGCGGGTCTGCCCACGATCCGCCTTTTCCACGCCAATTTTGCCGAGCTGCCCCAGGTCTTGAGCGCCGTCGGCCTCCCCCCGGCCAACGCCGTTGACGGCATCCTGGCCGACCTGGGCGTCAGCACCAACCAGCTTTTTGACCCTGCCTACGGCCTGTCCTTCAGCCAGAACATGCCCCTGGACATGCGCCTCGACCCCCGCACCGAGCGCTCGGCCGCGGACTTAGTTAATACCCTTCCTGAGGAGGATTTGGCCAACGTCCTATATGAACTGGCTCAGGAACGCTATTCCCGCAGAATCGCCAGAAAGATTGTGGAGTCACGCCGGTTTTCGCCGATTAACTCAACGGAGTCATTGGCGGCGCTGGTATGCGCCGCCATCGGTTCCCGGGGCGGAGCCCCGAATAAGATTGATCCGGCCACGAGGACTTTCCTGGCGCTGCGTATGGCGGTGAACCGGGAAATGGAAAACCTGGATGCGCTGCTGGCCAGCGCCACGGGATTCCTCAAACCCTCAGGCGCCCTGGCGGTAATCAGCTTTCAGTCGATGGAAGATCGGCGTGTAAAGCAGGCGTTCCGCATGGCCGGCCAGGCCGGAAAGCTGGCGATTTTGACCTCCAAGCCCCTCACGGCCTCGGCCCGGGAGCTTGCCGCCAACCCTCGATCCCGATCGGCCAAGCTCCGCGCTGCGCAACGACTGTAGGCTCGAGTCACAGTGCGCAGGGATTTTCGCGGCCCTTAAGACCCGCATCCCTGTGGAGGAGTTAACGCCCATGACACGCGAAACTAAAATTGGCCTTCTGGTTGGACTGACCTTCATCATCATCGTCGGCCTGCTCCTGTCCCCGGCCCTCAACACCGAAACCGATGTGCCCCAGGCCAACTTGCCTAAAGTCACCCGCGACCTGCGGGCGGGGACCGGCAATCCCGCCTCCCGCAATCCCCCCATCGTCGCCTACGTCCCCAACGTCCACCCCGACCAGCCCGTTCCCACCGGCGAAGAAGTCCGCAGTCGGCCCAATGACTCCATCGTCCGCATCGGCGTTGGCAATTCTGGCGCCCCTCTGATCATTAGCGGGCATGCCGATGCTCCCACCTTCATCACCAGTGCTGACCACCCCGTCACGCCCGGCGATCCCCGCGCTCGCATCGCCACCGGCGATGAAGCTCTCATCGATGCCGAGGGCCATCCCATAAATCTGATCGCACCCCATCCCACCTCCGGCGGCGATGGCCGGGTTAGTCCGCCTTCCGTCCCCGCCGTCAAATCCTACGAAGCCGTCGTCGGCGACACTGTTTCCAAGATGGCCACCAGGTTCCTTGGCGCCAACACCAAGCCCAACCGCGATGCCATCATCAATGCCAATCCTTCCCTCAAGGATGCCCCCGACAAGATCATCGTCGGCCAGACCTACAAGATCCCCCTCCCGCCCAAGCCCGCCGCCGCCATCCACGCCACCGATGCCACCGCCTTGGTCCCGCCGCCCGCCCCGGCCCCAGCGCCCGCTCCGGTTCCCACTCCCGTGGTTGAGGTCCCCGCCCCCGCCCATGTCTACATAGTCCAGCCCGGCGACAACTTGTCGCGCATCGCCTCCGACCAACTAGGCGATCCCAATGCCTGGGCCGCCATCAAAGAGCTCAACAAAGATATTCTCCACGGCGGAGACATGCTGGTTCCCAACATGAAACTGCGCATGCCCAGCGCTCCCGTGGCCTCGGTGCGGTCCTGATGTCTGCATTCCGACCCTGATCGCCCCTGACTATACACCGACATGCTTAAGCTCTGCCTCTGCATGATCTTCGCCCTGCTGCTGGCCGCGCTCGTGCTCCAGCTTCGCCAGCAGAAGCTGGAACTGAGCCACCAGGCCAATCAGCTTCACAACGACATCGAAGCCCAGCAGGCCCGACTCTGGAGTCAGCAACTCCAGATCGCCGAGGTAACCGCCCCCAATGCCCTGTCCCACACTCTTAACGAACGCGACCTGCAATTGGTCCCCCGCCCCCGCCCCGGCGCCCCCGCCACCCAAGCCGGCGATTAGTCGCCACATTGAAAACATATCACCGCAGTATCTGGCAGTACGTACCGGGCATCGGAAACCCAGGTTCACGACATTTCTGTCATGAGCAACCTAACTTGGCTTTGGAATCTGAAGCTTTCCGGATCGCCGATAAGCGACATTTCGCCGCTTGCCGGCCTCCACTGGCTGCGAAGCCTGGATCTCAGCGGCGTGCAGATAAGCAATACTGGGCGACGCTGGGGTCAGTGTTCTGGAACGATGATCTGCATCAACGCCTGATGGCCTGGATCGTTCTCCGTTTCCACGATCGCTTGGCACCCTACGATCCGTCTGGCCCCAGGTTGCTGAGCAAATCACGACGGGTGCTGGATGGATGGATCCGTATGATGCAACTTGGAAACATATCTCCGGCTCAGAAGCTGTAGCTCACGATCACCTTGAACAGCGCCGGGGCGGTGAGTTGATCGCCGATGGTGTGTTGATAGACGGGAAATTCCACGTCGCCGTAGAGCCGCCAGGGACCGTAGTTCAGCTCTATCCCCGGCGACAGGAGAACGCGGTCGAAGCCGGAGCACACAGGATGGGCAGCGTCGGAGCCGCCGTCGGAAGTCCGTTTGGAGAGAATCACCTGGCCTATGGGCACGATGCCTACCTCGTCAAGCGAAAAGCCGGTGTAATAGAGACCCGTGGCGCCATCAACTTCGATTCCCGGCCGGTAGGTGGTGCGCGCCCAGACCGGCAGATCAAACTCCACCTGGACAAAAGCGTCCCACAGATGATCGCCGGTAACGTGGAAACGGTAGTACCCGCCGAACAGGATGTCGGTGCTGCCGGTTCCGATCTGGGTATCGGCATCGGCGCCCTGGTGGTTGTAGTCGCCAGTGGGGAGTTTGAGGCCCAGGTCCAGCCCCAGCGACAGGTCATCGAAAAAACCGCTGTAGAGACCTTTTAGGCGAATATCGCCCAAGGCCGTCCACGAAGTCGATGCCAGGTTCCCGGAGTCGTCGATACCCTTGAAGAATCGATTGACCAAAGGGGCCTCGACTTCCATGCCCCAACTGCGATTGAAGAGGTATTCAAGACCCACCTGGAAGAAGCAGGTCCGGATATCCTTGTCGGAGTTGTCGCTGGCGGGAGCCGATGAATTCCCATGCCAATTGCGGTTTTGATCCTGATAATCGCATTCCAGCCAGACCATGCCGCCGGAGCCCTGGGGAAACATGGAACTGGTGCCGACGTCGAACACGCCGCAACCACAGGCGCAAGCATACACCGGGGGTGGGAGAGTTTCACCGATCGCGGCAAAGGTAGGCTGTAGCGTAAGCACTTGTGACGGCGGCGGGAAAGCGGGTTGCGGGGCCGGGGGAACGTCGATCGCGCGAAGCATTTCGACATGACCCACCCACATGCCAAGGAACAAGGCGCACATCATAAGGGCGTGCCATGTCGCTGATAATTTTCTGAGTAGCTTCCGATGCCTGCAGGCCATGGTTCCTCCGCAATGACGCCCGGAACGATAGCACGGCGTTGGCGCCAAGGCAAAGAATTGACCTATTGGGGATGGTCATGTTAGTGCAGCGTGACAGAAGCCTTAACCTCTGCCGCCGCCCCCTCTAGTAGATTCGCCATTTTTTGATGTCTATTATTCGCGGTTACATATACACATAGGACTCCACCAATGGCCGACCTCAAGAGCCTCAAGGGCGTATCGGAAAAGGATCGCAAACTCATCGCTGATGCGGAGGTTCTGCTTGGACCGGAACCGTCGGCCATGGGTCTGGTCAAGAACCTGTTCTGGGGCAACTTCCGCCAAGACCTGGTATTGCCTTATCCCCAGGTCAGTGCCGAGGAAACGGCGCGATGCGATGCTCTTATCGCCAAGTTGGATAAATATTTGGTGGAGGAACATCCGGCGCTACAGATCGACCAGAAGCAGGAAATCCCGCCCTGGGTTATCGACCGGCTGTTTGCGATGGGCGTTCTGGGTATGACCATCCCGTCAGAGTATGGCGGCGGCGGCCTGGGTATCACCAGCTATAACCGGGTGTTGGAACGCATCGGCCGGGTGTGTGGATCAACTGCCGTTCTGGTATCGGCGCATCAGTCCATAGGGTGCAAGGCCATCATGCTTTTCGGCACGGAAAAACAGAAAAGCCAATGGCTGCCGCGCCTGGCCAAGGATTGGCTTTCGGCATTCTGCCTGTCGGAGCCGGATGTGGGGTGCGACGCCGGAGGACAGACCACCCGGTGCGAGGTGTCCGAGGATGGCCAGTATTATATCCTCAACGGCCAGAAGAAATGGTCAACCTCGGGAGCCTTGTCGAGCCTTTTTACGGTTATGACCCGGCAGAAAGTGATCGACCCCAAGACCGGCAAGAACGCGGATAAAGTCACGGCCATAGTATGTACGCCGGACATGGCGGGGATTGACATCTTTCAGAAGAACCGTTCCAAGTGCGGCATCCGCGGAACGTGGCAAGCGCGAATTCGATTTACCAACGTCAAAGTGCCGCGCTGGCACTTGGTACACCAGGAAGGCAAAGGTCTGAACGTGGCGCTGTCGTGCCTGAACTACGGCCGCTGCACGCTATCGGCGGGGATGGTAGGAGCGGCGGTGCGGGGGCTGGAACAATCCACTAAATGGGCTCAGACCCGCTACCAGTTCGGAAGGGCAATTGGAGAATTCGAGATGGTTGGGGCCAAGATCGCCCGCCAGAGCGCACTTACCTATGCCATGGATGCCATGTTGTACATGACCACAGGCATGCTGGATCGCCATGACGAGGACATCATGGTAGAGACGGCCATATGCAAGGTCTTCTGTTCGGAAATGGGATGGCGCTGCATCAACGATGCTTTGCAAATCATGGGCGGCGAAGGATACATGACCGAAAACGAGATCGAACGGATGATGCGCGATGCGCGGATCACCACGATCGTCGAGGGGGCCAACGAGGTTATCCAGTCGTTCATCTTCGCCTACGGCGGCAAGCAACTGGCGGAAATGATGCTGGGGATACAACAAGCCCTGGGGTGGGACCGCGGGCAATCGGCTGTTACCAACCTGGCGCGGATCGTGCGCCAGAGCCTGCGCCCGGCGGTCATGCGGGCCGCGTTGCCTCTGGCGGCGGAGTTATTTTGGGGTTGGCGAAGAGCCAAACCTTCAATAACCCGTGTGCATCCATCGCTGCGACAGGCCGCCGGCCGGCTGGCCTTCATGGTGCAAGAACACAGCCACGCCTTCAAACTCGCCAGCAAAGAGTACGGCGAAAAAATCGTCACCAGACAAGCGGTGCAGCAACGCTTCGCCGAAAGCGCCATGTGGCTCTATGCCTGGGCTTGCACTTTAAGCAAACTGGATCGAACGCTGGCCGCAGCCGATCAAAAGCAGCCTGAAGGTCCAGAGTTGATAACCATGGAGCGTGACAAGGCGGCGGGTTCGTATTTCATGGACATGGCCCGGACGGAAATTCGCCAGGCCTTGACCCGCGTCTTCGAACACGATGATGCTTCCATGCAATCGGCCGCCAAGGCGGCATTCGACTATGGGACGACGCTGGCCAACGAACGGTATGTCATTCCTGAAAGCTCGCCGGTAGCAAAAGGGACGGGTAAAAAAAATCGCCAGGAGGATATCCCGCAATTCCCCGGCGGAGACAAACACGGTTGAGGCTGCATAGAATCGACGGAGATGGACGCCACAGAATGTGTTCGGACGAGGTGATGAAAAATGCCCCGCAAGACGGTTTATCAGGCCAGCATTGATTTCCTGCAAATCCTCGATGAGGAAGGCCGGCTGGACGCCGCATTGGCCAAAGACTCATTGAGCGATGGTGAAATCAAATCTCTTTATGAAAAGATGATCGTCTGCCGCCTCTACGATGAGGCAGCGGTGAAACTTCAACGCTCGGGGCGTTTGGGCACTTGGTGCCCCAGCCGCGGCCACGAGGCCGGCTGCATAGGGGCAGCCAGGGCCCTGCGTAAGGGGCACGATTACATCATCCCCTACTACCGCGAGGTTCCGGCCCTATATCAGCATGGCATGCCACTGCACCTGATTCTGCTCCGCTGGATGGGCGATGAACGGGGTAATATCCTGCCGCCTGGCCTGTGCATCATGCCATCGTGCGTGTCGATCGGAATGCAACTCCTGCATGCCGCCGGCATCGCCTGGGCCTTCAAGTTGCGTAAGGAAGACCGCGTCGCCATGTGCTTCTTCGGCGAAGGCGCCACCAGCGAAGGGGATTTTCACGAAGGCTTGAATTTTGCCTCGGTATTGCAGGTTCCGGCGGTGTTTTCCTGCGTCAACAACAATTACGCCATCTCCACTCCCACTGTCAGGCAGAGTGGATCGCAAACCATGGCCCAGAAAGCGCTTGCGTACGGAATGCCGACCATACAGGTCGATGGCAATGACCTGTTGGCGTCCTATGTCGCCCACCGCGACGCCGTCAAACGCGCCCGCGAAGGCGGCGGTCCGCAGTTTGTCGAGATGGTAACCTATCGACTGGGCGATCACACCACTGCCGATGATGCCAGGCGTTACCGTCCCGCCGATGAATACGCCGCGGCACTGGGGCGCGACCCGCTGATTCGCACTCGCAAATACCTGGAATCGATCGGGATATGGAACGAGCAGGAGGAGCAAAGGGCTCAGGCCAGCGCCACAGCAACGGTACATGAGATATGCAAATTGGCACTGGACATTAAGGCTGCCCCGCGGACTGACATGTTTGATTACACGTTTGCGCAAATACCCGAGCGTCTGGCCCGCCAGCGTAATACTTTGCGGACAAGTTCCATCGGACAGGAGCCAGGCCAGGTCGGCCTGCGGCCGCCGGTGGAAAACGTGCCTTCTTCCCAACCAACAAACTGATAAAAGAGAACCCCCATGGCAAAACTCGATCTGGTCCAGGCCATAAACCTCGCCCTGATGCAGGAAATGGAGAAGGACCGCGCCATGATCATCCTGGGCGAGGACGTGGGCGCCAACGGCGGCGTTTTCCGGGTGACGGTTGGCTTGCAGGAAAAATTCGGCCCCGAGCGCGTGTTCGATTCGCCCCTGGCCGAATCAGGCATAATCGGCGTGTCGATCGGACTGGCAATGGCCGGCATGCACCCGGTGCCGGAGATTCAGTTCGATGGTTTCATGGGGGCGGCCTACGACCAGATCGTCAATCAGGCGGCGCGCTGCCGCAATCGCAGCCGTGGCGCCGTAACCTGCCCGCTGACCATACGCGTGCCTATAGGCGGCGGCATTCACGCCCCGGAATTCCACAGTGAATCGCCGGAGGCCGTTTATGCCCACACGCCGGGGCTGAAGATCGTCATCCCCTCCCGCCCTTACGATGCCAAGGGATTGCTCATCAGCGCCATCCGCGATGAGGACCCGGTCATCTTCTTCGAGCCCAAACGGCTCTATCGCAGTTTCAAGGAGGAGGTCCCCAGCGAGGAATACACCATCCCCATTGGCCGGGCTAAGGTGCTCAGCGAAGGCAGCGACGTGACCATCATCACCTGGGGCGCCATGGTCTTCCGCTGCCTGGAGGCACTGGACCAGCTTCCCGAACACACCAGCGCCGACCTCATCGACCTGCGGACCATCAGCCCGCTGGATGTGGATACCATAGTCGAATCCGTCGCCAAGACCGGCCGCGCCGTGGTGGTGCATGAGGCGCCACTGACCTGCGGGTTCGGGGCGGAGATCTCCAGCCTGATCCAGGAACACTGCTTCCTGCACCTGGAGGCCCCGGTGCAACGCGTCGCAGGATATGATGTCATGATGCCGTACTACAAGATGGAGCAGGAGTATCTGCCAAGCGTGGAGACAATCGTGGAGAGCTTAAAGCAGGTGGTGGCGTACTAGAATGCAGGAGTGAGGAAGGCAGCGGATCCGGAAATCGTTGCCGTTCGACGGAAGAGGAAGATTTATGTCGCGAGATGTTGGTATCAATCCGAATGATTTCTGCCTGCCTGACCTGGGAGAAGGTCTGGAGGAGGCGGAGTTGCTCGAATGGTGTGTGCAGACCGGGCAGACAGTGCGCGAGAATGATGTTTTGGCGAAGATGGAGACGGCCAAAGCGCTGGTGGAAGTGCCCAGCCCGCGCGATGGGGTCATTGCGGTGCTCCATGGCAAGGCCGGAGACATGATCAAGACGGGGGCGCCGCTGGTAACCTATCGGGATGGAGCGGAACAAGAGGCGGCGGGTTTGGCGACCCCCGGGAAAGAAACACCGGAAGAAGAACGCACCGACGCCGGAACGGTCGTGGGAAGCCTTGGAGGAACGACCGAAGGTGTCGGCGGCGATAAAGTGCGGGCAGCGCCAGCCGTCCGGCGATTGGCGCGCGAGTTGGGTGTGGATTTGAGCCGGGTCACGGGAACAGGAATCGGAGGGAGGATAACCGGCAGAGACGTGGAGACCCAAGCACAGGCGAAAGGGGAGGATGGGCGAGGGCAAGAAGTAGACCCAGACGCGGGGGCGTCCAAGCACGCCGAGGAGAACCCTGGAAGTACGCCTACCCGCCAAACAGCCTCATCCCCACCATCGGCCTCTTCCCCTGTGCGCACTGCCTTCCGGGGCATACGGCGGACCATCGCCCAGCGCCTGCGGCACAGCATAAACCAGGCGGTCCACTTCACGGTGATGGACGAAGCGGACGTGACGGCCCTGGAGGTGCTGCGACGGAAACTGGCGGCGGCGTCCAATGAGAAACTCAGTCTGCTGCCGTTCGTAGCCGCGGCGGTCTGCCAACTCCTTGCCGGCGATATCGAACCTCGCTTTGGCGTGCTCAATTCCACGGTAGATGATGAACAGGAGGAAATCCTGCGACACCGGGCGGTACACCTGGGCATCGCGACCGATACCGACAACGGCCTGATGGTTCCCGTGCTGCGCGATGCCCGGCAACTAGGCGTGCTGGAGATCGCCCGCAAGATCGCCGGCCTGGCCCATGGGGCGCGGCACAGAACGCTGGCGACCGCAGACCTGGCCGGATCTACTTTCACCTTGAGTAACTTCGGCGCTGTTGCCGGCCGCTTCGCCACCCCCATAATCAACTATCCAGAAGTGGCCATACTGGCCATTGGACGCGCCCGCGACGGTGTTATCGTCCGCGACGGAATGCTCGGCGTCGGCAAACTGCTGCCCCTGAGCCTCGCCGCCGACCACCGCGTGGTCGATGGGGCCACGGCCTCGGCAGCCCTGGAAGCGATTATCCAACTACTGCAGAATCCGCAGGAACTACTGGCCGGCGCCAAGGACCTGAGAACATGAACGATACTACCACCCACTACCGCTGGTCTTTGCTGCGTGCTGGCTCTCTGCTGCTGGATGGCGGGGGCATGTTCGGCGTGGTGCCGCGCGTAGTTTGGAACCGCACCGTCCCCTGCGATAACCAGGGCCGAATCACCCTGGCCCATAACTGCCTGCTGCTGAAAGCCGTCGGACAGGAAAATGCTGGGCGCATTCTCATCGAATCCGGCAGCGGCGACAAATTCGACGAAAAGAACCGCGCCATCTTCGGCCTCACCGGCGATACGGTCGGCCAGGCGGTAACCAAAACCGGCTGCGCCTGTGAACAAATCGAGCATGTCTTCGTCAGTCACCTGCATTTCGATCATGTCGGCGGCTTGACCCGGCGGTTGAGACCCGGCGAGACGGCCAATTGGCCGCCAGGTAACGGAGGCGAAGGCGTGAAGATCACCTTCCCAAACGCCAAGGTGATCGTGCAAAGACGCGAATGGGAAGACGCCACCGGCGGCCAGTCGGTAATGACCCGCACCTATTTACACGAGAATCTCCTGCCCCTTCGCGATCGCCTGCATCTGGTCGATGCCCCTCTGCCGTTTGCTCCAGGATACCATCCCAAGCGTGATGAATCGCCATCGCTAGCGCTGGCCCATCGCCAAGTAGAGGTGCTACCAGGCATTGAAGTCTTCAGCATCCCTGGCCACACCTGGGGTCAACAGGCCATAGTTTTCCTCGATGAGCGGGGCCGCGGAGTGGTCTTCGGCGCCGATCTTATCCCCACCGCCGCTCACGTCGGCGCTGCCTACAACCTGGCCTACGACGTCGAACCCTACACCAGCACAGTCACCCGCCGCTGGTTTCTCCAGGCCGTGGCCGAAAATGATTGGCTCCTGGTCCTCGATCACGAACCGGGCAATCCACTGTGCAAAGTGAAACCAGATGGCAAAGGGTGGTGGATGCTGGTACCCGAGGCATAGACAATACATGACAGGTCTAATTGTTTGACACTGTGCAATAGGCCGGGTGTCACCAATTGAATGCGTCCTATCTTTTCGCTCCTGCTGTCAATCCTTAAACCGACGCTCAACTGTTATCCGGATTGTACTCCGTCATCTGCCGTGCCAGTTCAATGATCTGTGGGCCCAGGTCTTTCTGATAGACTTTGCCGCGCTGGTTCACGATGACCGTCATGAGCCCCTCTATTGGCGTCCCGGCGCCGCGATGGGCACTCCGGGAATAATTTCCCCTCCGGTGAGGGAGCAAGCCATCGACAGTCAATGTAAAATAGGGAGATGACAATGACGCCAACAGGAACATCGTCAGAACTGGTTGAGGTAACTCATCAAGGACCCTGGGTGAAGGTTCTTACCATGAACCGCGGCCCCAAACGTAACGCCTTGAGCGTTGCCCTGATTGACAAATTACTCCAGGAGGTGGAGGCGGCCGGCCAGGACGCCAACGCGAGAGTGTTGGTACTGCGCGGGGCCGGCCCGGTCTTTTGCGCCGGGTTGGATCTGCATGAGGTGGCGATCGCCGGTGGCATGGAACGGTCGGCAAAGGCGCTGGCGTCGCTATATAAGACGATCTGCCACTGCCCGCTGATCACCATTGCGGCGGCCCAGGGGACAGCGATAGGCGGCGGCGCCGGGCTGGTTTGCGCCTGCGACATGGCGGTAGCCACCGATGATCTGCGTATCATCTTCCCGGAGGTGCATCGCGGGCTGGTGGCGGCACTGGTGACCTGCCTGCTGCGAAGGCAGGTGTCGGACCACATCCTGCGCGAGCTGGTACTTATGGGGCAGCCGGTGGTCGCCACCGAAGCCCTGCGCATCGGACTGTTGAACCACGTCGCCGGGGCGGCCAAGTTCGATGCCATGATAGCGGAATTGGCCCTCACGGCGGCGCGTGGCTCCCCCACCGCCGTCAGACGCTCCAAGCAGGAGTTGGTAGGTATGTGCCAGCGGCCAATCGACGTGGACTTGGACCTGGCCTTGGAATACCACCTTTCTGCTGGACACACGCCCGAAGCCGCCGAAGGAATCGCGGCGTTTATGGGCAACCGGCCGGCCAAGTGGGCCAGGTCGCCAGTAGAGAAGCCAGAGCGTTGAGATAACTGGGTCAAAATAGACACCATGAATCCCTGTATAGAAGCTTTTGCCGTGACGCTCCTAGGCCTGCTGGGTGCAGGCGCCGGCTGGACCTTCTCCCGGCTTCGTTCCCGCTGGTGGCTCGGCGGGTTCTTTCTTCCGCTGCTGCTGGTGTTGATGATCGGCGCCGCTCGCCGCGATGCCCGGCTGGAATTTGTGGCCCCGTTTTCATGGCTCGTGGCCGGCCGGCGGCAGTTTGCCCTGCTGGCCCCCCTCACCACCATGCTTCTCTGCACTCCACTGGATCGACTTGGCGCTCTGCGTCAGCGCACCCTGGTCGGCGCGTTCGCCATCTGCTTCATGCTAGTCACGGCGGTGTGGCCATTCCTTGACCCGGCACTGGTCCGTTCGCAACTGGAGGGGCTTAAGACCCGCCTGGACAACCAGGGTATTTGTCTCCAACAAACTGACTACACGTGCGGCCCGGCCGCCGCCGTGACCGCCTTGCGGAGACTTGGCCTGGCTGGCGAAGAAGGCGAACTGGCCATCCTGATGCACACCTCTCGCGCCGGTGGCACACAGCCCGGCGTCATGGCTGCCGCTCTTGGCCAGCACTACGCAGCCCAAGGCCTGATCTGCAAATACCGCTACTTCAGTTCCATCGAGGAATTGCCCCGCGACGTCCCCACCGTCGCCGTCATAAAATTCGGCTTGATGGTCGATCATTACATCACGATCCTGAAGGTCACTGATCGCCAGGTAATTATCGGTGACCCGCTGGACGGGGCTCGCCCTCTCACCCACGACGAATTTCGCCGCCTATGGCGGTTTTGCGGCGTGACCATGCGATTGCGCCAGGAAGCGTCACATGCGACATGAAAGACCTCTATTCGAGCCGCGCGTCAGTATCATCACCCTAGGCGTCTCCGACATGCGCCGCTCCATCGGCTTCTACCGCGATGGACTGGGGTTTCCAACCACCGCCGCCGATGACGCCAAATGGGCGATATTCAGAACCGGCGGCGTGCGACTGGCGCTCTACCCACGCCAGCAACTGGCTGAGGACATCGCTTCAGGCCTTGGCGACGGCAGCCCGGGCTTTGGCGGCATCACCCTGGCCCATAACACCCGCACCCGCCAGGCCGTGGACGAAATCCTCTGCCTGGCCGAACAATCTGGCGGCCGTATCCTCAAACCGGCGGCACTGGCCAGTTGGGGAGGCTACAGCGGCTACTTTGCAGACCCCGACGGATACCCGTGGGAAGTCGCCTGGAGCGACAGTTGGAAATTTACTGACGACGGAACTCTGTGGGGCGGATCTTTGGGTGAACCCACTACGATATAGACGCGTGTACGCAGGATGCGTCTGTTTTTCAGAAAAAACCTAACCGTTAGTTTGGCAACGATTTACGTACTGATAATTGTGAGGTTGGTTTGCAACATGCCGATCCAGACGCGTTGCCACTGAATCACAGTCTGCGGCAACTGTGCAACAAATACTCCAGGAGCCCTACACTATGCGACGAAATTCTTGCCTATCCCGGACAGACGGCGCGCATATAATGTAAGAAAGCTATCAGCGCATTTTTGGACGTCGGAAGCCTGCAGCAAACGCGAATGGCTAATGATACACGTCGGTAAGCAACTTGAGCGTTTTAACACTTGGATGTGGCTTTCTAGATTGGCAAGCGTTGGGCCTAAACCATCGAACAACCGTTTGCATGCCGGGAAGTACGCGCCTGCCAACAAAGAAGGCCACACCACCCGAAGGAGCTTCTATGAGTGATTTCATCAGCAAAGCTCTGTTGTGCGGACTTGGGCTGGCGAGCCTGACCAAGGAAACTATCCAGAAGACCGCCGAGGAGCTCGTGGATCAATGCAAGCTCTCGGAAACAGAGGGCCGCAGATTGGTCAAGGAACTGCAACGGCGGTCAACCCAGGCACAAAAAGCTCTGGAGAAGGTCGGCAATTCCGCCGTCCACGCCATGCTCAAGAATCTGAACCTGGTGGCGATAGTCGCCGACCGCATGAACGGCGCCAAGATCGCGGACACGGGAGGCAGGAAAAGCCCCAAGAGCCGTGCCCGAAAGGCGGGCGTTCGCTAGCCGCCGTTTTCGGCTTAGCCCATGCAAATCCAGGCCGCTGTGCATCTTCCAGGCGATGTCAGCCGCGCATATGAAGTGGCGCGGGTGCTGATCAAGCACGGACTTGCGGAGTGGCTGCAAGGCACCGGTTGGGAACCGGCCCGCCGCATGCTCACCAGCCAGAGCGGACAGGTTCTCACAGATCAACCCTTCCCGGTGCGCATGCGCATGGCCCTGACCGACCTGGGCACGACCTTCATAAAGCTCGGACAGGTCCTGGGCACTCGTCCCGACCTGGTCGGGCCGGAGGTGGCCCACGAACTGTCACGTCTGCAGAGCGACACGCCCGCCAGGCCGGCCGAGACGGCGATCGCGACCATCGAGCGGGAACTGGGCCGACCCATCGGCGAATGCTTCAGCAGTTTCGAGCACCAGGCGATGGCTTCGGCGTCCATAGCCCAGGTCCACCGGGCCCGGCTTCCCGACGGCCGGCCGGTGGTCGTCAAGGTGCAGCATGCCGGCATCGAAGGCACGATCCGCCGCGATCTGCACATCCTCTCCAGTCTGGCAGCGGTAGCCGAACGGCAGGAGACGTTCAAGCACTACCGGCCGGCCGCAGTGGTGCGGGAATTCCGCTCCACGTTGATGCGCGAACTGGATTTTCGCCGGGAAATGCGGAGTCTTCAGCAGTTTCGCCAAAACTTCGCCACCGACAAGACCGTGGTTTTCCCCAGGCCCTACCCCGACCTGAGCACCGGCCGCGTGCTGACGATGCAACTGCTCCAGGGAACCAACGTAGGGAACACCCATAGACTGCGTAAAAAACAGATCGCCTGCCAGGCTATCGCCCGCCAGGGAGCCGGAGTTTTCGTGCAGATGATCTTCCGCGACGGGTTCTATCATGCTGACCCACATCCAGGGAATATCCTGGTGATGTCCAAAGGACGTGTGGGAATCCTGGATTGCGGCATGGTCGGCCGAATCGACGATGATCTGCGCGAAGGAATCGTGGAGATACTGCTGGCGGCCGCCGACCGCGATGCGCCCCGGCTGGCGGAGATCATCTCCCTGCTGTGCAAGGCCCCGGCCAACCTGGACCGCAGCGGACTGAGCGCCGACCTCATGGAAGTGTTCGCCCAATATGGCACACAGGCGGTCGCTCAGTTCGACATCGGGGGGGCCTTGACCGCCATCACGCGCATGCTGCACGAATACAATCTCTTTCTGCCCAGCCGGCTCTCCATGCTGATCAAGTGCCTTATCGTCCTGGAAGGAACCGCCAAGGGGCTCAACGCTGGTTTCGATCTGGCCGAGTTACTGGAGCCGTTTCGGCGCCAGTTCGTGTTGCAGCAGTATTCCCCCCAAACTTGGCTGCGTAAGGCCAGGCGCGTGCGCCGGGACTGGGAATTGCTGGCCGCGTCCATTCCCCGCGGCGTCAACAACCTCCTGGATCAGCTCCAGGGCGGCGAGTTCGCCGTACGCGTCAAGCACAAGCCTTTGGAAACCTCGGCCAACCGCATGGTATTCGGCCTGTGCACCAGTGCCTTGCTGGTTTCTTCGGCCCTGCTGTGGATCCACGATATTCCCCCAAGAATTCGGGGAATTCCCCTGCTCGGCGCCGCCGGGTATCTGCTGGCGGTGTTCCTGGTCATGCGTGTCTTGTGGTCGATCCACCGCTCGGAAAAACGCAAGGACGATTGACCGCATATTCACTTGACCGCATGACGGCCAAAACGTACCTTATATTGATGCCCGATGGATCGGGATGGCGGCGCCTTGGCATGAGGCGTCTGCGGACTGGCGACATGTCCAACCCGACGAGTGCGTTAGCCTTCGTAACCAGAAGGTTTGCCACTGTAGAAAGAGGTCACGGATGGCCAAACACAAAAGTGCGACCGCCCTATTCGAAGTAATCAACAAGTCGCGGCAATCGAATCGGGGACTATCCGCCCAGAATGCGAGCTTTGGCCCTATCGCCAGTTGGTTCGGTCGCCGTCACGGCAGCGCCGTCAAACCTTCGGCAGCCGCCGTGGCGCCGCCGTTGCAGGCCGCCGTGGCGCCCGATCTAGCGCCGGCCGCCATCCCCGACACGCAGAGGGACGCTCCCCGCGAGGAACAACCGCCCCAGCTATACCATCGGCCGGAGCGAGCCCAGTCCATCGCCGTCGCTCTGGATTCGGAACGGCGACAGGTATCGCTGCGCATGAGCTATGCCACCACGGTAATCGCCGCCTTCTCGGTACTGGTGGTCGTGGGGCTGGCCGTGGTCGTGGGACAACATCTCAGCCGCGGCATCGGCCCGGCGCCCACCGGACTGCCCTCGACACCGACGCTCCAGGCCGGCCCGGCCCACCCGGAAGTGCTGGGGATCAAAACGACGCCCCTCTCAGCCATTGCTGATGGACGCGACACCCATGGTCAACCAACCGTTATAATCAACGGTCCCGGCGGCGCTACCGGTTCCCCACCTCCGACCACTGGTGGCGGGACGTCGACGCTCAACGAACCGCGTCCGCCGGCTCCATTCGTAGTCCAGGACGCCAAGCGGACGCTGGGACTCAATTATGTTGTGGTGCAGAGCTACCCGGAAGAAAAGATGGCTCAGGAGGCAGTGGATTTTCTGGCCAAACACCAGATTCCCTGCACTATTGAGCGCGAACTGCCCCGCTGGGGCAAAGGTTATATAGTCGTCGGCATCGACGGTTTCCGCAGTCCCTCGTCACCGGAGTACAAGGATTACGTAGCCAAAATCGAGCAACTCAGCGATCAGTTCGCCGGCAACAAAAGTTTCAAGGCGTTCCGGCCCGGTGGGTATAAGTGGGATAAGACTGGAACGTAGCCGCGATTTCAGGCACGGGCGATTCATTGTTCCCGGTTGAAGTATTCGGCCTCAAGCTGCTGGAGCTTTTCGGCCAGGGCCGCATATTCATCCTGAAGCCGTTGAATATGGGAGGGATTGCGGACAGAGCCGGCATCGGCAAACTGGTCCTGGCATTCGGCCAGGGTGATCTCGGTTTTGGTGATGGTCTGTTCCAATTCTTCCGTGCTCAGGCGCCCGAAGGGACGAAGATACGGGTTGTCGGCGCGGGCGGCGGCACGGGGCGGCGGCACCGCGGCACGCTCACGCTTAACG
>Ga0316230_1001234_pt1 | contig 28337 bp, 23 predicted proteins | sample TBH18025metaG_FD_206004 | JGI IMG/M metagenome (GOLD analysis project Ga0316230, IMG submission 206004) | Freshwater microbial communities from Trout Bog Lake, Wisconsin, USA - TBH18025 | ecosystem: Environmental > Aquatic > Freshwater > Lake > Hypolimnion/Profundal zone | place: USA: Wisconsin...
TTTCCATTTTGCGATAACTGAGCGGAATACTGTAATTAGCTTCGGTTGGCGTATTGTTCATGGTTCTCTTGAATTTTAGTGCGAAAAACTAAAAATAAGAAATCATGAAATTGAGCGGGATAAAACTTTTGAGAATCTTCTCACATCTGCCAATGGATTGATAGGAGCGTTGTTGATAAGATGTTCTGTTAGTTCATTTGCAAAGAAAGGAGCAAGCGAGCAACCTTTGGTTCCCATGCCGTTTAAAATACCAACAGAAGGCATTAAAGGATGCAAACCTACAAATGGCCGGCGCTCAACATTGGCGGGCCTTTCAGCGGCCCAATGATCTAAAATCTTATAAGGCAGCTTTAGCCATTGCTGTAATTGCAATTGTGTTTTTATTTTAAATGCTGCTGTTGGATTTGTATCGGAATAATTCCATTCATAAGGCGAGCCGATCCAGAATAAATTTTCTTTCCAGGGTACTATTGTTAATCCTTGTTTATAAATATTTGTTCTTGGAAGATCAGGGATTTCTGCAATGATCACTTCGCCTTTATTTTTTGCATAAGGCAATAAAGTAAAATAAGGATTGTGAACACCTGCCGAACCTTCACAGCAAATTATTTTTTCAGCAACGATATTTTTATAAGTGATGTTGTTTTCTGTTATGATGCAATCTGCCCAATCAAATTTTTCTTCGAGTAATAAATTATTTTGGATCAATTTTTTTCTCCAGCCCAACATCAGCTTTTGAATATCGGCTAAATAACAGGGATTGGTTTCTCCCACACCGAGATAAAAATTAAAATAATTGTGAAGTGTTTTTTCGTTTGAAGGTGTCCGCAAATATGTATTATCATCAGGCAAACGATCTTCAAATGCCTGTTTCATTTGTACACTTGCATGAAAACTCAACACATTGCATTGCTGAATAACGGATGCATTGATTTCATTTCCCAATTGCTGATAAGCATTTACAGCAAAAGGCATGATATCGTTGATCATCCATGTTTCAACAACACGCCTGCCGGTAACGGGATTGATCACGCCGCTTGCGATCCTTGATGCAGTAAAGGTTTCAGCATCATCGATCACTATGATCTTCTTTCCTTCCTTTTGTAAATAGTAACTGAGAAAAGTGCCGGTGATGCCCTGACCGAGAATGATATAATCAACACTCGTATTACTCATGATTGACTATTTTAGAACCAATAGTAAAAGTATGCGAAAGAGAATCTTTTGCATCTCCGCAAACTGCTTTGAGTGTCAGCATACATTTTCCATGATAATCCGATGGGATGGTAAACGGGAATTGCGTTTCAAAATTTTCTCCTTTTATAGAAGTGAAATATTGAAAAGGGAAAATATTGAGAAACCAACCATCCACACTTTTATTGGTTGTTGCATCAATCAATTCAAGTGTTAAATTGCCTGTTTGCTCTTTGTATAAGGTATGTGAAACATTTACTTTCAGATTCACTTTATCACCTGCATTCAATTTTTTTGGAAATACACAATGAATACTTATTTCTTTTTGTTGTTGCGCTATTGCAGTTAATTTCAGTGTGAATAGGGTTACTAAAAAGAGAATTGTTTTTTTCATCAACGGAAAGGAATAATAAATAAAGCTACAAAACAAAACTTTTTAAGAAAGGCAGGCATCAAATGGAAAAAAAAGAAAAAGCTTGCAGTAGAAACCGCAAGCCTACCCTCTGTGAAAATGAACAAGTTACTGTTAAACTTATCCTGACACAAAAGTGCAGGCATCAGCGCATAAAAAAAATACCGAATATTCGGTATTTAGTGTAATAGTTTATGTGATATGTTTTATTTCTTTAAAACAGCCGCCATTGTTTTGCCTATATCAGCAGGACTTGCCACCACATTGATTCCGCAGGCAGTCATGATTTTCATTTTTGCAGCCGCAGTATCATCTGCACCGCCAATGATCGCTCCGGCATGGCCCATTCTTCTTCCGGCAGGAGCAGTTTGTCCGGCGATAAAACCAACAACGGGTTTTTTCTTATTATCTTTTATCCAGTTTGCTGCATCAGCTTCCATGCTGCCGCCTATTTCACCGATCATGATGATACCATCCGTTTCAGGATCATTCATAAACAATTCAACAGCCTCTTTGGTGGTGGTGCCAATGATCGGATCGCCTCCAATACCAATGGCAGTGCTGATTCCCAATCCCGCTTTTACAACCTGATCAGCAGCTTCGTAGGTTAATGTCCCTGATTTTGAAACAATACCGATCCTTCCTTTCTTAAAAATAAATCCCGGCATGATGCCCACTTTTGCTTCATCGGCTGTAATGACACCCGGACAGTTTGGACCGATCAATCTTGTACTCTTGCTCTGCAAATAATTTTTCACTTTAACCATATCCTGCACAGGGATACCTTCAGTAATACAAACAACTAATGCAATTCCCGCATCAGCGGCTTCCATAATGGCATCAGCAGCAAATGCAGGAGGCACAAAAATGATACTCACGTTGGCACCGGTAGCTTTAACCGCATCAGCAACTGTATTGAACACAGGTTTATCGAGATGGGTCGTACCGCCTTTATTAGGTGTTACACCGCCTACTACATTTGTTCCGTATTCGATCATTTGTGTTGCATGGAAAGTTCCTTCTGTCCCTGTAAAACCCTGAACAAGTATCTTCGAATTCTTATTGACTAATACTGACATCTTGCTTAAATTAAATTTTTGTGCCGCAAAAATAGGATAAAACAAAGCAGCGTTATGTGTTTAGAAAATAAACTTTGTAATTTTCATTGGTTTTTTTGACCGGCAGCAGAAACATAGCGCAACAATGCTTGTGCCACTCCCTAAAGTAGTCTGTTACACACAGGTACTTTCAATAACGGAGCAGCTAACTATTTCCTTATTCATTCATAAATACGCATAAAAAACCCGAAACTTAGAAAGCTCCGGGTATGAAACTAAAACTACCTCCCTAAAAAAATAAAACATCAGATTATAATAATGAGATGCAGCATCCTTTTCAAATGCTGCCCGAGGCTGCTAATAAAATAAGATAAATGACACAACTCAAAATCTCGTTCCCAATCCATACTTTTGCGGCTCTAAATTTTTATTATGGCATCAACAGCAGATATCAGCCGCGGTATGATTTTAAAGCTCGACGGCAGTTTATACAGTGTAGTGGACTTTGGCGAAAATAAAACGGCTCGAGCCGCCGCTAAAGTTTGGGCTAAACTCAAAGGGGTAGATAACAATCGCTCCATTGAAAAGACATGGAACAGCGGTGAAAATATTTTCCCTGTCCGTGTTGAAAAGAAAGCCTACCAATTCTTGTACAAAGACGAGAGCGGATATAATTTGATGAACAACGAAACTTTCGAACAGATCGCTTTGGCAGAAGAAATGATCGATGCACCAAGATTCCTGAAAGATGGCGGTGAAATCTTTGTATTTATTAATACAGAGACCGAGCAACCGATTGGTGCGGAATTACCGGAAAAAATCGTTGCCCGTGTTACGTATTGCGAGCCCGGCCTTCGTGGCGATACCGCTACAAGAGCATTAAAACCTGCATCTATCGATACCGGAGGTACGGTAAATGTTCCCTTATTTGTGGAAGAAGGAGAATTGATCCGTATCAATACCAAGACAGGTGAATACATTGAAAGAGTAAAAGAATGATAAACTATCAATAAAAAAAGGATGAAAGTATTTTCATCCTTTTTTTATTGCCTCAACCTGAGAAATATAGGGTAATAATTTAACAAAGGCAGATTTTTCTATTTTTATAAAAATCCCCATTTTTAGCAAAAAATAGCTATTTTGCCCCGCTTTTCATAGTAAAACACCCTTTTTTATCTAAAAACTTGCCTTTATGGACCTTAAACAAATCCACGAATTAATCAAGATTGTAAACAAAAGTAACATAGGTGAAATCAGTATTGAGGACAAAGATGGCAAGGTAACCATCAAACAAAAAGAAGAACAGGTTGTAACTGTTGCAGCAGCACCTCAACAAGTGTATAATGTGAGTCCGCAACAACAAGCTCCTCCTGCTCCTGCAGCACCTTCTCCTGCACAGCCTGCTGCAGCACCGGCTCCTAAAGCAGATAATTTAATTACTATAAAGAGCCCGATGATCGGAACATTCTACCGTCGTCAATCACCCGATAAACCCAACCTTGTAGATATCGGTTCATCCATCGAGCCCGGTAAAGTGCTTTGTATTATCGAAGCCATGAAACTTTTCAACGAAATAGAAGCTGAGGTAAAAGGCAAGATTGTAAAAGTATTGGTGGAAGATAACAGTCCGGTTGAATTCGATCAACCCTTATTTCTGGTAGAACCGGCGTAATGCTAAATGTGCTTATGTGCGGATGCGAAAATTGATTCAGTTATATAATCTGCACATCTGCCTGTTTGCCAATTCGCACATTTTCTAATTCTAAATTGTATCAATGTTCAAAAAAATATTAATTGCCAACAGGGGTGAAATTGCATTACGTGTAATAAGAACCTGCAGGGAAATGGGAATAAAAACGGTAGCGGTTTATTCGACCGCCGATAAAGACAGCCTGCATGTTCGTTTTGCAGATGAAGCAGTTTGTATAGGTAAACCTTCCGGAGCGGACTCTTATTTGAATATACCGAATATCATGGCTGCTGCTGAGATCACCAATGCCGATGCTGTGCATCCAGGTTACGGATTTCTCGCAGAGAATGCCAAATTTTCTCAAATATGTGCTGATTACGGAATTAAGTTTATCGGGCCTACACCTTCGATGATCAATTCCATGGGTGATAAGGTTACTGCAAAAGAAACGATGATCAAAGCAGGTGTTCCCGTTGTACCCGGCGGTCATGGTTTATTGGAAAATGTTGAACAGGCAAAATCCATTGCAAAAGAAATTGGGTATCCCGTTATTTTAAAAGCAACTGCCGGTGGTGGTGGTAAAGGGATGCGTTTGGTTTGGGAAGAAGGGCAAATGGAAAATGCTTACAACACTGCAAAAATTGAAGCGGCAGGTTCTTTTAAAAATGATGGTATCTATCTCGAAAAATATGTAGAAGAACCTCACCATATAGAAATTCAAATTGCAGGTGATCAATATGGAAATATCAGTCACTTGAGTGAAAGAGATTGCTCTATACAACGCCGTCATCAGAAATTGGTGGAAGAATCTCCATCACCTTTTATGACACCGGATCTAAGACAAAGAATGGGTGATGCTGCAAAAAAAGCAGCTCAGGCAATCAACTATGAAAGCGTTGGTACCATTGAGTTTTTAGTGGATAAGCATCGCGATTTTTATTTCATGGAAATGAATACGCGTATTCAGGTGGAACATTGTGTAACAGAAGAAGTGACCAATTTCGATCTGATCAAGGAACAAATATTGATTGCTGCAGGAAGGCATATCAGCGGTAAGGATTATGAACCTAAGATGCATGCCATCGAGTGCCGTATCAATGCAGAAGATCCTTACAATGATTTCCGACCTTCACCGGGAAAAATAACAACATTACATACACCGGGTGGGCATGGTGTAAGAGTGGACAGTCATGTTTACGCCGGTTATGTTATTCCTCCTTATTATGATTCAATGATCGGTAAGCTTATTACTGTTGCACAAACAAGAGAAGAAGCCATCAATACGATGTATCGTGCATTGAGTGAATATGTGATCGAGGGCGTGAAGACAACCATTCCATTTCATTTGCAATTAATGCAGAATGATGATTTCAGGAATGGACATTTTACGACAAAATTCTTAGAAGGATTTAAATTGAAATAATAATAAAGATTAGCACATAAAAAATCCTCATCAATTTTTATTTGATGAGGATTTTTTTATTCAGGTATAATTTATTTGCCGCTGCCCGGACGAGGGCCACCGCCCTGCATCATATTTTTTCTGATCTCAACTAATGTTGCATCAACTGCTTTCACTTGATCATCAGTTAATGGGATGTCTTTGAATTTTTTTGTTCTTTCTGCATTCAGTTCATCCATCTTTTTCTTTTTGTCATCATCACTTAAACTTTGGTCCTGCATAATAGGACGCATCTTCGGTTGCATTTCTGCAACAATAGCAACCACTTTATCTGCTTCTGCATCAGTGATCTTTGCTTTTTCGATCAACTGCGGTTTGTACATCTGTTTCATTCTTTCCAAACGTGCAGCAGGATCCATTTGACCACCGCCTTGCGCTATTACAGTTGTGAATGCGCAGGTAACAAAGAAAGCAATCAGGAAAAATACTTTTTTCATAATTTTTGTTTTTTAGTGATGAAAAAGTACAATGAAAATCGGATATAACTGATATTTTTCGGTGGACGCTTAATACTTCTCGGTTTTGATAAATAAAAAACCTTGTCAGTGATTGTTCTGACAAGGTTTCATGCTTTGTTAATTGTTTAATATTACCTCAGGAAAAGGATCTCTCTGTATTTTGGTAAACTCCAGAAATCATCATCCACCAAATGTTCCAACTTATCTACATTGTAACGGATATCATCGAAGAAAGCTTCTTTCACCTGACTGTTATAAGCAATTGCTTTTGTTCTGGTGTCAGTGATTGCGTTTGCAATTTTTCTTGCTTCCACCAAAGCATGCACTTTATCAAAAATAATATGAACGTGTTCACTTATCTTTGAAACAATAGACAATTGACTTTTGTAAGCAGATTCAGGTAAGCCGGCAGCTTTTAATCCATTGATATTTTCCAATAATGTGTTTTGATATTTAACTGCAGCAGGAATGATATGGTTCAATGCAAGATCACCAATGATCCTTGCTTCGATCTGAACTTTCTTGGTATATTTTTCCAATTCAATTTCATGTCTTGCTTCTAATTCGGCATGTGTATAAATATGGTTGCTTTCAAATAATTGTTTTGCTTTTTTAGTAACCATTGCATCTAATGCCAAAGGTGTTGTACGAACATTCGGTAAACCGCGACGTTCTGCTTCATGATGCCATTCGTCGCTGTAACCATCACCTTCAAATAATACTGCTTTGCTTTCAACAATATATTTTTGAATGATATGCATGATGGCAATTTCTTTCTTATCACCTTTTTCTATCAATGCATCCACATCTTTCTTAAATCCTTTTAATGTTTCTGCTAAGATGGTATTCAAAACAGTCATAGGACTTGCACAGTTTGCGGTAGAACCCACTGCACGGAATTCAAATTTATTTCCGGTGAATGCAAAAGGAGAAGTCCTGTTTCTGTCTGTATTATCCAATAACAATTCAGGAATAGAACGATGAATATCCAATTTCAAAATCGCTTCATCCTGTTCATCGAATTTATCACCCACTCTTGTTTCAATTTCGCCCAATACTTTTGCTAAATATTGTCCAACGAAAACAGAGATGATCGCAGGCGGTGCTTCATTAGCGCCCAGACGATGATCGTTACCTGCAGATGCAATCGATGCTCTTAACAGATCAGCATAATCATGAACCGCTTTGATGGTGTTTACAAAGAAAGTAAGGAACATCAAATTGGTCTTTGGCGTTTTGCCCGGTGATAACAAGTTCACACCGGTATCAGTAGCCATACTCCAGTTATTGTGTTTACCGCTACCATTGATTCCTGCAAATGGTTTTTCATGAACGAGTACGCGTAATTTATGACGACGTGCAACTCTGTCCATAATATCCATCAACAAAGAATTATGATCTACGGCAACACTCACTTCTTCAAAAATAGGAGCCACTTCAAATTGAGAAGGAGCTACTTCATTATGTCTTGTCTTAAGCGGAATACCTAATTTATAACATTCGGTTTCATAATCTCTCATGAAAGCATAAACCCTTTCAGGAATGGAACCGAAATAATGATCTTCTAATTGTTGTCCTTTTGCAGGTGATGCACCAAAAACAGTACGTCCGCATTGAACTAAGTCGGGACGTGCATTTGCCAATCCTTCATCGATCACAAAATATTCCTGTTCCCAACCTAAGGTCGCAGTTACCTTAGTTACATTCTTATCAAAATAATTGGCAACATCAACTGCTGCATTATTTAAAGCTTCCAATGCTTTTAATAAAGGTGCTTTATAATCTAAAGATTCGCCGGTATATGAAATGAAAATGGTGGGGATACATAAAGTTTTTCCCTGACCGATCTCGATAACGAATGCAGGAGAAGATGGATCCCAAGCTGTATAACCTCTTGCTTCAAAAGTTGCACGCAGGCCACCGCTCGGGAAAGAAGAAGCATCCGGTTCCTGCTGAATCAAAGCAGCGCCGTCAAATTCTTCAATGGCAGTGCCATCACTTTTTATAGAAAAGAAACTGTCATGTTTTTCTGCAGTTGTTCCGGTCAGGGGTTGAAACCAGTGTGTAAAATGTGTTACCCCTTTACTTTCTGCCCATGCCCTGATGCCGATTGCGATACTTCCTGCAACAGCGCGATCGATTTTTTTACCTCCCTTGATACTGCCGATCAAACTCTTATACGCTTCATCACTCAGGTATTCGCGTGCAGTTTTTAGAGTAAAAACATTTTCGCCGAAAATGCTGGTGATCTTCTTTGCATTTGCCTGATTAACCACATTTGGTTCGTTTGTTAAGTCGCTGATTGCTTGAAATCTTAATGACATAATTTTAAAAATTTAGGATTACAAATAAACACCAAAAACCAAAACAATACAAGTTTGTTTGCTTAATGTTCAAAAAAAGTGATAAAAATCAGCGAAATGCATATATGTAATTTATTTTAATTTAATTTTTTAATATATTTAATAGCTCCTTTGCAATGTCCAACCAACTATATAATAAACAGGTTGAATACTCTTTCTAAGGTTTTTCAGTATAAGACATATCGCTTTAAAAGGGTACTAAAACAATAGATAAGCCATATATAAGCCTTATATAACCCATCTATAAGCCTTGTATAAGCCATGTCTTTTAAGACAAGGCTTATCTATGGGTTAAACTAATATTCGGGGTAATTCAAGTTTGTTTTATTTAGCCTTCTATCTGCCTTTATTCTCCTGTTAAACATGGCTTGACCCAGCCTGAAAAAACCAATGATCGGGTGTACTTGGGTCTGTATTCCAGCTCATTCCTTAAAACGAGATCCGTTTTACCGACAACCGAAGTATTTTGTATATGAAAAGTTTAGTGGAAGAATGAATTGCAAATACGTAACTGAGGCATTCAATCAGCTTACAAATATTCCCAAATAAACGTTCGAAGTTGCATTTATGGGACTTTGATTTATGGGACGTTTATTTGGGAATATGCGAGTATTTACAGAAATAATTTCTATCGAAAATGAGTTGCTTGATTAAGTGTCTCACAAAAGGAAGGTTTAAAAAGCTTTATTGAATTTTATTTCAGTAAAACTTGAGATTTTTGACCTACCTCATTTAACTCTGAAGGATTGTATGCAGGAACTGTAAAAAAGAACCGAGTCCCTGAATCTTTATTACTTTTAACCCATATTTTACCGCCATTCAATTCAACAAAATCCTTACATAGCTTTAAACCCAAGCCCGAGCCCTTTTCTTGTAATAAACCGGGCATTGAGATAGGATTATCATTAAATATCCTGTTGATATTAAAATCAGGTATGCCGCTTCCGGAATCGCTTACAACAATGGTTATGAATTCATTTTCCCTGCTGCAAGTGATTCGGATATTGCCATAAATGGGTGTATATTTAATTGCATTGGAAACGAGATTTCTAATAACACAGCTAAGTAAATCCGCATCGGCATACACTATAATTTCTGAAGAAATATCATTAGTGAATTCCAACTCTTTATGTTTCAGTATCGTTTGATACATTTCTATTGTGTCTGCAATTAAATCCACAAGCGAATGTGCGGACTTTTTTGGGTGAATTCGATTTAATTTAGAACGAGACCATTGCAATAAATTGTCCATTAAATGAAATGCGTTCTTTGCAGATTCGTCCAAGGCCGACAAACTTTTCTGAATTTTGTCTTCTGACATCTCCTTATATTTTTTTGATAATACTTCTGCCAGATTTTGGAACCAGTATAATGGATTACGCAGTTCATGAGAAATGATGGTGAAAAGTTTATCTTTTTCGCGATTAGCATTTTCCAGATCGTTATTCAGTTTAGCCAACTCTTTATTCTGATTAATTATCTTATGATTTAATTCACCCAATAATTTATTTGCTTTTTTGTTTGCATATAACCTGTTATAGATATTTAAACATAAAACAATCGTGAAACCCAATGCAACTACAATGAGCCACATGACTATGTTTTTTCTTTTGATGAGAAGTTCTTTTACTTCATTATCTGTCCGTAATACTTCATTATCTTTATCTTTTCTTTCTGAATCGAAAGAGATATTTAATAATGCCAACTGTCTTTTGTTTTCAACATTCAATAATTTCATTTCTGTTTCCAGTAATAAAATATGATTTTCTAAAGCTGACTTATAATCGGCAATGGAACTGTAACATTCAAATAACCCCTTATATATCCCTTCCTTAATCTCATCATAATTAGTTGTTTTTACTTTAGACAAGCTGAGTATGTAATATTCGATTGCTTTGTTAGTTTGATGATTGCTTTTATGAATATTAGCTAGTGCAAGGCTTGATTCAGCTATACCAATATTATACCCGGTTTGATTGGAGATGGTAAATGCCCTCGTCAGGTACTCAATTGCCTTATTGTATTTGCCCTGCTCGAAATAGAGCTTACCGATATTGGTCAATGACTTTATGATACCTTTTTTATAATTTATTTTTTCGCAATATGTAAGGGATTCGTTGAAATAATAAAAAGCACTATCTGGTTGCTTTAGCTCTGAATATGCCCTACCTATATTGTTGTATGATTTTGCAATACCTTCAGGATTATTCATATTATTCCTCCAGGTGAGAGCCTTTTTATCATATTCCAATGCTTTATCATACTGTTCCATTTGTAAGTATAAACCACCCAGGTGACTGGAGGTTTCGGCATACAAAAGCTTATCATTTAGTTGTTCGCTTAATTGAAAAGCTTCCATATAGCATTGAAGGGCAAGGTTAAGTTTTCCTTCACTTAAATAATTTTTCCCCCTGCTTGGCAATATTAAAGCCAACTGCCTGTAGTCTTTATTTTTCCGGCTTATTTCAAGGGCTTGGTTGTAATAATTTTTAGCCGCTTCGAAATTCCCCTTTGTTTCGTTATACTTACCTATATAATAAAGGGAATTTGATTTCACAGGTTCAATGCTGAATGAATCAGCAATTTTTTCTGCATATTTAAAATAAGTTAAAGCAGAATCGTAATTACCATGGTCATAAATGATTTCCCCAATTTTCATGTTTGCTTCACCCAACTCTTTAAATAATGATTTTTGCTTGGCCAGCTTCTCCGCTTTTGAGAAAAAGGATAAGGCTTTTTCATTTTCGCCTTCTATTTGTTTTATTTTGCCCAAAATAATCCATGCTTGAATAATATAATTTGACTGATTTTTAGACAAAGAAATGTTTAACGCTTCTGTTGCATCTTTTTCAGCTAAAGCAGGCGTACTGCCGATTGAAGAATCTGCTTTTAATAAAAGATACTGGACGTCATCGGGCTTTATATCCTTTACATAGGATCTATCATCAACTTTTAAATAAATATATATAACTGCAATTACTGCAGTTATTACAAGCAAAAAAATAATCCATCTCTTTTTTCTATTTGATGATCCCATGTTGTATAGCATAACGAATTAAATCGGAGTTAGTAGAAATGTTCATTTTCCTCATGATGTTATTACGATGGTTACTGAGTGTGTTTTTACTGATGGAAAGCTTTTCTGCAATTTCAGCTTTTCTTATTCCGCTTGCCAGCATTGAGAATATCTGGAATTCCCGGTCAGTAAGTGTTTTATGAGGTAACAATTTTGATCTTTCCGGGTCCGCAACAATTTCTGCCATTAACTCTGACTGAAGAGCTGAAAAATATTTATGCCCCTGCAGAACTGTTCTTAATATTTCTATTATTTGTTTAGGTTTTGTTTCTTTATTTATATAAGCAGAGGCACCATTTTTGATCATTCTAATGGCATATACTTCATCAGGATTGGTTGAAAATATAACTACCGGCAGATGCTGCCATTGTGATTTGATTTCCAGTAAAACATCTAAAGCATCCTTGCCCGGCATGGATATATCAAGTATAACAAGATTGTATTCTTTTATTTTTAGTTTGTCAAGTAATTCCTGTCCATTTCTAGCTTCATCAACAATTGATAAATCGGAAGTGCCATCAAGAATAAGTTGTAAGCCTGTTCGAACTACAGCATGATCATCAGCTATTATTATTTTGCCGGCAGACCTTTCCATCTTTATATGTGTTTAATTTATACTGCTATTTCAGAAAAAATAAAATCCATCTCAACATATGTTTAAGTTATTATAACAACTATGATTTAAGGATGCTAACGGGTTAACTAATTATTAACTCTCTAATGAAAAACAAATAATTTTTTTATATAAATTATTGACTTATAATAAATTATATTAAAATAGTCACTTTAACTATACGTTTTCGTTGTATTTGGCTATTGTAAGGGGCTGCCCTCAAAAATACTTTTGCGACAAATTATAACTACATGAAGTCACATTTACTTCGACAATCAATCTTATTATTATTCCTTTTTATTTCTGTTGCGAATTTTGCCGGAACAATTAAAGGAAAAGTGTTAGACAGCAAAACAGGTGAACCCATCACCGGAGCTGTAGTGACCATTTCAAAAACAAATTATAAAACGATAACGGGTCTTGATGGATCTTTTGTCTTTAAAAATTTGCAGGACGGAGATTATACAATTTCCATTACAATGCTCTCATATGAAAGTAAAACGAAGACAATAAAATCAAAAGGAGGTTCGGGTGAAGAACTGGTATTTTCATTGGAAGCAACAACTAAATCACTGGAAAATGTAATAGTAACAGGTAGGTTGGGTGCCTCTGGATCGAATGATGCAAGTGCGCGGCAAATAGAAAAGCAATCCGATAATATTTTAAATGTATTATCAGCAAGAACCATTCAATTAGCCCCGGATGTGACTGTGGCAAATGTATTACGCCGAATTTCAGGTGTAACCGTTGACCGCGGAGTAGATGGCGAAGGACGTTACCCTGTGATCCGTGGAATGGATAAAAGATATAATTATACTACGGTTAATGGAATCAAAATACCCAGTCCTGATGATAAGAACCGTTATGTGCCAATGGATATATTTCCTTCCGAAATGCTGCAAAGACTTGAAGTGGTGAAAGCACTAACACCGGATATGGAAGGCGATGCGATTGGTGGCGTAATGAATCTTGTAATGAAAGATGCTCCGCAACATTTAATGCTGCAGGCACAAGGGGCTCTTGGATATTCTCAGATGTTGTTTGATAATTCATTTTATACGTACAATCATTCTGTAAATGCACAATCACCCTTGGAAATGCATGGTCCTGCATATATACCTACTTATAATGATTTCACTAAGACCAATCTCATATTCACCAATAAGCAATCTTTACCCAACGGGCAGCTTGGTTTTACAGTAGGCAATCGTTTTCTTCATGATAAATTGGGTATTATATTCAGTTCATCATTACAAAGTACTAACCGCATCAGTAAGGAAACATTTTTTCTTTTTAGTCCTCAACCCGATCCGATTGTAAACGGAAGTATACCTGAATTTACAGATGTACAGTTAAGAAACTATTATACGCATGAAGACAGACTGGGATTACATGCCAAGCTGGATTATCATTTCAATAAAAACAATAGCATTAGTTTCTACAGCATTTTTATGCAATTGAATAGCTATAGAACAAGGTTTTATACAGATTCTTCCAGTACAGGCAGAGTGGCCTCTGGATTGGGTAATGTGATATATAGCCAATATTCAAGAAATAATTTACAGAACATTTATAATGCAACATTACAGGGTAAACATGCAATCATTCCGGGTCATTTGGTTTTTGACTGGTCAGCAGCTTACTCTTCAGCAAGTCAAAAAACTCCAGACAGGTCCGAATTAACTACCTCTCAAAATTTCCAACTGAATACCTCAGGGGCAATTCCAACGCCACCTCTTTATTTGGCAGGGCTTTCAAAAATCTGGCAACATAATAATGATAAGGATATTGCCGGTTATGTAAATTTCCATTACAAGTTCAAAGAAGGCATCAATAATTTTGATATCGGCATTGGCGGTATGGGTCGACATAAAGAAAGGGATAATTATTTTAACCAATACGGATTCACATTTCCAAGTCAGGTATATACAGATATAAACAGCATCACCGTTACACCAAATGGTGGAACGCCTCAAAGCCCGAATATTTTCAGTACTATTGAAGATATTGTTGCCGGTTATGGAGAGATTCGCTGGCAACAGGGCACAAAGTGGAATATTCTCACTGGTCTTCGAATAGAACATACATATCAAAGCTATAACCAGACAGCACTTCCTGAAAATTCTTTAGGAAAAATAGGTACAGCAAGTTATTATGATCTGCTTCCCAGCATTCATATTAAATATAATCTAAACAATAAGTCTGCCCTTCATCTTTCTTACTTTGAATCTATTTCAAGACCGGGTTATTTTGAAGTAGTGCCATATCAGTTTCCGGGAGAATATTATACAGAAACCGGTAATTATAACCTTCACCACACTTTGGCACATAATTTTGATGCACGCTATGAATTATTTCCAGGTTTAGCAGATCAATTATTGGTTGGCGGATTTTATAAAGTCATAGAAAACCCTATCGAGTATGTTTATGACAGACCGGCAACCAGTAATAGTGTGATAAAACCACAGAATATAGGTACAGCTATCAACTATGGCGGTGAAATTGTTTTTACTAAATACTTCCACAAATTCGGCATATCAGCAAACTATACATATACACATTCTAATGTTTCTGCCTCAGAAAAATTCTATTACAGAGATGCAACAACAGGAAGTGTTACTACTACTTATGTAACTGTAAATAGGCCGTTACAGGGACAGGCAGCACATATCGGAAATATTTCACTGCTTTATAAAGATGCTAAAAGTGGTACAGAATTTCAATTAGCAGCTATTTATACAGGTAAACATATTGTTTATGCCTCACCCTATTATGGGAAAGAAAGTGCAACAGCAGATGGCAGTGGATTAGATTATTGGCAGAGAGGAAATATCGTGGTTGATCTTTCAGGAGAACAAAAACTCAATAAGCATTTTGCGCTCTATTGTAAAATAACAAATCTGTTGAATACATCTGATATAACTGAAATGCTTCACAGCAGTACCACATTATCTTCTTTTCCTCCATTCCAGGACAGAAGCGACAGGATATTGGTTGATAAAAAATATTACGGACAATCTTACTTATTAGGCATCAGGTATCATTTATAAAAAAATAATAAACCCAAACATAATTTTATTTTTATGATTACTAAATTAAAAATATTCGGTTCTGTAACAATGTTAGCAGTAACATTTACTGCATGCAGAAAAACCGACGATACATTTACTATTAATATCCCTAGCATTGTAGTAGGCTCTACAGTAAGTGATGCCGCTCCTTTATGCGGTTCGATTAAGGGAACTATGCTTACAGGTAAAACCTATGTTATTGGCTGCGATGTTACCGTTAATAAAGGTGATACGCTTTTATTACAACCAGGAGTAACTGTCAGAGTTAATCCTAAAGTTACCATTATTGTAAAGGGTACTTTCATTTCATTGGGTACGCAGGCACAACCGAACTGGATCAGCACATTTACTACTAAAACTGACAATCCAAATGCTAACCCGGCTACAGATTCAGCTTATTTAGGAAGATGGTACGGTATAAATTGTGATACAACTTCATCCTTATTTGTTATGAAATGGACACATGTTGAATTTGCAGGAGCTACTTGGTCAAGTGTTCCTTTATTCGGGTTAGCAACGAATACTCCTTCATGGGCCGTTTTCTTTCAGAACATCAATGGTAATTGTATTATAGAAGACAGTTGGTTTTATGGAACAACTGATGTAGCTATACAGGTGAGTTATGGTAAAATAAGCATCATGCGCAATACTTTTGAAAAGAACGGACAGTTTGGTGGTGAATCGATTAATCCAAAGAGCGGATCTGTTGGCGATATAGCGTATAATCTTTTTATTGGTGCAGCGACTAACGGAACAAAGATTTCAAATTCAGGAGCATCTCCAGTTCAAACCAATATTAATGTATATAATAATACTTTTGTTAATTGCGGTTACAGACAAGCAACTTATGCGGCGCATGGAGCAGGTATTAATTATGAGAAACAGGCAAAGGGAAAAATATACAATAATTTGATGGTGAATTGCCGTCTGGGGGTAAGAATTGTAAATACTGCTGATACTTTAAATACTTCTTATGGTTATACATATCATTATGCAGATTCATTAGTTGTGGCTAATCAGTTTTATCCGGTTGGAGATGTCACGCATCCTTTGTACACAGATATACCTGATATTACAGTGTTGATTCCTACCTTAACAACAACCTATAAATTAGGAGGAGCATATAACGCACCTGCTTCGATTGCAGGAGCAAATAATCCTTTATTCTTAAATTTTCCTTTACCGCAGCCTAATTATAAACAAATTGCTTATGCTACGGGATTTGATTTTCATTTAACATCGGCTTCTCCTGCTGCAGGCAAAGGCACAACAACAGCATTTAAGCCTTTGGCACTTGTACCTGTTGATCCAACTTATGGAGCTACCGAAATAACACAGCCTGGTGTTGATATAGGTTGTTATCAATTAAATGCAACAGGGAATCATCATTAATAAAAATGAAGAAACTAATTGCTGCCCTTTGTTTTTTTGGTTTTGTTCCTTTGTTTTCTGTAAGCCAACCTTGTAAAGAATCTTTCCTTGGTTCAAAAACATTGTATAAAAGCCAGCAACAGCAATATGTTGCGCCACCTGAAGGGTATTTACCTGTATTCATTAATCATGTGGGCCGCCATGGGGCAAGGTATTTAACAAAAGATGTAAATACAACTTATATCTACCAAATGCTTTTACAGGTTGATAGCCTTAACGGATTAAATGAAGCAGGTAAATTACTGAAAGAAAAAATTTTGCTGCTTGAAAAAATAGAAAAGAAAAATATTAAATCCATTTCTTACAGCGGCAAAGCTGAGCAGGCAGGTCTTGCGGATAGAATGTTCGCCAATAATAGTAATGTTTTTACTGTAAAAAAACCGGTGCTTCATATTTCTTATACAAAAGAAATAAGAACATTACAAAGCTGCGATGCTTTTTTGGCAGAATTAGATACTAAAATAAATGAACCGGTTATTATCAAACAGTTAAATGATACCACGCTTCGTTTTTATGATATGTCACCGTCTTACAATGATTATAAAGACAAAGGTAATTGGCATCACTACCTGCAACAGTTAAAAGAATCAATTAAATATAATGAGCTCACCAGCCAGGTTGTACAACAATTTTTCACAAGGTCTTATTTTAAATATCTTACTGAAAAAGATATAAACAGGTTTATCTCAGATCTCTTTGGTTTTGTAATCATTTTCTATTCTATTGCCCAGGAAATTAAAGATGCAGGTTATCAAATTTCTGATGTAGATATGGAATCTTTTTTTACCTGCACACAGCTTTCAACTTTAGCTAAAATTGATAATGCAGAAGATTATTTTCTAAAAGGGCCGGGGGCTGATATAAACGGTATACAAGTAAAGATTGCTATGCCATTACTTGCAGATTTTATCAAAACAACGGATGCCTATATTAAAACGAAGAAAGTAAATGTGCAACTACGTTTCAGCCATGCAGAAACCATTTCTCCCATTGCAGCACTGATGGGATTGTCATCTGAAACAACAAAACAGGTGAACGACATTAATCGGGTATGGAATGCTGATAAAGTGATTCCTTTGAGTTCTAATATTCAATGGATACTCTATCAAAAACCGGGAAGTGAAAATTATCTCATAAAATTCTTGTTGAATGAAAAAGAGGTTCCGGTTAAAGGGTTAACCACAAAAACATTTCCATATTACAACTGGAATGCAGTAAGGGGTTTTTACATTAAGAAATTGAATAGCTTTAATACCAATCTAAATAATGACTTTGTACAGTTTTTAAAAGAGATAAAATAGACCTTAAAACTCAATTCGCATTCCGTCCGCAGTTACACTTTTTTTGCTTCTCAATGTCTCAAAAAACCACCCATTGTTTGAGACCCTGCTATCCTGAGAATTAAGCTAAGCGCTTCTCAGGATATACAATAAAAATCACACTTGGTCTGATTGAATCAATTTTTTTAGTTGAGTTACATTAAATTAATATACTTGAGCCAGTCAGAAGACTGGCTTTTATTATCCATGTGAAGAGACGCAGCGCTTAACTCTTCACATAGCGAGGGGGATATGGAGTGAAGAAGATTAGAGAGAAAAGAAAGAAACAGGAAGAACAGGAAAGTAAATAAAGAATATTGCAAAATGAGAAAAGCTTCATCAAACGATGGAGCTTTTCAATTTTGAACTGTCTCATAAAACCACCCGTTGTTTGAGACTTCCTCTTTGTTTTTGCAATATACATTCTCTTGATTCTAGAAAAAAGGCATGGAATATTTTATAAACTGACATTATATAAGAAACTCGACGGAGACCTCAATAGCTATTGAATTTGTTTCAGAATTTCTTCAATCATTCTCAATTATAGCCTGATGCAGGCTAATGTAAAGGTGTAAGGTTTTAAATCAATAGACGTCTAACCAATAAAATTAAACTACTATTTTTAATGAAAATCACTGAAATGAAAAAAGTTATTGGCTTAACGGCAGCACTATTCTTATCAATGGTAATATTTGCTCAAACAGTTCCCAAAGGGTTAAACGTAAATGACAAAGCGCCTGAGTTTAATGCCAAAGACCAGAACGGTAAGATCATCTCCTTAAAAAATGAGTTAAAGAATGGATCAGTTGTATTGGTCTTTTATCGAGGTCAATGGTGTCCTTATTGTAACCGAGCATTAAAACAATTAGAAGATTCTTTGCCAATGATCAAAGCAAAAGGAGCTACAGTATTAACAGTTACACCCGAAAAACAGGAAAACATTGTCAAAACTATCTCAAAAACGAAAAGCACTTACTCTATATTACATGATGAAGGTTTACAGATCATGAAGAGTTATGATGTTGCTTATAAGGTAGACGATAAAACGATAGAAAAGTATAAAAGCTACGGGATCGATTTTAATGATGCTAACGGAGAGATCAACGGTGCAAATTTACCCGTTCCGGCAGTTTATGTGATTAATAAGGAAGGAAAGATAGTTTACAAATATTTTGATATTGACTATCGTAAACGTTCTTCAGTAAAAGATATTCTCGAACATTTGTAAAGAAAAGAAATACATAAAAGAAAATCAATAAATAGAAAAGCCTCATCTTCAAATAAGGCTTTTCTGATGTATTGTCTCATAGAGCCACCCATTGTTTGAGACACCCTCTTTATGCTACAGCAAATTCCTTTGATCACTAAATTTAAAATAAAAAAGAGGAGGCCAAACTCTTTTTTATTTTAGTGATTCGGCAAGAAAAACTTTCATACTATCATTTTGTAAAAATTATCATATTCGATTATTTTGTTCTAAATTAGTTCTGATAAATTGATTATTCTATCCACCTTTTGATAAACTTACTTTAGTCTCTAATAGTGATTATGATGAAATTCTTTTCCGCTATTTGTTTTATTGCTGTATTTCATTCCATTTTTTGTTTGGAAGCAAATGCACAAAGCAATGAATGGACCTGGCTCAGTGGAAATAATATCATTACTCAGTCTGGTAGATATGGCAGCAAGAATATAACAGACCCTGCTAATGTTCCCGGCGGAAGGTATAATGCTGTGAACTGGTTAGACAAAAACGGCAATTTCTGGTTATTCGGCGGCCAGGGTGGGTATATCGGTAATGCAGACATGTATGTTTTCAATGATGTATGGAAATGGGATGGCAGCAACTGGACATGGACAAGTGGCAGTAACCAGTTAAAGCAGCCGCCGGTTTATGGTATAAAAGGAACGCCCGCCGCTGTCAATTCTCCGGGGCAAAGGCTGGGCAGTACCGGTTGTACAGACAGTAGTGGTAATTTCTGGTTATTTGGTGGGACTGCAGTTGGCAATGGTGGTTACAGTGCAGGAAATGGTTCGCCTTATGATGAACATAATGACCTATGGAAATGGGATGGCAGCAACTGGACCTGGGTCAACGGCCCCGATTCCTCTTTTAATAGCGGGTCACGTAACAGGTATCGTTTAAAGGGTGTACCCGATTCTTTCAATTTACCCGGCGCCAGATTGGGAGCTGCCAGTTGGATTGATAAAAAAGGAAATTTTTGGCTCTTTGGCGGAGGTGATGGAGATTATTCAAAAAATGATATTTGGAAATGGGATGGTGTTTACTGGACTTTCCTAAAAGGCAGTGATACAATGATTAATACAATAACTGCTGTTTATGGTACAAAAGGGGTTGCCGATCCTGCTAATCTACCCGGACAAAGAAGCAATAGTGTTTACTGGACAGACAAAAACGGAAATTGTTGGATGTTTGGTGGATACAACTATGTAAGCGGACAAAGTAGTTTTAATGATCTATGGAAATGGGATGGTAATAACTGGACCTGGGTAAGCGGCTCTAATAGCCCAAATCAAACGGGTAATTATGGGATTAAAGGAATTGCAGATACCTCCAATATACCACATTCGAGATATGCTGCAGCATGTTGGGTGGATGACCATGATAATGTTTGGTTGTTTGGAGGAAGTTTTGACAGCTTAAACAATTTGAGTCCATCTAGTTATGCAACTTATTATTTAAGTGATCTCTGGAAATGGGATGGAACCAGATGGACATGGATCAGTGGCAACAACAACATTAATAATACGGGCAGCTATGGGAATATGGGAAATGCAGCTGCTTCCAATATGCCGCCTGCAAGATCCGGATCTGTGACATGGAAAGACCGGAATGGGAATTTTTGGTTATTTGGTGGGTTCTATGCCAAACAATTCTTCCGACCCAGTTATGCATCTGGTTATATTAGTTTCAATGATCTTTGGAAATGGGATGGCAGTAACTGGACCTGGGTCAGTGGTTCCAAATACAATACACAGAAAGGCTATTATGGCATTCAGGGTATTAGTGATCCATCCAATAAGCCCGGCGCAAGGTCTCCAGCAGCCAGTTGGTTTGACAAAACCGGTAACCTTTGGCTCTTTGGCGGTTACGGGTATGATAGTTCTTATATGTCAAGTAATTTAAATGATCTGTGGAAATGGGACGGTAAAAATTGGACATGGATGAATGGAAGCAGTAGTATTAACCAATCTGGTATTTTCGGTAATTTAGGTGTTCCCGATCCTTTAAATGTTCCACCGGCAAGAGAGAGTTGTTCTTACTGGAGAGACCTTGCAGGCAATTTCTGGATTTTTGGAGGGAATGGCAGTTTTGATAACAGCAATTCAAGTTATGGAAATGACCTCTGGAAATGGGATGGGTCCAATTGGACATTTATCAGAGGTAGTCAAAGCCCAAACCCGGTTGGTATTTATGGCACAATGGGCCTTGCCGGTGCCGCTAATACTCCGGGAGCAAGAAGCGGTAGTGCTACCTGGACAGATAGTAATGGTAATTTTTGGCTTTTCGGTGGTTGGGGATACCCATATTTTAATAATGGGTCAGGTATTCCAACCGGGGGCTTAAATGATTTTTGGAAATGGGATGGAAATAACTGGACCTGGATGGGGGGCAGTAAGAATGTATTTGATCATGGAAACAATGGCAGCAAAGGTATTCCTGCATCATCAAATTATCCTGCAGCACGAGTTGGAAGTATATCTTGCACAGACAAAAATAATAACTTATGGATGTTTGGAGGAATCATAGACACTATTCCTCTTTCACTTTATAGCATTCCTAATCCGTCATCAAATGAGTTATGGAAATGGGATGGTACTAACTGGACATGGTTAAGCGGGGACAATAAAAATGCGCAAAGTATTTATGGTACAAAAGGTATTGCGGCTTCCACCAATATGCCTGCAACAAATTCAGGTAATTTTTGCTGGGTGGATAATAATAATAATTTTTGGCTTTATACCGGCAATGCAAATAATGCATCCGGAAATATTGGCTTTGTAAATCAAATCTGGAAATGGGATGGCAGTAACTGGACCTGGGTCAGTGGTGACAGCAGCCTTAACCTATTTCCTGTTTATGGGAGTTTGGGTATTCCTGCTTCAGGCAATAAGCCGGGTCAGAGAGGCGGAAGCGCTTATTGGAAAGATGATAATAACAATATCTGGTTATTTGGTGGCCGGGGCGAATCGGAGACGATCACTTCTTATTTAAATGACCTATGGGTGTATAATTATGCACTTGTTACAGCTATAAATTCCGTTACTACTCCATCAACACCTTCCATTTTTTTGTTAAACAATCCATCATCCCTGAATCAATTCAGCATTCTCAGTAATACCTTTTATAAAAAATTAAGTTGGCAGTTAATGGATAATAACGGGCGAATCATGCAGTCGGGTGAATTTAACAACGTCACCAAGGGAATAGTGAATAATGCTATCACGTTAAATCTCTCTGCCGGTATTTATATAATTCGGCTTATGGGAGATGGCAAAGTATTACCCGCGCAGAAATGGATTAAACAATAAAGGATCATATAGCTGATAATAACAGAAGGGCCATCACAAAAGTATTTTCTCAATGAAACAAAACCAAGAACGTGATTTTTTATTTGTCTTAGAAAACCACCCATTGTTTGAGAATAATTGTAATTGACTATCTCTGCGATGATTTGTTTTATTTGAAGGTTTTGTGATTTTTCATTTCAAAAGCTTAATTTTTATTTAAGCTATTTTTGTACTTATTTATATTTGTCACTAAAGATCATATCTGTAGTTTCACTTACAACAACTAACTCTTGTTTCCTTTCTTTTACTATTTTCATAGTGGCATTTATGGAAATTGATTACAAAGAATAAATTATCTAAATATCAAAATGAATTCAAGATTATATCAGGTTACTCAATCTTTCAGGAAGACTCATATAGTAAGGGCGGTTATCTTTCTGTTAGTTATAACATTTTTATGTTATGAGAAATCTTCAGGACAGACGCATGTCCGCCAAACTCATAAAAAAAGATTTGATTCAACATCCCTTGCAATTCCTGATACACTTACTACAGGTGATTATCTTTCAGAGATTGAAAAAGTATTCCAGATATTTAATAATGTGCCTGTTGCGTTATCTTCTTTTTCCGAGCTCGATAATATTGCTTCGGGTTTAAAAAATAACGATTCGGCTTTGTCGCTTATAAAAAAAAGACTATCGAAAGGGGATAGGACTGTGAACTTACAGAACCTGCAAATGTTCTCCAATCTTCTGGAAGAATTAAAAACTAAGACCAACAGATATACTGCTCAACTGAATGTATATGATACCAGTATGGATAAACTGAGCAGTACTGTAATTAAACTTCGACAGGATAGTATTCTATTTCTTATTTTATCTAATCCTGCTTTAACAGATTCATTTGATACACAATTGCAAGACCTTAATGAAAAGAAGTTGCTGTCGGATAGCTTGATCAAACAAAAAGCAACTTTTCTCAATAATCTGCGGGTACATTCTTCTGCAAATATTATTGCTATTGATGAATTGCTTTTAAATGTCAATACCCGATTAAAAACAGCAAACCTCAAAGTATTCGGAAAAGAAAGAGCCTATTTGTGGGAAATGTCTGAAACGAATGAAAAGCCGGAGGAAATAGAAATAAAGAATATGCAGGGCAATGAATGGAAGATCGCTAGTTTTTATTTCATGAACATTAAAAATAACCGCTATGTTTTATTGATCATAGGGATCGGCTTTTTTATTTGGATATCTTATAATCTCAGTTCTCTTAAACACCTGGACAGGTTGAAAGCAATTGATGAATTTAAATTTAATTGCATTATTCCTTTTAAGCTTTTGACAACTTGTATATTGGTATTGACCCTCGCACCCTTGTATGATCTGGATGCTCCTGTTATCTACACTGAAATGATCGAGATCCTCCTCTTGATCGCACTAACACGTTATTATTATTATCGTTTATCGCGCCCTGTATTTTATCATTGGTGTATTTTTTCTTTATTATTTCTTGCTTTGCTTTTAATAAGATGGTTGAATTTATCAGTAGAAGAACAGCGATGGGGCATTTTTATCATCAATACTGCTGCTGTTTTGTTTGGACTTTATATATTGATCTTCGATTTTAAAAAACATAAAGAAGCAAATACTGTCAATGCCATATTGCCATTGGGTATCTTATATATTCTTTTGGCAACTATACCCAATTACACGCAGGAGTAAATGAGTGGGAATTTTATATTACTTAGATTTATTTATTTCGCTTTTTTGATTTTTGAAATATTCTTTGTTGTAAATGAATCTGTCATAAAATATGACGATACTAAACAATCCCACTCCATAAATTAAGTTAAATAATAGTTTTAAATAATTGCCAAAATTATAATACGGTGGTAAAATTAAGCATATAAAAGATGAAATAAACAACCCGATTAAAGATACTAAAACGGCTAAAATAGTTTGATTTAGCCCAACATATCTTATTGCTTGCTTATTTATTCTAAATATCAACATTAGTGATAGAAATATATTTGAAGTAAGTACAAATAAAATTGAATATAAAATGGAAACAAAAATATTAATAATACTTTTAGAATTTGTATCAGTAGCAATTTTATTGCTTGGTATTCTATTGATAATAAAAACAGTCCTATTGTTTAAAACAGAATCAAGAAATAATCCAAAGCGTTCTTTATAACTTCTGGTATGAATTATCTTATATAAATCACTTCTGATTAGTTCTTTAGATGTACTATCAATATTACTTAGACTTAAATTTTTTGATACTTCATTTATAGTTTCAGCTTTTGACTTTTTGAAATAGAAATCACTAAATCCGAAAACGCCATCTATGGTAAGCAAAATAGTAATAAATACACATAAAATTATCACTCTTTTTATTAGATTAATAGATGGGTTTAAAATGTATTGAATTATCTTTTCATTCATTTTTTTAAAATAAAATTGTTTTCTATTGTATTACAATGTATATTTGTGTTATCAAAATAAATACAATGACAACACAAGATAATAAAACAGAAACAATAATAACAAGAGTTAGTCCTGAACTAAAAGCAGGCTTGCAAAAAATGGCTGATATGGATAGCAGAAAACTAAGCGACTATATTAGATTACAGTTAGCTAAACTTATTGAATCTTCTAAAAAAAAGAAATAATCTTTTTTATTACTAACGTATTACAAACGATTACAAATGAATTTTACTTTCAAAACAATATTTGAATTTAATGAGTTCTTTAAGGACGAAAAAACTTGTTACGAGTTCTTTGAAACTCAACGGTGGCAAGGTGTTCCAGTATGTCCGCATTGCGGTACTGCTAAAGCACCCTACAAAGTAAAAGCAAGAGGAAAGTTTAAAGACATCCCATCTTATCGTTGTTCTGAAAGACAATGTGATTTGCCTTTTACAGTTCGTACTAATAGCATCTTTGAAGGTTCTAAAGTTGAATTGCGTAAATGGTTTCAGGCTGCTTATGAAATATCAACAAGTAAGAAAGGTATCAGTTCTGTTGAACTGGCAACACGAATAGGAACGAGCCAAAAAACTGCATGGTTCATAAACCACAGAATAAGAACTATGCTGAAAAATACACAACCTGAATTATTACGAGATGTAGTGCAACTGGATGAAACTTTTGTAGGTGGAAAAAATAAAAACAGGCATACAGATAAAAAGATACCTAATTCACAAGGCGGTTCAGGTAAAACAACTGTATTTGGCGCAAGGGGATTATTAGGCGAAATAAGAACGGAAGTAATACCGAATGTAGAAACTGAAACTATCCGTCCAATAGTTGAAAAGTGGATTGAGAAAGGTAGTATTATGGTTACTGATGAATGCAGATCATATCTTCCACTAAATAAAGACTATTTTCATGTATCAGTTAATCATAGTGAAGGACAATATGTATCAGGTGCATTCACAAGTAACGGAGTAGAAAATTTTTGGAGTTTGTTTAAACGTGGTGTAATAGGCACATTCCACAATATAAGTCCACAACACATTCAGAAATACACAGACGAGTTTTCATTCAGGTATAACAACAAAGGAGAAAAGAATATAGCACTATTTGAAAGGGCTATAAATAAAGCAGCGAATAACAGGCTTACATATAAAAAGTTGACAAATGCCCGAAAAGAATTATTTTCGGGTTTATAAAATACAAACAGCCGCATGAAAATGCAGCCGTTTTTTTGGGAAAAGGAATCGCAAGATAGCGGGTACGGATTGGCTAATGACACCAAGCGTTTATACTACGTCTCTAATGTGGACATGGCTAAAACTCTGGCACAACAAGCGATACCAATATTTTAAGGGGCAATTAATTTTGCCCTTTAGTATTTTTTATCTACTTTTACATAAGTAAAAGGGGTCTGGCAGGGGTCGAACCTGCATCGCTACCTTCGTTGGTAGTATTTTATCCCTTAAACTAACAGACCTTATCTAAATTGTTTAGAGCCTCCCTGCAAGGAGGCTTTTAGTTTTTTATGTGCTATCTAAAATCATATAATTAATTTCATTTATTTAATAAAACCCAAAAACTGCCTGCTTTTCTGCCGCCAGATTTCACTTCATTGTTAATTTGTTTTGCTTTTTTCAACCGAGATAGCGCATTAGATACATTGCCCCTAACTTCATCATATTCTTTTTGAGTATGATCTGCATAAGATTTAATAATAACCCGTGTATCCGTTTTATCATTCTTTTTAAGTAGTGACATAATAAAATCAGATACCCCCATAATATTATTGTTATGAGGCGTTACTATTTGAATATTACTACTTACAACGCTTTTAATAGCAATATTTTTACTTTGTGCATACTTTTTAGCACTTATAAGAATATCTAAACGCTTTTGAGCCTCTAATATATCCCTATCTATTTCGGCTAAGTCAACTTGAATTATATTAGTTTCCATATATTGTATATTTTTTCAAAGGTAGGTATATTTTTTTATTTTCCTAATAATTAGTTAAAACGACTAAAAAATACATATAAACCTAACTATTAAAACTTATATCATCGGTATGATATAAGTTTTATATTTACTCTCGAAAATATTAGCGTTTAGCTGATTTCTTGTTCTGAAAACTGGTAATTCTCATTACACCAAGAAAGAAGCAATAACGCTCACGCTGCGGCGTGGGCTTATTGTCTATTGGTGTAGGGCATACCAGTGCCTCAGAACTGTAGCTATATGTCCCACGCTATTTTTATTTAAAAACTAACTGCCAATGGGACTAAGGCTATAAAAAACATTTTATGTTAAAAAAGAAATTTTTCGCATCAATTATGTTGATCACATTATTATGTGAAAGCTGTACAAAAACTCTTTACACACAAGATGAAGTAATGAGCCGTTACAGAACTAAGAATGATGTTATTGCACGATTTGGGTTGCCTTCAAACAAAAGCAGCGAAGGTACAGTTACTCAATTCTATTATGATTATGGTAACGTAAGCGTTTCAAGTGGCTATGGCAGATCAAATACGAATGCGTCTGTGTATGGCACTTATAATGGGGTTAGTGGTAATTCTAATACAAATGCTTTTGGTATCGCTCAAACAACTAACTATACTAAATATGTAAAGTTTGTATTTGATAACAACGATAATGTAATTAATTGGGAAACTTATGGTATTAATATGGCAGAAAAAACAAAAGCGACAGGAAGAACTATATTACTCATTACATCTACGGTTGTATTAAGCGTAGGGTTAGGAATATTATTAGCATCTGGTGATAGTGGCGGGTATTAACATTAATTGTATGAATGGTATATTATGTAATTTTAATTAAATTTGCGTAATGAAAAAAGAGGTAAAGAAGCAGGACGAAGATAAAAAACTTCGTCCTTCTAAATACGAAGATAAGTTAGCAGTAAAAGGTTCTTTCTTAGATATTATGAAAGCAGCCGCAAAAAACGCTAACAACAAAAAGAAGCCTTAAAAAAATTAATCTCTTTTGTTTTCATTAACAATTTTAGCCCTGCGTGTAAATGGGTATAGTTGCCTAATTTTGTTTCTTTTGCAAAATCAACGCCGTTGCCATCGGGGAGTTTTACGTCACATAAAATAATATCAATGTTTTCTTTCTCTAATGATCTGGCTGCGGACTTCAGACTATCGGCTTCCA
>Ga0316230_1001252_pt1 | contig 28046 bp, 25 predicted proteins | sample TBH18025metaG_FD_206004 | JGI IMG/M metagenome (GOLD analysis project Ga0316230, IMG submission 206004) | Freshwater microbial communities from Trout Bog Lake, Wisconsin, USA - TBH18025 | ecosystem: Environmental > Aquatic > Freshwater > Lake > Hypolimnion/Profundal zone | place: USA: Wisconsin...
CAATTGAAGAATTACTTAGTCCTAAATAAATATTCGTATTTGAATATGTTATAGACACTATACTATATGTTCCACTTATATCCTGTGTGTTATTAAACATTATAGAATCTAACCAAACATAATTACCAACTTTTAAAGTACCAGTTGAATACTCATTAGGTGAGTTTAATATTACTGATAAATTATTATTTACTTTAGTAATAGATAAATTGCTACTACTTCCTGCTATTATATTAGTATTATAGTTTATATTAGTATAATTAATAAATTCACTACTATCAACTAAACCTTCATTTATATCCCCATTACTAATATAAGCATTGCTAAATAAATTATTTACATTATTTTTAGTTAAATATGTATTAGAAGAAGTTAAGAAACTACCAAAATCAATATCTATTGAATAATTTTTATTTGGGTTATCAATAAACCTATTTTCATGTGGTCTATAAATATTTTCATAGACAAAAATATCAACTAAATTATTATTATCAAAAGGAGTTTTTAAACTAATTATAAGATTATCAGCAAAATCAGGATTAAAAATAGAATCAATAACATATCTTAATTCATAAGGCATTAATAATTTTTGACTTAAACTCAAACTATTTAGTAGAAAGTTTTTGTCTATATTAGTAATGTAAAAATTATCCATCAAATCTAACCTTAAAAAATCACTTTCTGAAATATAAAGTTTTAATATACCTCTTTCTTGTATTGTTTCAGAAACATAATAAGAAATATCAGCAGATATTATATTTAATACATTAGAACCATTTAATTTACTATTAATAACTAAAGAATTATTAATTTGACTATTATATATTTGACTATTATTTATAGTAGAATTAGATATTATAGAATCTAATGTTTCTGAATTATTTATATTTACGTTTTTAAAATCACAGAAATCATAAAAACCTCCATTAAGAGTAATGTTATTACTTGATGTAGCACTTAAAATGTAAGTATTATCAAGACCTACTACATTAGTATTAATTACATTTCCATCATTAATAATACCTGAATTTATATTAGAATCTAATATAAAATTATAACCATATCCATTATTATTACTATAATCAAAATGTTGTTTTACTTTATTATTAACTAATTCTGCATAATAAGATGTTGAACTTTCATCCGATTTAGAGTTCATAACACCACTTTCCCAAGTTGAATTAACAAAGAATCCACTATTCCATGTACCATTATTATCCCATACTTGATTAGTTTTATAATTACCAAATATACCATTATTATGTATTCCATGAAAAGAACCTCCTTGAAAAGATAGTCTTGATATTATAGGTTTTTTATATAAAGTATCTATATACCAATTATAAGTTGTATTACTATAGTTATATATATTACGTTGTTTTAATAAAGTCCTATTATAATTAAAATCTTCTCCAAATATCATTATTCTTCCGTTATAAGGAATACCTGAAAATGAACCTGAAATAAATTCACTAGTAATATTTAACCATGTATTACCATTTCTTGTCCAAAAACTATTCGTAGCTGATATACCACTATTTTGACCAATACTATTAGTAGAAGATATACCACTAAATGTACTTGCTGAATAAATTATATTATTAGTTAAACCATATTCAAATTTAGATATTCTATTATATGTATAATAATCAGAGTATGTATAAGAATCAACAAAAATTTGATTTATATAATCAAATTCTCTTTGTGAAGTAATATTATAAATCTTCTTATAATTATCTAAGTTATCTGTATAATATGATTGTGTAAATATTGTTGAATATGTATATGCTAAATCTATAACAATTTGACAATTATTAGTATATAATACAGTATATCCATCTGCATTTTGAGCATATTTACCTATATCAATATATTTTTGAGAATCATAAATTCCATTCATTATAAAAACTTTATCTCCTGCTTGGATATTAGTATTTATTTCTGAATAAATTGCTGTTTTAGGATTACCGTTTATATAATAAACTTCTGCATAATTTAACAAATTTGATGTATAACCTAAAACTATATTTTGAGACATTTAATTAAAATTTTTTTTATTAGTAAATTATTTAATGTATTTACTGAAAGTAGAAGAAAGTTCTGATGAATATCCATTAAATAACATAGAATCTAATTCATCTAAATCTTCGTAATTTTTAGAATCATTTATAACTAAAATAACTTCTTTAATATCTTGATTGTTCTTATCTAAACAAGAGTTTTTTAATAAATCACAACATTTTTCTTTACTAGATGATATATTATTAAATAAAGATATTAATTCTAATTTTTCTTTAGTTTTCTCATCTATTTTAGAATCTGAATAATCTTCATTTATAGACTCTAAAATACTAGTTAAATAATCAAGATTATATTTAGATTTGTTAGATTCATTCCACATATCTAATATCATTTTGTGGTCTAATTTAATTTTATATTTATCTAATAACTTTTGGATATTCATAATATACATTTTTATTTTATATATTAAATAATATATACTATATGATAAAGAAATTAAAAATATTTTTAGAAAGCAAAAATCCTACTTTTACAAAAATATCTAATGATGAGGCTAAAGAGTGGTTAAAAAATGTTAAACCAATAAAATTTAGTGATGTGGAATTAGAAAAAATCAAAGAATTGATAGATTTTGAATTAAAAGATTCCTTATTTGAAGTAGATTACCCATTTAATTGTATAAATTTAGATACAGGAGTAATATATTCTCTTAATAGAGATTTTTATCTTATTTCTTTAGGTAATAGAAATAAAACTAGTAATTATTGGTGTAAAGGATTTCCTAATTTAATATCCTTTATAAAACAAAAATTAGTTACAAAATAATTTTTTATTATTAAAATTTTTTCGTATATTTGTTATATCAAAATAATAAATAATATGTTAAAAATAGGTATAACTGGTAATGTATATTCTGGGCACGAAAAAATTGCTAAACAATTCTCAAATATAGGTGTGCCTTTATTTGACGCTGATGTTGTAATTAAATTTATTCTTAATTACAGACAAGATTACATAGACTTAATTAGAAAAAAAGTAGGAGACCATGTCTTTTATCATTCTTACTTAGAGCCGTCTAAGATGTCCTATTTTGATTTCAATACTATTTTAGATTTGATTAAACCAGAAGTGTTTAACTCTTATGAGAAATGGAGATTGCGTTATAAAAATAACTATTATACTATGTTCTTATGCTCTGTTCTTTTCGAAAAAGAATGGAATGAACATATGAATTTTAATATTAATGTTTATAGACCTGAGTCTACTAGAATAGATGATTATAAGAAAAGTAATTATTACTTTAATTCTGATATATTCAATAATGAAATGTCGGATTCTGATAAAAATACAATAGCTAATTGGGTAATACATAATTACTCAACTAGCTATGATAATATTTCCAACCAAATACAAAAAATAAATAAAAATATAATTTCAAGATTAAGTACTCATTCTAAGAATGATGATATAATCTTTAGTATATTTGAATAATTTATTTAGTAGATATAATTATATCTTCACCTTTTTCAATTTTCTGATTTAAAGAAAATAATGCTTTAAGAATTAAAGCTCGATCTAATTCAGTGAGTAAATCACTTTCTAAGGTTATTCCAACCGCATTTATTATTATATTAATACAAGTAGTATCTTCGATTGTATCGGAGTTTAATAAATCTTGTACCAATTCATATTCTGAATTTTCCATCTTTTTGTTTTATTGTTTATTGTTTAATAAAAACCACCAACAAAAGTTGGTGGTTTTTTATTTTTTAATTTTGTGATAAGAATATTTTTCTATTTTGTCTATCTACTAAAGTTACTTTAACTTTAACTTCTTCTCCAATAGAAAGTGATTTGTTAGGATTTTGGATTAAACCAATTGTTTCATTATCTAAATAAATAAGTGAACCAAATTGTTTGTTATCCTTTACTTTACCTGTAAGAACTTGTCCTACTTTAATAACATCCCATAAAGATTCTCTCAATATTTGAGTTAAGATAATCTTATCTTTAATGATTTCTTTAACATAGAAGTCAATTTCAAAACCTGGTGTAATTTCAGTAATTCTTTCTTGCCAATCAGGATTTAGATTAGTTTTGTGAATCATACCTGTTAAACATTCATTAAATTCAATGAATACTCCAAATGGTGTAGTTCCTGTTACATTACCACTATAAACTCTTCCTGTTTCTAAGTTTTTAACTTCTTCAGAGATTAAAGATTGTAAATACTTTCTTCTACTTACTATATAAGTACCTTCTTCCCTTGAGAATGATTCAATCATTACTTGCATTGTTTTTCCAACAATTGATTCAGGTGAATATAGTTTATTAATACCTGCTAAAGTATTAGGCATAAATCCTGAAAGTGTAACACCTTCATATAAGATTTCCATTGTGTATCCTGCTGGATTCCATGATTTAACAACTGATGTTACAGATTCTCCTTCTTCAAGAGCTAATAATGTATTATGTGCTCTTGTTTCATAAATCGTAGCAATACTTCCTTTAATAAGGAAATCATCATTATTGATATTTAATATCAATACATCAACTGTATCTCCTACATTAGTATTAATAAGATATTTTGCTTCTGCTGATTTATTTTCAACTCTAATATAGTCTTTTAGAGAAGCTTCAAAAAGCAAATGGTCATTAGTCTTACCTACATAGGTAGCGTGTACTATTTGATTTTGTTCTACAACATGAACATCTAATTGTTCATAGAACTGTTCCATTTCTAGGAAATTTGGGGTTTGATTACTGTTTTCGGCGAATTCATCTACACCAAAATTGTGTTTGTAAATTTTAAGTTTGTGATTTTTTGTCATAATTAATTTTTTAACTATTAATATTATCACAATTTTATAAAAAAGTTTAAAAAATAGTTATATTATTTTTCAACATATAATCTCTTAATTTTTGAGAGTCTTCATATCTTTCTTCTTCAATAGACTTTTTTAACTTCTCATTTAATTCTATTGTTATTTGTTCAATAGTTTTTTCCTCTAAAAATTGTTTATCTAATAATAATGATTCAAAATAGTCTTCCATATGACTTATATCATAAAAATTAATATCTTCAAGATTTTTAATATTCTTAAACTTATCAACTTTATTGAGTTTTTTCATGAAGTTCTCACTAAGGCATGAGTTTCTTATTAAGAACTTAGCTAAATAATAAGGTCTTGTCTTAAATTGAGTTAATAAAATAACTAAATTGCTAAATATTGTTTGGTCTTTTTTCAAAATACAAAATTATAATTTATTATAATATATATTAAAATAATAATCGAAATTATATAAATTTGCATTTTGTTCTTGATTATAATTTAAAGTAATTACATTACTTATTGTATCTGTTACTATAGAAAATTTATTTCTAATATTAGATTTGTTCATAATATTTGGATTATAAGTAATATTATACTTTAAATTATTATTATTATTCACTATACTATTATAAGATATAAATAAATCTATAGTTGGTATATCATACTTATTTAAAAGATTATAATTAATATATTCATATATCACTGAGCTTATGCTATTATTAACGGTATATTTACTTAATACTCCTAAAAATGTTTTATTTTTCTTCAAAACCGCAAATAAATACTGCCTTAAAATATCTATATAATTTATATTTAAAGTTAAAATTGGATTATTTATATTTTTAGTATTCAATATTGAAGTATGATTACTTAATTTTAAGTTATCAAATGATACAATTTTTAATGACTCATTAATTGGTTTAATTAATTGTTCACCTGATGGTTCATCATAGTATAATATACTATTATTATCTATTTTTAAAGAATCTACAATTTTTAACATTTTAGATCCAAAAAATGGTGATGTTTCTTTCATATTAAAAGTTCCATACACATTACTATATTGATATTCGGGGCTTATATATGTTCTTCTCATTTATTTTAGTTTATTATTAGTTATTTCTTTAATATTTGTATTAGGCACAACACATTCTAAATAAAAATTAAAATCCCAAGTAGATTTAAAAATAAATAAATCGGTTGTTGTATAACCAAACTCATCAATCATTGGATATATTGATTTTAAATCATTTCCTAATTTTAGGATATTTTGATTTCTATTTACTTTAGATAATATTAACTCTTTCATGATTCCAAATTCCGTTAAAGATGTATCAAATACATAATTACCTTCATATGTATTAAAATAAGCTCCTCCTGAAAAAGTACCTATAAAACTTGATGTTGTAATTCCAATATTAATATTAATATTAAGGGTAGTATTATTAATATCAAAACTTATATTATTATAAGTCATATAAATTGTAGTTCCTGATGAAGTCATACTATAACCAATATATGAATATTTAGAATTCCAATTATAAACTATATCATTAGCAACTGCTGTCGGACCAACTGCGGAAGCAGTAGACGATATACTAAATCCTAAACTTAATCCAGGAGATATACTTTTTAAATTAAAATAACTATAAGATAGACCAAAATAATTTAAATCTGATATATTTATAGAAGCGACTGGCTTAATATTATCAATACCAATTGATTTAAATAATTGAATTTTATACAAAATAGGAGAATAAGGACCACTGTATCTATTTAAAGAATTAAAAATATTATTTTTTAATCCATGATAATTTGGAATTAATTGTGGATTAGGTGTTCTTGATATAGTATTAGCTAAACTACTGCCATTATAATAATTTAACTGAGAATATGTAGTTATATTATTATTATTTAATATATAATTCACCTTTATTTGTGATGAATTGAGTGTAGAAGGTGATATTTTTAATGAATTAATTCTTGTATTAAACAAATCTGATGTTTCACAATTTATATAAACAGGTAGTTTTTCTATATTATTTATATCATAAACTTTAACATCATCTTTAATTATTATAAATCTAAGTAAATTAGAATAATTATAATAATAAGATGGATTATTTATCATATTAATAAAATTTGTACTACATAATTTAGAGTATAAATTATTATACATATAATCCCTATCAACATTAGATATATAAGGTAAAGTATTATCGTTATTATAAATATTAATAAATATATTTTTATATTTATAGTTGAAGTAAATATCAATTCCATTATCCAAATAATCAGAATTAGGATTATCAATACATAAATAATAAATATTATTTATATTATATGAATATCCGACTGATGGAACATAATTTCCTTTTGGATATAACTCATATAATATAGTCCATTTATTAGAGATATCAGGGCTATTAAGATCAATTTCATCATAATCTTTTCTATAAAGAATTGAATTATATACAGTTAAATCTTCAGTTACATATGTATTATTAACATTCCATAATTCGACTAATTTCCAATTAACTAAACTTGTATAATCAGTAACTATCTGCCATTTTGTAGAATCATTTATAAATGAATCACTATCAACAGGTGATATATATTTATATACATTATTGTTATTATAAACATAATTTCCATTACTATAAGTTGCTGGATACCAAAAATCTATACCACTTTGTGTAACAAAGGTATAATACTCTCCAAAGTTATAAACAAAATCTCCTTGTAAATATGGGGTAGGTGGATTAGGAGTCCAAAATATAGATTTAACAGGAGTAGTTAAATTATAGTTATCAATATATGGTATCCAATAATTTGAATCTAAAATATTACTATTATTAACTGTATAACTATATGTTCCTATATTTTTATATAAAATATCATAGTATAAAATAAGATCTCCATTATAATAAGTTGTACCATTATCCAAATTTTTAATAATAACCCAAGAAAGCTGATTATCAATATCATAAACATTACCATCACTATCAACTTTAGAGTTATTTTTACTAAATAATATTGATAATTTCCAATTATAATAAGTATTATTACAAATAGCATTTATATTTTGTATAGTTACATTTTGATTAATATTATTTTGATTTACAACAATAGAAGAAACGTCATAAATATTAAACTTTATCCCTCTAAATAATGTACTATTTGGTATATTAGGTTCACTATAATTAAATAATGAATATTTTTGAGTATTTGTTATAAAATCACCATCACTAAATATTGATTTTTTATTAAAGAAATATTGAAAATAATCATAATTTGAAATATCTTGAACATAATCATAAATAGAAAAGAAAAAATCAGGATCATCATCTTGTATATTTAAACTATAATAATCATATGATTGAGTAGAAGCATTTATAGAATAAAAATAGTCTAAATTTCTATCTAATCTATTTGGTAGGTAAGAATCTGTATTAGTAGTTTTATTATACTGCTCTGATAAATATGAGTTGTTTAATAAATATGGATAATCATTAGATGATATAGAACCCATATAACCCCATTTAACTCTTTGAGTATTTTTCTTCCATAAAGTATTTAAATTATTATTAGTTAAAGAAAATAATTCACCATTTGCTGTATATTCTGATGAGCAAGGTATATTAGTATTTGTTGAATTAATTATAAAATTATCTTTTTCCGCTGGAATATTAGAACTATCATAATTACTTTTATACATTTTAACTTCATCTGTTTTACTTATTGAAGTATTAACTTCATACTCATATTTAGAAAATGGAGTATTTACAATAGATGTTTCGAAATCTACAATATCTGTAAAATTACATTTATAAATATTAAAAGAAATTGGTTTATTATTTACATTAGGGATAAGATTAATAACGTTTTTTTCAAGTTGTGGGTAATTTACATAGTAACTTAATGTATTATTACCACTTTCAAAAGCATAATCTGTAAATAATTGATATGTACCATCATTATTTGAAATTACTCTATGATAAACATTATCAATCTCAATAACCCATACACTTGCTAAATTATAGTCAGGTATTAAATCTGTTTGATTATCTAAATATATGGTATTTGAACCAGTGAAACTAATAGTATTGTTATTAATAGAAGAACTTGTTAAACCTGTAAAATCTATATCACTAATTACTTTATATACATAATTATCAACAGTTGCTATACCATCTACATATAAAGTATTATTGATTTTAATTTTTTGACCTAACATATTTTCTGAAGAAGCTGCAATTTTCTCAACTTTATAGAAAAGACCATTTATCTCAATATATGGATATTCTATATTTTCATATAAATCCACAAAAGGATTAAAATTAGAAACAGATATTATTATATTACCATTAGTTATTTTTAAATCAGTATTTAAATTAGGTAATATATATGAATTAACACTTTTATATAAATCAAAACTATCTAAATAAAACCCCATATATCTATTTAAACTCCATTCTCTTGAAGTTGTAGGAGTTGCTGGGTAATCATCAAATAAAAAACTAAGGTTTAATATATGTGGAAATACAATTGAATTTTGCATATATCCATCATATATATGTTTTTCAAAATCAGAATAAGTATTTTCATCATTTAGAAAAGAATCTAAATAATATCCTATTTTAGTATAACCTCCATTTTTATAACTTATTCCATTCCAATAAGAAAACTCTAGATCTCTATAATCCATATAAAAAGGAGAGTCAGGAAAAAACTTATTATTTGAATAGTTTTTATTTAACCAATAACCAATATCGCTTAAAGTTGATAAATCAACTACTTTAATTGGTTTAAGATTATTTAAAATTTCTTCCTTAAAATTATCTTTTGATAAATTAATTAAACCAGGACCATCTATACGGAATATTATAAAAGCTTTAGGTAATTTACCTTTTTTTATATAAAGAGGGCTAAAACATTCAAAATCTTCTGTATATGCTTTATTATCAGTTATATTTCTACAACCAGCATAATAAATATCATCATATTGTTTACTAAAATCAGTAAACATTATATCAGAATCATTATCATCTTTTATATAATATGATATAGTATTACTTAAACCATCATAAAAAATAGGTATCAATTCATCATAATAGCTATTTTTATCAAAATAAAATTTCTTATAATTAACATTAGATAGCTCAGATCTTGAATCAATTGACTCAAGATATAAACCATTATCAGAAACCATAATTTTAACATTTGTTGTTAAACCAACATTTGTTTTTAATAAAGATAAACTATTATCCATTAGTTACATTAATTTGATTTGAGTTTTTACCAACTATAATTTTACTTCTATTAAGATTAAACTCAATACTAAATATTGTTGGTCTATTGTCTGATAAACTATCTACTAAAATTTTTAATTCTTTAGTATGAGTTATTGTTTTTGATTGTTGGTTTAAATCAATATAATTATAATCTAAACCGCTTTGTGTATTATCTAAAGCATTCATTTTAAAATAAATGTTAATAGGTATATTAATATCATTTGTTGTACCTAATCCAATAGTATGTGTTTTTGTTGAATTTGTTTCGGTAATTGATGATAATTTATCAATTACTGGATGAACTGATGATAATAATTTAGTTGTACTTGCTACACTTACTGTTTCGTCTAACCATTTTGTGGTATCTAAAAGAGACTTATTATTTCCTTTAAATGATAGTATACTTTGATCCGAATAACCAATATTATAGTTATTAGAACCTAATATACTTGTAATTGAATTTGAACTTAAAAAAGTTGATCCAACATTATCTGATAATTTAGTAATTGTACTAGAAGTTATATTATCATAATTAACTGACCAAATAAATTGATTATCTAATTGAGTTTTACTAACACCGCTTTGATCATTAGTTATTAAATTATTTTGACTATCTACCCAAAAAACTTGAGGGGCTGTTTGTTGATATACATCAGTATTTCCTGAATTATATAATCTATTAGATAATAATCCTAATTTAGAACTTGTGGTATTATTAGAGATTTTAATCATAAAGTCTTTAATAACATAAATATTATTTTGATAAACTCTACCAGTATTAATAGTATTATTAGATACATAAGGAGTTAAATAATCTTCACATTCTAAATTAAAGCTTAATGAAGATCCATTTGTAACTACAAATTGTTCTGAATTTTTGAAAATAGTTATTGTTAAATCTCCGATTGCTTGACTTATTGTATTTTCTAAAACAGTAATTCTATTTTGCAATAAAGTTAAATAATCAAATAACCCTATAGCATTACCATTAATATCTTTAAATCCTGAAAGAATCACGTCGCTATTTAAATAATATGTTTGATTATTAATAACTGATTTTTCAGATAACAAATCATTAACTCCCATAGATTCTAACTCATTTAAAACAGTAGAAACTACATCTTGTTTATTAGCATTATTTATAATAGAAGAAGATTGATTAGTAATTTGATTCAATGATGTAGGAAATGGTACAATAACACTACTACTCCAATCAGAATAAATAGGGGTATCTGGCCATCCAACTTCAGATATAGATCTAACTTGTATCTCAACTTGTTCTCCGTATTTAACAGGTATATCTAATTGATTAATATTATTTACATCAGGATTAGTTACATCTTCTACTTGCCATGTATAAGTCCCCGTTGTAGAATCATATACTCTTTTTCTAATATCAGTTTTAACATCTATCCAATTAGAAAAAGCGGCTTTTGTATTAGTTGATGATATATTAAAACTATCTATTGGCATTTCTTTACCATTAGAATCTAATTTTTTATATCTATATTCAAATTGAATAACATATTGTGGAGCAATACCAGATTGAGATACAGGATCAGGTATTGCCCAAAATCCTCTTACTGAAAATTCAGGACTTACTAATATATTAGGAGAGTTTGATAATGTTATAATTTGATTGGTAACACTTGTTAATAAAGTTGTTTTACTAGCTTTTTGATTATTTAAACTAACAATTTCATTTTGAAATTGTTTTTTTGCTGAATCAGAAGTAAATCTATTTATCTGTAATTGATTATTCTTAGTTTGAATTGCTGCATTAATTTGATCAATTTCAGAATTTAAAGACATTAATTGATTATTAAGATTTTTTAATTTATCTGAATCAGTTGTACTTGTTAAATTAGTATTTGTTTGAACAACCTGAAAATCGCTTACATTTAATATAGGTATATTTGGAACTAATCCATCTGAATTAGACACATTTTTTACCACTAAATCTCTTAAAACTTTACCATAATCATTAACATTGTTAACATAATATTGAGCTAATGGTGTACCATTATTAGAATCATTTGAAGCTAAACTCAAATCATTAGTCCAAAAACCATATCCTGGGCTCCAATTTTTAGATTCAATATAAGTATCCATATTAATTGCTTTAATAAAAAGAACAGATCTTTCATTATAACCAAAAGGAATTTGAATAGTATAATTATTTAATACAGGGGAATACAACTTTAAGGTATTAGACCCAATTGGAATTGGATTATTACCTTCTACTCTTTCTAAAACAAGTCTTGGATTAGAAGAAGCCATAGATATTTCTGTTATCAAATACTTAGTTGAAGAATTAGTTACATTTATAATTAATTCATCATTTACTGCTAATTGTTTTATTGAATTATTAGTATTATCTAAATAATTTAGTGTATTAACATGATAATATAAAATATTATTAATAGTATCTTCCTCTGTTTTTAACACAGAAAATAAACCATTATATTGCAAAGCATTTGGTTGCAAATCTATTATTTTTTCATCATAATCAGGGTTAATAGAATTTAACAAACCAGGTGTTGATGCATACCAAGTTAAGAAACTATTATAGTCTATGTTATTTACATTTCTATAATTATTATTAAAACTATTTAATGAACTTTGTCCTAACTGTGTTAAATTACCATTTATATCTGTTTCAAACTCAACAATATATCTTCTACTTAATACTTTTCTAACAGATGAATCAATAAGCCCTGTTAAATCTAATTGTAAATATAATTCAGGATCTACTAATGTATCAAATACCCAATTTTTATTAGCAACAAATGAACTAACCATAGTTAAAGAAGGTATATCAGATGGTTCTGAATTTAAATCAACAGTTACTACTTTTTGAAAAGAACTTGAACCTGATTGAATTGTAGCACCTGATGATGATATATTAAATAAAGAATTAACATTATTATTTAGTCTGTTAATTTCACCTTGAATATAACCAAAAGATGGTATAGTATATTGTGTAACAACACCTGAGAAATCAGAATAGTTTATTGTTAATGATGAAGAATCAGAGGTAAATAGGTTATTTAATTGACTTAACATTTGAGTTATGTTATTATTAAATAATAAAACCTGTTCTGCTACAGTATGAAAAGTTGCATTTGCCATTTTATTGTAATTTTATTTCTTTTAGATATATATTATTATCTATTATCTTTCAGACGAATAAATTATAAATTAATTTTGTTTTTGATAATTTATTACCTATTCTAATCTTTTGATATTTCTGTATATCAAGAGACCTACGCCATCTAAATTTTGCGTAGTTTTTGTAAAGTAGTTTCCAATTTAAATCATTTAAATCTTGAGCATCATTTATTAATCGTTTTCCTATTAATAATTCCAAAGTGTCAATATCTTTAATTAAAATTTTTGGGTAGAAACTACCTTTCTTATATTTATTAAATCCTCTTCTACCAATCTCGATTGAAGCGGCAATTGGATCAAATTCTTCATGTTGTATATTCCCTATAAAACTCGTATAAACAGGATTTACTTCAATCAAGTTCATGTTAGATAAACAAATCTCTTTTTTAATTTTTTGTAAAATTAAATCTTTGTTCCATACATTATTTATTTTGCGATTTGTTATTCGTTTTCCATCAATATCAGTGAAATTAAGTTCTTCCATAACAAAATTATAAACTCTATAATGTCTTAATTTCTCAAATAATCTACTTAAACTATATAAAATCTCTGCTTTACGTTTATTAGTTTGTTTAAGGTTTTTCTCATTATCTGATGATAAACCTAAATTTAGGTTATTTTTAGAAAAATCAATATAAAATTTTTCTATGAATATCTGTTTATCATTTTTTGAATCAAATATAGAAACACCTATACCATCAGGATTCATGTCAATAGAACAATATCTATTTTTTAGTTTTTTTATAGACAATTCTTCTTCTAACTTCTTGTATTCAATAGAATACATATTTTTTATAACTTGTTTATCAGTTATAAATTTTTCTTTAATTTCTTTCTGTAAATTACTTTTAATTTCTTTTAATCTTTGACTAATACCTAAATAACTATTTAGATCAAATGTTAAGAAAACATATTCTTTGTTAATTGTTGTTGTTACAGAAATTTCTTTACTATCAATAAGATATTGAAGTTTATTAAAATCAATTCTTTTATCTTTATATTTATGAAGTTCAATTAGACATTTTTGTTTATGTTTTGGTCTATATTCAATTATGTTTTCTAATAAATTAAAATTAATAAATCTATTACCTTTATAATTTGCTTCACCAATTATAAATATATTACGTTTTCTACTTTCTTTCCATTGGTTAATTTTCTTTTCATTTCTAATACTTTTGTTAGCATCTTTTGTTATGGATTGTAATAAAGATCGTTTACCAAAAACTTCATTATTTTTAATAGACTTTTTAAGAAATTCTATTTTATTAACCCATTTAAAAATGTTTTTTGAATTATTTGATTCTTCAATGTATTTATAGAGTTCTTCAATTCTATTTAATTTCTTTTTATTATTAGTTATTTCAATGTCTTTTTTAACTTTAATTTGACTTATTATAGATCTTAATTCAATTTCATTTATATTAAACTTTAATTTAATATCATTTAAGAAATCTTTATCTTCTACTTGTTCAAAACATTTATACAGATAATTATAACAACCTGTATACATAAAGATCTTATCATCTATCAATTTTTCATTTGATAAACTCTTTATCTTTATTTTTAAAGTTATTATATTTGATTCATTAAAATTCATATAAAAGTATATATTAAAAATTATATATTATTATTTATCTTTCATTAAAAACAATTTTCATTAAAAATAATATAAAAATAAAAACATGAAAATTTTAGCATTAACATCATCAACCCATATATCAAACACTAATTCAATAATTGAAAAAGGAAAAATATATGAGACATATTTTAATAATTATCCTGATAATAAAGATTTTTATAGAATAAAATATGATAAAAATAGAGCTTTACTATGGAAAAAAGATCTTTTTATAGAATTAAAAGAACATAGAGATATAATGATAAAATATATTTTATCATTATAAAAACAATTTGCATTAAAAATAATATAAAAACAAAAACTATATAAAATGGAAAATTTAGACAAAATTCTAGAAGAATTAACAAATGAGAGTAAAAAAATAGTTGATAACATCATGAGTAAAATGAAAACTGCTGAAACGAAAGCAGAAGAAAAAACCTCAAATATTCATGAAAATATTCAAAATAAATTAAATGAATTAAAGAAAAATTATGAGTTTCATGTTGATTTGTTATTAAATGATATACATGAAGGTGAAGTAGTTTCTGATAAAATAGTTTCTAATATAAGAAGTTTATTTCACTCTATGGTGCATATTAAGGATATAAACAAATAAATAATTATTTTTATATATCATTTTTTTTTCGTATATTTGTATAAATAAAATAATTATGACAGAATTAGAAATTAAAATTTTAGAAGCAAATAAGGCATATAGAACTGGTAATTCTATAATATCCGACTCCGAATACGATCTATTAATAGAATTATTAATGGAAACAAATCCCAATTCACCAATACTGAATCAAGTAGGTATTGAAATTGATGACTCAAGAAAATCAAAATTACCAATTGAAATGGCTTCAATGAATAAAGAAAAATCCATTGAAGGTATTAAAAATTGGTGCAGACTCAAAGGCATTCCAACAACTGAAGATGTTATATTAACACCTAAGTTAGATGGGTTGTCTTTTTGTGTCGAAGAAGATCTTAATGAGGCTTGGACAAGAGGAGATGGAGAATATGGACAAAAATCAGACGAACACTATAAATTAATTCAAAATCATTTAACAAGTGTAAATGATTTTGAATATACTTATGGTGAAGTTATTATGCCTAAAAGCGTTTTCAATGAAAAATATAGTGTAGAATTTGCTAACCCAAGAAACTTAGTTGCAGGTAAAATCAATTCAAAAGAAGTGACTGAAACTCTAAAAGACATCGTGTATATTAAATATGGTGGTGTTCTGAAAGATTCGTCAATTGTTAAAACAAAACAAGAAGTTTTAGATTTACTAAATGCTGGTCAAAGTGTTAAAATTCCCTATGAAGTAATTAAAATTAATGAATTAAAAGAAGAAAGACTTCTTGATTTATTCAAAAAATGGTCTGTTGATTACGAAATAGATGGGATAATTATTGAAGTTAATTCATTAAAGTTACAAGAAAAGTTAGGTAGAGAAACATCTACTAATAATCCCGTATGGGCAAGAGCGTTCAAATCTCCGAAGTTTGAACAAACAGCAGAATCCGAAGTTATTGGTATAACTTGGAATATTTCTAAACAAGGTTTATTAAAACCTACTCTTAACATAATCCCAGTTCGTTTAGATGGTGTTACTATCTCAAATATAACAGGTAATAATGCTCGTTATATTATGGAAAATGGATTAGGTAAAGGAGCTATAATTGAAGTTAAGCGTTCAGGTATGGTTATTCCTATTGTTGAAAGTGTTATCAAAAAAGTTGAATGGGAAATGCCTGTTATTGATGGTGTTACATTAGAATGGAATGAAAACGGAGTAGAGTTAATAACAACCACAGAAACTGATGAACAAAAAATTAAGCAATTAATTTCTTTCTTTAAAATCTTAGAAGCAAAAAATGTAAGCGAAGGGGTAATTACCCAATTATGGAATGCAGGATTTAACACTGTTAAAAAAATCCTTTTAGGTAGAAAAGAAGATTTCCAAAAATTAGATGGATTTGGTGTAAGAAAAGCAGAAATAGTTTACAATTCTTTACAAAATTGTATCAAAGATGTTCCATTATCCAAATTACAACACGCAAGTGGATTATTTTGGGGATTAGGTTCTAAAAAATTAGCTCTTTTAGAACACTTTACAACTAAACCTACATTAGAACAAATAATGGAAATTGAAGGTTTCGCTGCAAAAAGTGCCTTATCATATTTAGATGGATATGATAAGTTCAATGACTTTATCAAAGATTTACCAATTACAATTAAAAAAGTACAATTAGCTACAATAGATGTAGATGGTGGTAGTTTAGATGGTCAATCGTTTGTTTTTACAGGTTTAAGGCGTAAAGATCTCGAATCTAAGATTGAATCAGTTGGTGGTAAAATAGGTTCTAGTGTTTCTAAAAACACAACTTATTTAGTTATGAAAGAAAAGGGTTCTGGATCAAGCAAGGAAGTTAAGGCTCTAGGGTTAGGTGTTAAGATTTTTACTGTTGAAGAATTAGAGTTATTTTTAAAATCATTCTAATTTTTTTTGAAACTTTTATATTAAAAAAATATATAATATATAATATTATTATATATCGGCAATTTGAAGAAATTCAGTAAAAAATTAAAAATTAAAATGGCAAAAAAGGAAAGTAATTTAACATCATTTAACGAGCAAGAAAAACAATTTAAAGAAAAAACCGGCAAGAGCTTCTCATTCTTCTACGAAAAGTATTACCCAAAGTTAGTATATTATCTAACTAAAATGTCAAAAGACGTGCAAATAGCAGAAGATATCACTGTTGATTCATTTATCAATGCATTTGAAAAAATCGATCAATATGATATTGAAAATTCACAATTCTCAACATGGTTATTCACGATTGGAAAAAATAATATGTTAGCATATTTCAAAAAGAATAATCCTACAATATCTATTGATGTTGAAGTTGATGAAGAAGGGGCTACTCTTAAAGATTTCATACAGGATACAGAATCTGATGTAAGATACCAAGAAATGGTTCAAAGAAAAGCTGACTTTGTCAGAGAGTGTATTAATAATTTGAAAGAACCTTATAAAACTATTATAGAAATGAGGGAAATTGACCAATTACAATACAAAGATATTGCAGAAATACTTCAATTAAATGAATCAACTGTAAAATCAAGAATCAGAAATGGTAGAATTCTATTAGAGAATGAAACTAAAAAAATGTTTAAGATGCTAGAAGAAGAGTATTTGTAAAAAAAGAGAGGTTCGCCTCTCTTTTTTTATTTTAAACAAATCTAAAAAATCTTTTTTTATAAGATTTTGTAATACCATTACATACTTTACTTAAATTACCATTATCTAATTTTTGTTCTCTTGAACAATCCATTAAAGAATCCCATTTATTTATTATATTACCATTAGAATCTAATTCTACTATTTTCTTTTTTACTGCATTTGGTTTGTCAATTTTTTCTACAAAATGAGTTTTTTCATATCGAAAAATAAATTGAGTTGTATGTTTTATTACCCCATTACAACAACGAACAATATGAGAATGATAAATGCCTAATTTTTTACCAGCTTCTCTTGTTGAATTATACTCAGTAATAAAATTACCTTCTAAATCATATTGATAAACAGTTTTACTAATTTTTTTAATAGCTTTATTTATAATTTTTCTTTTTCTATTTTTATTACCTTGTCCAGTTTCGTCAGAATTAGTTAACTTAATATCTTGATATTTTTTTATAAAAAAAGTTTCATATTTTTCATATTCATCAAGAGAGCATATTGCTAATATTTTCATATCAATTTCTCTATTTTTTCTATAACAATATTTAATCCAAGCAATTTTTTTTGTATTTGAATTAGATTTTTTTTCTCGACGATGTTGCCACAATCTTTTTTTTGGAATTATTGATTTACCTATATATCTTATAATGTCAGGTTTAGTATGATCATAAAGACCATATATATAAGCAATTTTTGTAAAATTAACCATATGTATTTTTTATATTATATATTAAAATTGGTGTTGTCCTTGTAAAATTTTTTTAACATTTTTATAAAAAAATATATAAAAATAAAAATAAAAATATGGTAAATATACTAACAGTAGAAAATTTTCAAGAAACAATAGAAAAAAATGACTTATCTTTAATTCAAATAAAAAGTTCATGGTGCCAACCATGTAAAATGATAACTCCTATAATTGATGAAATATCAAATAATATACAAAATGTATATTTTGGGCAAGTAGATGCTGAAACAAATCCAAAAGTAGCAGAAAATCTAAATGTAAGAAGTATACCAACAGTTATTTTATTTAAAAAAGGAGAAGAAGTTGAAAGATTTGTTGGATTAAAACAAAAAAAATATATTATTGATTTAATAGATCAGTATATTTAAATAATTTTTTTATTTTAAAAAAATTATTTATCTTTATTTTAAATAAAAAACAAATAAAAATGGGCTGTGACGTGCATATGTACTTAGAAAAAGTATCAATAGCAAAAAGAAGAGATGAAGTTATATCATCTCTTCTTGGCGTTAAAGAAGCTGATATAAAAGCAAATTGGGAATTAATTGAATCTGATATATTTGGTGGTAGAAGCTACAATTTATTTGGTAAATTAGCTAATGTAAGAACAAGAGAAGGTATTATACCTCTAGATGATCCAAGAGGAGTACCAAATGATGCTTCTAAAGATTACTTAGAAGAAGTAAAACATTGGGGGTGGAATGCTCATTCACATAGTTATTTTTACTTACCTGAATTAGTTAAAGTAGATTGGACTGATATAAGCCAAGAAATGGGTGAATTAGTAGAGCGTTTAAAAAGAGAAAATAAAGATTTAGATACTATAAGAATAGTATTCTTTTTTGATAATTAAAAATAAAAATTATGTCTATTGTAAATAGAAAAGCATATCATGAATATTTTATCTTAGATGAATTTATTGGTGGTATTATGTTAATGGGTTCAGAAGTAAAATCATTACGTGCTAATGGGGCAAGTTTTAATGATTCATTCCTTTATTTAAAGGATGGGGAATTGTATTTGAAAAACTTATTTATAGCAAAATATAAGAACTCAACTTATTTAAACCATGAAGAAATAAGAGAAAGAAAAATTCTTTTAACAGCTAAAGAATTAAGAAAAATTAAAAATGAATTAAAATCTACAGGTATAACTCTAATTCCATTAGAAATATTTGAAGTAAGAGGTCGTTTTAAGTTAAAGCTTTCTATTTCCAAAGGTAAAAAACTATGGAATAAAAAGGATTCTATAAAAGAAAGAGATATTATGAGAGAAACTAAAAAAGAATTAAATTTCTAAAAGTTTACTTTCATCTAATTTCAACTTTAAGGTATTTTCTAGAGATATTTTTGTATCTCTAATAAGAGCTGCTGTTTCATAATCTTCTATCTTAAGACATTTTTGTAAAAATGTATCCAATAAACGATTTCTTTTAGAAGTGTCATCTATACATAATAAATTCCATTCATTAAATTCATACATTCTGGATAGTTTAATGAATGGATTTATATCCGAATACCATTTTTCCACTATCATGAACTTATCAGACATACTTTGAATTAATAATTTATAGTCCATGCTATAAAGTTTAACTAATTCTTTAAAGGATTTAGTGCTTAACTCCTTCTCTTCTAAGGTTTTTTTTCTTCTTGCCATATATCAACTATATTATTTTTATTAAAAAAGTTTATTTTTATATATTAATCTAAATTATTTGATTTTTTAATGATAAATATTTAACAAAATCATCATAATTTTTATCAATAATAAATAAAAAATCAAATCCTGCTAATTTAGAATATTTTTCTTTCATTAAATTTTTTTCTAATTCAACTTCATAAGTATAGTTAGATTTTATTTCGATAATTAAATTATATTTTTCAATAAAAAAATCAGAATGGTAAATATGATTAGTATTTAAAGAATCTATCATATAATTTATAGATGGACCATTAGAAATTAAGTTAACTATATTATTTTTCTCACAAAAATTTAAAAAATCTAATTCATAAGTTCCTTGTGAAAATAAAATATCATTATACATAATTATTTTAAATGCGGATTTTAATTGTTTATTAAAGACACTTAAATTTTGCATAGGATTTTTAGTTCCATAATTTTTTAGACAAGTTAGTATTTTTGAATTTTTAATATTCTCATTTTTTGAAATATTATCTACTCCATAATTTTCAATTAATGATTTTTTAATTTTCTCTCTAATTTCTACAGATTGTGATGGATATTCAACTCCATATTTCTTAATCATACCTTCCTTCTTAAGGTCTTTTAACATTAGTCCACAATCTACCCCATAATTTCTATTACATGTTTCTTTTTTCTTTTCTTTTATAAAATCAGATTTTGATGGATTATCAACTCCATATTTTTTTATGAAAGTTTCCTTTTTCTTTTTTTGAACTTCATCATTTAGTGATAAATTATTATATTTAAATTCATCTTTTCTTCTTTTTAAGAAACATTCTTTACAGGAAAAAATACCATTATTATTGTTTAAATTTTTATTGTATTTAGCATAAATCATATTATGTTGTTTAAAACATAGATCGCAAATAACATCTATCCTTATCTGCGAAGATTTTGATAAATCTTCAATTTTTATTTCTACTTCAGATGATGAAAGATCATAACCTAAATTTGAATAAACTCTTTTAATCCCGCCAGTAACTTTTAATATAATTGTTTTATTTTTTATCATACTTTATATATAAAACTATTTAATATTCCTCTTGAGGATATGATAGATTAAATAAGAATCTGAAATGTCTTCATGGGGTTTAGATATTTTTTTGTTTTCTAACATTTCTATCTTAATACTCTTACAATGAGTAGCCCAATCATCATTTAGTTCTTCATTTTCCACTATAGCTAAAAACATTTCTGTTTTTGTAAACTTACCTCCACTTATTCCATAGTTATTTCTCCACTCTAATTTAGGCTTCTTTTTTCCAATATCAATTGGTTTGTATGTTAATTTACAAGCTAATTGTTTTAATGTTGAAGGGGAAAGAACTAATATATCTTCACTTACCAAATCAAATAATTTTTTTCTTAATAAAGTAGAATAAGTTACTAAGTCAATTATATCTCCTGCTGCTGAAGAGAATGAATACCCTTCAATGCCAATTTGGGTTGGCATTGAAGTATCAATATTATCTAAAATATCTTTAATTATATTATCGGTGATTAAATCGTAATCTTTTAGTTTAGTTAATTCACCTTCTGAATAGTTATCAAATTTTCTATACTCAATCCACTTAAAATTAACATATTGTTCACATATCTTAAACCATTTTCTAAATCCTGTTTTACCACATGCATCATCTTCACGACAATAATTAAATATTTTTCCGTTTACAACCAATGCGGTAGATATTAAACTAGGATCCAATCCTATATAATTCATATTATTTTATTATTTTAAGTATATATAAAATAAATTGTTTTTGTTTAATAATATATAAAATATATTATTTTTAACCTCACTATTAAAAATTTTTGAGGCCAATAATAACTTATATAAAATAAAAAATAATTAAATGAGAAGTTTAAAATATATTAAATTTTACGAAAATTTTGATGATGAAGATCAAAAAATTCCAAAAAATATTCAAAAAATTATAGATTCTTATCTTGAATGTGCCTTATGGACTGATGGAGAAGAATTAGAAGAACAAGATAAAAAATATAATCAAGATTTATATAAAATGGATGATGAAGATTGGGATGAAAGTGAAATTAAAGATTATATTAATAGTATAGATTTAAATGTTAATAATTTTGACGAAGATTCATTAATTAAAACTTATTTAGATATAAAAAAGTTTCTTAGAATAGTAGGATTTGCAGTTGATGATATAGATGAAAGTGATATAGGTCATGATTTATGGTTAACAAGAAATAGACATGGTACAGGTTTTTGGGATAGAGGATATGACGATGATATATCTGATATTTTAACAAATGCTGCTAAAACATTAGGAAGTGCTACATTATATTTAGATACTGATGGTAAAATAAATATAATGTAGCTACACAAAATCAATACAATAAGTAAAATATATAAATTATACTATATCATGATCTTGCATGAATTCAAATTTATTTCGTACAGAAATAAAAAGTAATAAAAATTTTAGGTAAAGCATAAGGTAAAATATATACTTCTATGGGATTACAATTATTTTTAGAAAGACCTCAATTTGCGTTAATTAACATACCATCAAATGATACAGAAACACCTGATACAGGTCCTTTATTATTTATACCTGATATAAATTATCTAACAAAATTTGCTAATGGAGATTTAGGAATAGCAGAAAAACTACAACAAAAAATGTTTGCTAAAAACCTATCTTCTTTAAAAACTATAGAACACCTAAATATTTTCCTTAAAGCAACAGGTTATAAATTAGAAAAAGAACCAAGTTCTTATTTTAAGAATGGTAAATTTGATATACCTCTATCTGATTTAAGTGTTTCTTTAGAAGGAAGTTTAGCAGGCTTAAAAGCTATGGAAAAATCAATTATACAAGCTATATTTGAGTCTCAAAAACCTTATATGGAAATTGTTAAAATTGTAACAGGTAGTTTTGTTAAAATAGAAGATGTTATAGCTAGAGCCGAAGTTTTTATAAGTAGTTTTCCAGCATACCTTCTTGAAAATTCAGGAAATCCATTAGCTCCTATAATATCTTTAACATCTTGTCATTCCCAAAAACCATCAACTAATCCCAAAGCAGCAGGTTATAAAAAAACTAATTTAAGTGGTTATATGAACCAATTAGGAGAGTTATCTAAACCATCAGCTGGAAGTATAGCTAAACAAAAAACATCAGGATCTCAATCTGCTACAACAGGAACACAATCTTATCCTAATTTATCAGGAAATTTTGGCTATAAAGTAATAGATACGCAATATTCAACAGGTGCTTATGACCCTAATGTAAATTATACTTATGAATATATTGATATTCCTTATATTCCTATAAATACACCTCCTTTAAATGATGGTGGTTCTTATGTAGATGATGAATTATGGGAAAAACCAGAAAATATTATATTTGGTGTATATAATTGGTTAGGTAAACCTATAAATCCTCCTAACTTTATTACAACTAATAAAAAATACTTTGGAACATTTTCTAATTATAGTAAAAATGATAGTGTTATATTAAATACATATGGAGAATATTTAAAAGATTATACTAATGCTAAAATGGATTCCATGAATATAACTGATAATGATATTCGTAAACAATCATTAAATTTAGTTTCTACTATGGATTTTTCAGAAAATGGGGTAAGTCAATCTAATTTTTCTGGGTTATCTCCTATGATAGATAGAATTTTATCTTACAATTATTTAGGTTCTTTTGCTAAATCTAATCAAAGTAAATTTGAAGTTTTATTAGATGATAAAATAAGTCTTAATAAAGCATTTGCTCCTAAAAAAATAAATTATAAAGGTCAAGATATGTGGGTTGATCCTGAAGCAGATTATGATCTTAAAATAATTAAAGTAGTTCCTGTCTTAAAAAGTAAAGATATAAATGTATCAACTTATTCAGAAAGAAGAAAATTAGGAAAAGATATACCATTAACATCAATAAAATATAATCCACAATTATTTTCAGAAGATTTATATAGTAAAAAATTATATGGAAGTAGATTTGATAAAGATAACGATACCATATTTAGATATATTGATATTAATGATTTAGTTTATTATTATGGTGATTCTGAATATGTAGATATTTATATTGATAAAACTGCTAATAAACTTACAACCACTGGATATGGGAAAGGAGTTAGATATAATCCACATATATCTAATGATGAATTTTTTAAAAATTGGATTTCGGAAAATATAGATTCATGGTTAAAAGCAGAAACTTATTATATTGTAGAAGGAACTTATATTAATAAAAAAGGAGGAAATCCTAGATCAGCTTCTAATTCAAGTGGCGATTATCATTTTGGCGATTTTATAGGTATATTCTCGCCTTTTGTGAATCTTTTTATTGATATTGTTAGTAAATTATTCCCACAAATTGCTGCTTTAGAAAAGATATTAAGTGATCCTAAGAGTTTTTTAACGGATATTATTATTAGAAAATTAGGTGATGATTATAAAACACAAAGTCCTAATTTCCATATGTTTTCTACTGATGTTATAAATAAATTCAATAGTATTAAAAATTTTGAATCAAAAGTAGTTAGTCAAGCAAAAAAGATAAATAATTTACAAAAAAATCTTACAGCAGAAGCTCAAGTAGAAATAAAAGAGTTAGAAAAAGAACTACAAGATCAAATAGCGGATATTAAAAAAAGAGTTAATGAAAGTGAATTAAAGAAATATGTTTATGTTGATAATTTAGGAAAAATAAAATTTGTTTTAGATGGTTCAGCAACTACATCTCTTTTTGGATTAACTTTTGGATTAAAAGTATCTGATTTAGTATTTAGTTTAATATTAACTTTACCTAATTTTAATTCTTCTGTTGCTAAGTTTTTAAATCTATCAGATGATGAATTAAATAATCAAATTAGAAATTCTAAAATATTAGGAAATTTATCATTAAATCAACAATTAAACCCTAATTTAACAAAAACTACAACTGACAAAGAAGTTGATACTATACAATATTCAACAGGTGTTTATATACCTGGTTATACTTATACATACATATATCAAACTCAATATGAATCTATATTAAATAGCCAAGCAAAAGAATTAGAAGATAATGGTGATATACAAGGAGCTATACAAGGATATAGAAATGTATTAAAAACAAATCCTAATAATTATACAGCATTAAGTGAATTAGGAAGATTGTTGGCTTTAGAGAGTGTTATTACTCAACCTATTTTAGATTTTATATTGAAAATGACAACGTTTCCAATGAATATTATTAAAAAAATAATAGAGTATATTTTAAGTGTATTTCAAAAAATAACTAATCCTTTAACATTAATTCCTGTAATAACAGACTTTATGACTTTTAAATGGATATTACAATTTTTTTCTCCTGAATTTATTATGAAAATTGCGGGAATAACATTTGATATAGCTAAATGGATGGATTGGATGAATAATTGTGAAAAGTTTCCTGATGAATTTCAATTTGACTTAAATGAAGTATTTGGATTTGATTTTATGCCACCTTTTCCAACTTATAATAAAAAACAATTTATAGCTTTTATTAAAGGGTTTAGAAAACAAGGATTAAATATAGGTCCTTTACAAATGTTAAAATATATATTATGTCTTTTAGAATCAATAATAAATGCATTTATAGATTTTGTATGGTCTTTATTTGGAATTGGTGCACTTATACCACCTCCTTATATTAAGTTATGTAAGTTAGTAAATGAACCTTCTTTAAAAGATATGGTAGATTTAGCAAATGGTAAAGCATTATTAAATAGTCCTGATGCTTCTTATGATTTTTCATATGATATAACTTTACCAGATGGTAAAGTTATCAATAGTTTAGATTATGTAGCGTTAGAGGAGTGGCTTCAGCAAAATCCTGATATACAAATATTATTTAATTTTTAATGCTTTTATAAAGTTTGTATATTCTAGATAAATATTGCTCATGAACAATATAAACTTGATTATAATAGCTTATATAAATTTTTATATTATGCTTATCAGGATAACCATGTTCCATATAAACACCTGGTATTATATTAAATATATTTAAATCTTCATCCAATAGTTCTATATATGGGACATTATTAACAAAAAATGGATCTACTCCTAACAATTTAACTTTTTTAAACATTTTATTAGATTCATTATCTAATAACTCTATTAATTTACCTAAAATACTAACATCTTTTTGGGTCAAAGGATATATACCTTCCTTTTTAACAAATTTTCTATACTGTTTAATTAAATATTCTAAATCACTAATTATCTCTTCAAAATCACTTGTTGAAGAATTTTGCAAATCATATTCTTTTATTTGATTTTTTTTTGTTGTTTTTGAATACTTAATTATTAAACTTTTTTCATCATTATATTCTAATGGTTCGTATTTTTCTTCTTCTTGCCAAGTTGATTGTGTATCATAAATACCAATTTTATACCCATGTTTATCATATCCAATTTTAATTAAAATATTTAATTGTTCAACTAAATCTTTTATTTTATTACAAAATTTATCTTTACCTTCTTGACTATTATTAAATACATTTTTCTTAAATAATTTAATCCAATTTTTTAATGAAGAAATAATTTCTTTTTCTGAATCATATTCTAAACTATATACTTCTTTTTCTCTATCTTTTTTATAATTAAATCCTGTTCCATATTCTATTGTTATTACTCCATTTATATATGTGATTGGATCTACTTGAAAAGCAGCATGTTCTGAATCTATATTAGCTCCTTCTCCAAGTTTATCATATATTTGAGTTAATAAATTATTTGCTTCATCTACTAATTTTTGTATTTTAGGATTATTTGATCCTATTGCTTCTTTAAATAAATAAAATTTTTTTATCATAACGTATATATTATATTAAGATATATATTAAATAAACTAATAAAAATATTTTTATATAAATAAAAATAAAATTTTATATATGGGAAAGAAAGCTAAAGAACACAGAAAAAAAGTAGCTAAAAGAAACGAAGCTATAAAGAACGAACAAAAAAAGTTCCAAAAACAACAACACGAAAGATTAATGGAATTAATAGAAAGAGAAAAGCAAATGGGAGCATTTAATAATACACCAAACGCACCAACTATCGACATTCCTGGATTACAAGGTCCAATGCTTTAATAAAAATAAATTAATAGATGTATAATTCAACAGACGAAACACTAAATGATTTTTTATGTGTTGCTAATGATCTTGGTAAATTACCAAGCAAAACTATATTATATGAGGCATATAATACAAAAGGTATATTAGAATATATAACTCCCATTATTATGGGGGAAGTTCATACAAAAGAAATTATTTCTGATTTTGACGATGATGATAATAAAATAAAAGTTATACATGAACGTAAATTACTAAAAATAGGTAAAGACATTTATATTAACTTTGTTATTGCTAATAAAC
>Ga0316230_1001274_pt1 | contig 27545 bp, 35 predicted proteins | sample TBH18025metaG_FD_206004 | JGI IMG/M metagenome (GOLD analysis project Ga0316230, IMG submission 206004) | Freshwater microbial communities from Trout Bog Lake, Wisconsin, USA - TBH18025 | ecosystem: Environmental > Aquatic > Freshwater > Lake > Hypolimnion/Profundal zone | place: USA: Wisconsin...
TTTATGGTTAATGGAGACTATGATGATGGTGGTTGCTACTGGGGCGGTTATCAATCTCTTCCATTGTATTGCGCTACAAATGGAAAAGGATTTATGATGTTTACAAGGGCTTCTAGCAGGAAAGAAGCAAAAGTAAATCTTCAATCAAGGGCTATAAGTCTTGGCAAAAGAATCAAATGGATTAATTAGGAGTTTATCATGCCTATTACATTAGAGAAACTTCCATCTTTTGAACATGCAGAACAAGAAGTCAAGGATAAATTTCAAAAGGAATTTGTAGAAGCTATTCAGGCTGCTAAATTTGAAGTGGAAATTAAAAGAGCTGAAATAGCAAGACAAAATACTGATACTTTTCTTCAACATCCTATTGAAGTTTTAGAGCAATTAGATAATGAAAAACCAAAAGGTTATACATTAGGGGAAATGTTATCATGGTGTGGGGTTGGAACTGTAACTTGTAAGCGATTTGGTAAAGGAACATTAGTGGGGAAAGGATCTGATTATCTCTATATTAGTTCTAATTTCAGAATTACTGCCATTATTGGATCATTTACCTTGACTAAAGAACTTTCTTCTGATAACTCTCAAAGATCAAAAGATGCAATAATGACTTTAGTATTAGAACAACTTGCTGTTCAAATCAAACAAAAGTGTGAAGAGGAGCTGAAAAAATCCATTGGCTAACAGAAATTTTTTAATTTTTCTATTGACCTTTGAACCCATTTTTGCTAATCTCTGAAACGTAACGGTACAAAAGTACAACAACTCAAAAATCCAAACAATGAAAGGTTCCTATGAGTACCACCAAGCGTATCAAGCGCATTGACGCAGGAGAAGATACATCAAAGATTCGTTGCCCTGTTTGCGGACAACATCTTCTCTTTCAAGAAGGAAACAAAGAAGGGCAAATTAACCCTTGTAAACATGTTCAGATTTGGACAACGAACATGGATGACAATACTCTTATTTTCGCAAAGAATAAGAAGATTGAAAACTGTTACCACACCCTCTTTGAGCAAATGTATGAATCTTTCGTTCCAAAGTCGAAAGAAGATGATGTTGCTCGGCGAGTTGTTCAAACCATCTATGGCAAGAACCCAAGTGCCCAGATTATCTTTTTCGATGAAGGATACATGGGCGGCGACCAATTCGCTCACTCTTGGATCGCTTTTATTGCCTAAGAAGCAAAAAAGTTGATTCTATTACTTGGCTCTTACAACGAATTGTAAGAGCCTTTGTCATTTATTACAACCCTATCCTTGCCTTTTTTTTATCCCTTTCCCCTATCCTATCCAGTACCCTATTCTCTTTCTCTAGTGTCTTTTTATTCTCTTGAAGTTCCTGTCCCAGTCGCCCTCTTAGTCAAGTCCCTGAACTTAACTTCAAAAATCAAAAAATGTCGTTTTCACTAGTGAATTGTTTGGATTGTTTGGATTGTTTGGATTGTTTGGATTATTTGGATTGTTTGGATTGTTAAACCCCTATTACCCTCTTAAAAAATTCCAAAATTTCCCTTGCCTTTTCCCACTGAATGTGATACGCTATCCACATAACAAAAGGAAAATCCCATGCCACCTCAATTTATTCTAAAAAAAACAACAATTACATTCCCTCAAAGAACTGTATGTGGAGAATGTGAAAACTATCATTTATGTAATGAATGTCCTTATGATAACCTTGACAGAAAGGTACAAGACTTTCTTAAAAGTCAAGGATATTATGAATGTTCTTCGTTCAAACAGAAACCTACTCCTCCTCCCCCTATGACGCCAGAAGAACATGATGCCCAAGAAAAAGAACTTCTTAAAGATATTCCAGAAGAGTTTCATTCAAGACTTTCTTATATGGCTTATGAACGTGGACATCATTCGGGTATGGAAGAATGTATCAATCATCTTAGAGGTCTTGTTAATGACCTCAAAGACCCTATTGCCGCTTTCCAAAAACGCCTTACAGGGAAATAATCATGGGTATCTTTGATGGCGATGATGGAGAAAGATTCAAAAATCTTGTTCTTTTCAAGTGCTATTTGACTGATAAGGAACTTGATGAAGCTCTTCCCTATATCTTATCCCTTTTTGGAATCATTGCCCTCTTAGGAATAGCAATCTATATCTGTAAACACTTTTTTCGTTGACTCTACCCACTGATTGTGATACGCTATTCACATAACAAAGGAGAAAGGCCATGTCTATGACCTTTAGAGAATTAAAAGCTATCCTTGATAAAATGCCAAAAGAAAGACTTGATGATCATGTTTCTATCATGGATACATCAGACGAATTCCATGAAATTTCTCAAGTGAAAATTGCCAGAGAAGAAACTGGAAAGGCTGCTGGTATCCTCGATAAAGGACATCGTTATCTCGTCATTGCAAAATAATCGCTTTCCCCCTTGACTCTACCCACTGATTGTGATACGCTATTCACATAACAAAGGAAAAATCCATGAAACCAGTAAACAATCTGAGCGTCCTGAAACGAATGCAAAAAGCCGGTATCATTACCTTCCACAAAGATACTGGTAAAAAACTAAAAGGCTTTTTTGGTGGTTCCCATACTTGCTATTACATCGAAACCGCACCTGCTCTTCATTTTTCTTTTGAAGGAAAAATGTATATGTCAAAGTATGTTGATGGTTGCTTCTTTCCCTTTATCTTTGAACTCTAACCAACTCTAACCAACTCTACCAACTCTACCAACTCTAATTTCTTTAGTGGAATTCCAATGTCTAAATCCATCCAAGGAGTTGAAGTCAGAGATAATTATCCCGATTATCCCAAAAATCTAAAAGATTGGGAACTCTGGCAAATTATGGAGAATCATGAAATCGGTATCAGATCAGCCCTAACTTCTTGCGGCTCAATGGATTCTAAATTCCATGTCAGATCTTGGAAAGGTAGAATATCCCAAGATGCTATCGAAAAACAAGGACATAATCACCTTGACCTTCGTTCCTGTAGATGCTATCTTGACTGGATACAAGAAAAAGGTTGGAGCGTTTAGTAGTATTTAGGAGAATTTAAGTGAGTAAATCAAAAAAGAAATCACCTGTTCGTTCCTGCTACCCTAAAGGAAAATGCCCCGATTGTAATGAATCAATTCCTTATTCAGCAGTGGAAGGTGATTCTTGTTCAAATTGCGGTCACGTCTTCTGTTACCAACACGATAACGATACGGGGTAAATAAATGTCTTACATACTTGATATCTTCAATAGAACCAAACTCTTTTTGTTCCTCCCCTATGTCATTATCCTCTTTGTATTGTCTAATTGCCCCCATGATTAGTTCATTAGTGCTTTTAGAATATTTTTCTCTTTAATCATTTTTCTCAAATTTCCTAAATTTCCTGTTGACTCTGTATAATAGATATGTCATAATCTTGTCGCTTTAAGAGAAAATAGGAGAATTTACATGATCAAACTTAAGTGGAAAGTAGAACCACCTCCAACAGGTAGATATAAGTCCTTTGATAAAAGAGGTTGCCCCTCTGCTGATTATCCAAATGGTAATTGCGCAATAAATATCTATTGTGACGACCCCTATATCCCCTCAAATGTCAAAGAAGGTAAGCATTCCCCTTTAACTGTCAGAATCGCTGATTATTCCAAACCTTCTAACCCCGAAACTGGAGAAGGTTTTACTTGGAGAAATCTTGTTCAAAGATTTACTACTTTGAAAATAGCAAAAGAAATTGCCCAAACTGCTATAAATAAATATGTCTCTATGCGCCCTAAAGAATATCAAGAATATCAAGAACCTAAAGAAACAAAAGAAACCCCTTGACAAACATTCTCTCTCTATGTTAATCTGTCAGCCATGAAACAAACAACTACAACCCAACAACTAGCTGATGATTGGACTAAAGAATTCCAAAGAACAACTGGAATTAAACCACAAGTATTAAAACATTCTAAAGTGGTTTATCAAATAACCTATCAGTCTGGAAACCATGTAGCTATGTCTTACCTCCGTAGATGTGATTTTATCAGTGCAATTCAAATCCTCAAGACAAGACCAACCTTCGTACCGCCACCTTCTTGACCTTCTCGACTTGCTCGACCTTCTCGATCCTAAGTCATCCTTACCCACTGAATAATACGTGTGTAGAATTATATCTATATACCCTATATACCTCTACATCTATCTTCTCGTCTATCCCATATCTTCCCATTCCCACTTAATAAATAATTATATTTTATCCCTTTTTCTTCTTGATTATCCCATCTTATTATGTAATACTGTCTTTATCGAAAGCGGGAATAGAGGAGAAGGTTATGAACCCAAAAGACAATACCTTGATAATTTGCAATAACCAGTGCAAACCCCTCTATTCCATCATCATCCCCAAAAAGTTTTTTCACTTTTTCTCTTGCTATCCAAAAGGTTTTATGCGAGACTATTCACATCGAAAGGGAAAATGGAACTTGCCCTTGTAAAAATAGTTCCAAGTAAGAAAAGGAAAAGATCATGGCCAAAACAAGTACAACCACAGCGGCAACGGCGACCCCTGCCAAGACCCGCAAGAACACTCCGAAGGTTACGAACGTCCAGAAGCGCATGAGCAAGGAGGAGCAGGATGCGTGGTTCCAAAAGAACTGCGCCAAGCTCCCCGCAGACGTTCAGGCGACCATTCGCGCCAAGCTCGCGGCTCCTCTGACGATCCGCAATGCCAAGGGAAGTTCAAAGGTCAAGGACTGGAACGAATTTGTCAACAAGCTCTCCATCACTGACTTGATGGATGCGCGTGTTGCCGTCAACGCCGCTTATGCCTTGCGCGAACCTGAGCGTATGGCGGAAGCGGAGAAGATTCGCAAGGAAATGGCTGCGCAACAGGAGAAGCTCGCAAAGGTTGATCCGACATCCGCTTCCCCTGTTCAAGCCTAAGACAACAAGCGGCAACAATCGGCCAAGTTGACGGTTGACAAAGGGTGGGGAGGACGAAATCCTCCCTTCCCTTTCTTTTTATATTTGTCAAGAACTATTTTTAATTATTTCTTTAGTGACTTTGTAAGAGTATATAAAAATTTCTTCATCATCACTTCATCCTCACATTATTCGTGCCAATGACCACCACTTTCGCCCAGCTCTTCCCCAGATTTTCACAGCCTCATCTTCTCTCTAGTATTCTATATTTTTATTTCTCTAGTGAATCCTAGTAATTCGAGAACATCCAAAACTCGTCCCTTGGTTTTCCTCAACCTTCAGTCATCTTAGTTATCTTTCAAATATCATTGTTTTTAAGCATATTTATCCCAATTCCTTTCTAGGTACATCCAAAATCCAAGTACCCCTCTTCAGCCAACTTATCTTTTTATTCCAACTTATATTATTTCTCTAGTGTCTTTGTAAAAATGTAAAAACTTTCCAGAACTGGGTCACAGCTCTCCACATCACAACTGAAAGCTTACCGTGAGTAACCCATTTCTCCACAGTAAGACCTACTTCTACTATCTGAATCCTTCCCACTAAAGAATACTAAAATTTTCTTCTATTTTTTACTTGACAACCCATAAATATTTTGTAAACATTTATAGGACCAGGAGATATTGTATAGTTCTTCTACCTATCTTTGAGACATAATTGAGACACAATAATGAGACATATAATAAGACAAAAAAGACAAAAAACAAATAGTCACTAGAGAATAACATAATAATTTAGATTATTTTAATAAAGAATTATGTTGACGCATAATGATACTTTTGATAGATTATAGATATTCAAAGAAACAATAGGGTTTCAATGAATGAGGGTTTCAACAATGTTACTTCAACAAGTCAAAGAAGCAATCAAGGTTACGCCAAAAGGTTGCAATATCATTCTGGAATGGACGCGCCCTTGTAAGACTCGCAAGGGGGTTACTGATTCCATTACAAAGCACGTTCGCATGGTCGGGCGCATGGGTATTGAATACGACAATATAAATGATGTTCAAGAAAAGCGCGAAGAGGGTACGCTTCCCGCTATCAATGCTGGTCTACCTTGGGGTCAATGGATGGAATACCCTTATCTGATCGAACATAAGGGGAATGTCTATCTGCGCCTCTATTTTGGGACAAGCGTTTTGAACTTCCCCAAAACAACTTTCTTCCGCAATGGCTTGGAAGTAGCAAAAGGCGAGATCGCGCCTCTCTTGCTGGCTTCTGAACTTGCTGAAAAGGATGGCGATTGCTTTACTTGCAATATCGCCAACATTGAACGCTTGCATCATGAAGTCATCCCCGAAGTCAAACAGGAAACCTCCCCTGTCTCTACAAAAGAACCTGTTATGGCTTAAAACCAAAAGTCAAGAAAAAACGAAAAAAAAGAAATCCTCTATCAAGGGGGTTTCTTTTTTTATTAAGAAGTCAAGAACTATTTTTAATTATTTCTCTAGTGGGTTTATAAGAGCATTAACAAAACTAACCGAAAACTCGCGTGGCCTCGCAAACCCCCAAAGAGTGTAAAAACCCTGTAGAACCACTTAAGAAATTCATAACAATTTCTCTTGCAATTACTGTGAAATTTTGTCATACTTTATTCATTGAAGGTTAGGAGAAAGAAATGACAACCATTGAAACATCTGTCGAAAAAATCGAAAAAATTCAAGATGATAACCCTTATAAAGATATTGTGCGATCCCTTATTTGTAAACAAACTGAACCATTTATAAGAAAATATAAAAGACTTTCAATGCTTACCCTCCCTGCTACTAAGTGGATAATTGAAAAATTATTACTTGCATTTTGTCAAGAAAATAATTTTACTTGTAATATTTTTGGCATTGAAAAATCTAAAAAAGTCTTTGAAAAAACCATCTGCAATAAGCCAGAAGGAACAAATATTAACGCCTTCAATACTTGTTATGAAAAATTCTGCCAACAAAGAAATTTTTATAAACTAGAAATTAATTTCTTTTGGGCTGATTACTGCGGCTGCTTTCAGACAAATTGGGATAATAGATTTGAGATTAAATATCCCCGCCTTTATACATTTTTTAACGAAGTCGAAAGCCGAACCGATCCGTTTCTTTACTATTTAACATTCTCTCTTAATGGTCGAAATATTAAAAACGCCAGAAAAGGATTGAACCCCCTTGGCTTTGCTCAAAAGCTTAAAAATATCATCGCCTCGAAAGCAAGAAAATTAGAAGTTATCCCTATCTTCCAAGTTATTTACAAAGGAACAGGAAATCAAACGATGATTACTCTTGGTTTCGCTTGCAATATGGGTAAAATAGAAAATGGAAATTTCTGGAAATCCCTTCATGAACTCCCTATCAATATCCCATTCTCTCCTGTTAAAGAAGAATATCTTGATAAAAAGAGTTATAAGAAAAATGTCGAACAGGAAAAAATGTGGAGAATTGGCTTGACTCATTGAACGTTACTTGATAACCTATTAATAACCTAAAGAAAGAAAAAGAAAGAAAAACCATGAACTCATTACAAATTCAAACCTTAACAACAATGACAATAAACGATCTTGTTAAGGGAGCAACAGAGGAAGCAATGGCTTGGATAAATCAAGGAAGAATAATTACTAATTTTATAGAAACTATCAGAAATAATGCCCATGCCAGTATTGACCCTTATAAAATCCTTTCCTCTTCCCCTGATTGTCCCTATGGGACAGTACAGTTAAGGAACTATGTCAATGTTTATAGACTGTATTCCAACGTCAATGTCAAGCTAAAAAACCTAACAATGACTCATTTTATCGTCGTTTGTAATGAAATATTAACAAATAATGATAAGGAAAATTTGTTAAACGAAGCAAGTGAAAAAGAAATGACAATTTCTCAGTTTAGAGAAAGAGTATATAAATTTATTGCCAAATATAAAGGAGAAGATAAAATAAGAACAATTCAAAACCCTTCAAACCTTTCTATTGCCTTTGAGAAAAATTATCAGAAATTCTTTAAGTATCTAGTTGCCAACCATGCCAAAGACCATAAAGCTTGCTCATCAGCCATACAAAGAATCGTCCGTTTTGCCCTTAAAAACGGATATGAAATGAACGAAATTTCCTAACTTCCCCCTTGACTTTCCTAGCCCCTCTATGATAGATTAAAAAATCATAGGGGGACTAGTGAAAACTGGTAAACCTAAACAAACAATAAACAGAAAAGGGTAAAGGTGCAACAATGAGAATCATGCCATGTATCGTCGAAACCCCAAAGACCGAAAAGATAAGGACTATCCCCTTATCCAAGATTCGATCTGCTGCAAGCAAGGCTGTAATCTATGCCTGTCTCTCAGAAGGTATCAGGAATAAGAGTGACATTAATCGTGTCCTGCATACCCTCTCTATGACCAAGGTTTCTGACGCCTCTATCGCAGGTTGTAAGGCTGCTATCACCAAGGGACAGAAAGTTTTTTAATTTTCCCCTTGACTTTCTGTGTCTATTTTGATAGGCTATTAATGCTAAGGTGTTATAAGGTGTTAATGGCCTATTGATTCTTTAATCTTCTATAGTGGAAAGGAGTACTATGCCTACCTCGTATACCTATCGTTAACATTACAACCTATCCCCACTATCGAATGTATTACTATCTCTAGTGACTTTACACTATCTCTAGTGACTTTACCTAGTTCTACCTACTCCATCTAGAAATAGATTAATACATTTTTGTAGAAATTAATGAAAGTGATAGGAATGTCACTAGAGAATATGTTAAAAAGTGGAAAATGCCTATGCTAGGGTACTATCGAATATTTTTTCATTTTCCTATTTCTAAGGGTTCCCACGACTAGTTTAGCGAACCTTTATATTTGAATTAACATTTTATTCTTTAAAAATATAGACAATATAGACAATATAGACAATATAGTAATATAGTATATGGAAATCTGATTTTGGAAATAATAGGGTTCCTTATTGAAAATTCCCGGCGGTACATTTTTTATATTCAAAAAATTGATAGGTAGACAGGTAGATTTTTAATATTTTGAATTTGGAATAATAGGGGTTCCCTAAGGTTATTATAAAAAATCTATTTTAAGAATATAGGGGTTCCCTAAGGCTATAAGAAATATAGATTTCTAAAAATAGAGGGTGTCCAAAGGATAATATATAAATTAAGTATACGGGCGGTATGGGCGGTATATCAAATTTACAATAAAAGTTTAAAATTAAGGAACGTGGAAAGGATTTAGGGTATTAGGGCAGAAGGTAGTCGCAGAAGGTAGTCATATAATTCTTAATATAATTAATAAATTAGGCAATAGGAACAGATAAGTAATTATTTTTAAGGGAAGGTTTAGACATAACGAATTGGTAGAGAGAGAGATAGGCATCATTTTGAGACATAGTACTAGATATAGAGTTAAAATATTGATTAAGGAAAGGGGTTTGAGAGATTAGGGAATTTAATTTATCTTTATTAAAAGCGAGAGGATCTATGTTTTCTATATTTTCTTCTTGCTGAGTATTTTGAATATGTTGAGTATTTTTATTAAAAGAATCCATAAAATTTTTTTTCATTAAAAGAGACTTCGGCATTAGGCATATTAGGTTTTTTAAATTTATGGTGGGAACCTACGACATTTAATTCTGAATAGCCTAGAAAGTTGACTAAGAAATCTCTAACATCAGATGGGGACATAGGTGGGATACCGAAATAGGCAATTTTTATTTGTTGTAGGAATAATTTAGAGAATTTAAATATTTTCATAATAGATAATACTAAAAGTGAGATAATAAATCCTTTTTTTACAGTTTTTACAGTTTTTACAGTTTTTACAGTTTTCACAGTTTTTACAAGTTATATAAGTTATACAGGTTATTTTAATATAGAGATAGAATTATAAAAAGATGAAGATATATAGGACAGGTAGTAATATTGTATCATATTGGATATTGCCTAATGGTGACATAAGGAATATTGGAGGAGAATTACATACTTCATTTTTTTATGAAAATTACAAATTATTTAATATAAGTGACAAAGAAATAGGTGGAAGGAGTTATTATGATATCATTGAGAGGGAAATATATTGTTTAGCATTTAGTAAAGGTGCTATAAGGATAGTTACAATTAATAGTAATAGAGAATTTAGTATAGAATGTAGTGTAGATGGGTTAAGGTTAAATATATCAAATATACATAAATTATATAAATTAAGTAATAAAGATGATAGAGGCATGGTTATATATTTAAACATAGTAGACATTGATAATTTAGGAAACAGTTTTGGGGATATAAACGAGACATTAGAAGGGATAGATGAATTATATAAATATGCTGGTAATAAATCAATAATAAAGGTTAGTGAGAATAGAATGGATAAAGAAGAGATTAGGTTAATAAAGGATTTAGTTAAGAGGATAAGGGAAGGGTATAGTGATTGGGATGATGAAGACAAGCAATTATATATAAATCATGCGAAGGTGATAGAGAGTTTATTAAGAGTGGAATATATAGAAGGATTAGATAAGGAATAATAATGAAGATATATAAGATATCTAATAATATAGGCAATATACCCAAAGAATGTATGGGAGGGGATTGTTTTGTAGTATCTGGCAAATATATGATGGACAATTGCAGAATGAACAATAATTTAAGATTAGTGCATGGATATGTAACTGGGCAGGGCAAGATAGAGGGTATTAGATATGAACATGGGTGGATAGAAGATGGATAGATTTATCAGGGAATAGGAACATACAATTACCGAAGGACTTATATTATTATTAGGTAGGATAGATATAAATGAGATAAAGGTATATGATTGTAATAGATTTAGGGAGATGATAAACAAATACAAGCATTGGGGATCATGGGAATTATAGGTCTATAATAGGGAGGTCGCCATCTTGGTCTAATTCTCCCCAATCGTTATTATCGAACATAGGTTTATTTTCTGGGTTATCTTTATATTTTTCATTGAGGTAATTTTCTCTTAATTGAGGTAATCTATCAAGTGTATCCGAGTGGTCATAGTTCATATTAGGATGGATTACTGGTATTTGATTAAGTTCATTAGGCTGTAATTGAGTTGGTACATTGGTATAAGAAGAGATAGATTGATCTCTAGACATTAGAGAATAGGCTTGTTGGAATCGTTGTAAATCCCAATCTTTTAGTATTTGATCTTTTTGATTTGCGACAGAGTCTTGTTTTTGTGCATTTTCTATAGAGTTATGAGTTTGTTCTATAAAAGATTTGAGTAAAGGAGTTATTATATTAAGATTATTGCTATTGGGCATTTTACTAATCCTTTTTTAATTGTTTTATTAGTTAATTGGATGACATTAGCATTGACTAGGGCATCGAGTATACCATTATTTTCTCCATAATTTTTAATAACGACTTCATTAGGCTGTAATTGTGTTTTATGGACATTAGTAGAGGCTACGAAGGCAATTTGGTTTTTTTTGATATTTGTGGTATCATGAGTAGAGATTAATATTAGGTAATTATTACCATTGGGGTATTTTGCTTTTACTGGGGAGCAAGAGATTCCATTAAAGTGAACAAGGGGGGTAAGAGGGGTAAGAGGGTTTTGAATATTAGTAATTTTAATATTTTTCAAATTTTTTTTAAAAGTTTGTTTACTTTGGTTACATTTTTGGCATGGAGTGGAAGGTTTCATATAATTAGTTACAAATTTCGATAGAGGCTGGTCCATCAATATCCAGTTCTGATTCTAGTGGGTTAGTATTAATGGTGATAGATTTATTACAGAGGGAGCAATGATTAGTCATAGATGTAGGGGACAAATGTTTCCATTGGGATAATTTATGACCTTTAAGTTCTGCTATAGTATTAGCATCGTGGATAAGTTCGGAGAAAGTTGGGAGGTCAGGATTAGAGGGTATTGTAGATCTTTTATCATAGAGTTCATTATTATCTTGGTGGGCATGGGAAGGTGGTGGCATAGGTTTTCTGATAGATTTAATAGCATTATACTGTTTATTATTCATTGTATTAGGTTTATTATTGGACAATTTTATTATTTTCATATTATTTTTAGATTCATATTAAAAGATATTAGATCTTTAAATTTTTTAATATCTTCCATATTTTTTAATGAATCTCCTTTATTGGGTTCATTTTGGAGTTGATGTTTATTTGGGTCAAATTGTTCTATTAGGTTATGTTTTCTCATATATTTAATTTTATCTTGTGTATTAGCATAAAGGTTATAAAGATAATATGCTTTTAGATCTATTTTATCTTTAAATTCCTCTACAAATTCTTTTGATAATTTTTGATTAAAAGTAATATAATGCCAATCTACTTTATCTTTAAATTCTCTAATAAAAGATTCTGATAAAGTTTGAAATCTACTAATACAGTTCCAATTTACTTTATCTTTAAATTCTCTAATAAAAGATTCTGATAAAGTTTGAAATCTACTAATACAGTTCCAATTTACTTTATCTTTAAATTCTCTTATAAAGGGTTCTGATAATGTTTGTTTAAAGCTAATACATTTCCAATTTAATTTATCTTTAAATTCTCTTATAAAGTCTTCTGATAATTCCTGATAATAACTAATATTATTCCAATTTACTTTATCTTTAAATTCTCTTATAAAGTCTTCTGATAATTCCTGATAATAACTAATATTATTCCAATTTACTTTATCTTTAAATTCTCTTATAAAGTCTTCTGTAAGATGTTGATATATACTAATATTTTCCCAACTCCAATTACTATTATCTATTTGTGCTATAGTTATTTTTTGATTTAGGTTAAAAGAGACTAGGTCTTTAAATTTTTGTAAATCATTATTTTTAGGTTCTTCTGTAGATTCTGTAGATTCTGGATTTTGTAATAAATGTTTATTTGGATTATATTGTTCTATTAAACCAGTTAGTCTCATATATTTAATTTTATCTTGAGGAATTACATAAGGATTATTTAGATAATAGGATTTTAGATCTACCTTATCTTTAAATTCTTCTAGAAATTCTTTTGATAATTTTTGATTATAACTAATATAATTCCAATTTACTTTATCTTTAAATTCTCTTATAAAAGATTCTGATAATGCTTGTTTATAACTAATATGTTCCCAATTTACTTTATCTTCAAATTCTCTTATAAAATTTTCTGATAGTTTTTGACATATACTAACATTATTCCAATTTACTTCATCTTTAAATTCTCTTATAAAGTCTTCTGATAATTCCTGATAATAACTAATATCAATCCAATCTACCTTGTCTTTAAATTCTCTTATAAAATCTTCTGATAATATTTGATAATTGACAATTTTAATCCAATCTACCTTGTCTTTAAATTCTCTTATAAGAGATTCTGATAATTTTTGATATATGCTTATATATTTCCAATCTACCTTATCTTTAAATTCTCTTATAAGAGATTCTGATAATTTTTGATATATGCTTATATATTTCCAATCTACCTTATCTTTAAATTCTCTTATAAAATCTTCTGATAATTTTTGACATATGCTTATATATTTCCAATTTACTTTATCTTTGAATTTTCTTATAAAGTCTTCTGTAAGATGTTGATATTGAGAAATATGTTCCCAATCCCAGTTATTAATATCTTCCACATATTCTTTAGTAAAGATATCTATTAAATCTTGAGTTTGATTAGATTGAATAGATCTATTATCTATTTGTGCTATAGTTATTTTTTGATTTAGGTTAAAAGAGACTAGATCTTTAAATTTTTGTAAATCTGTATCTTTAGGTTCTTCTGTAGATTCTGTAGATTCTGAATTTTGTAATAAATGTTTATTAGGATTATATTGTTCTATAAATCCATTTTCTCTCATATATTTAATTTTATCTTGAAAATTAGCATAAGGATTATTTAGATAATATTCTTTTAAATTTACTTTATCTTTAAATTCTTCTAGAAATTCTTTTGATAATTTTTGATTAAAAGTAATATATTTCCAATTTACTTTGTCTTTAAATTCTCTTATAAAATCTTCTGATAATATTTGATAATAACTAATATTATTCCAATTTACTTTATCTTTAAATTCTCTTATAAAATCTTCTGATAATTTTTGATTATAACTAATATAGCCCCAATTTACTTTATCTTTAAATTCTCTTATAAAAAAATCTTCTGATAGTTTTTGAAATTTACTAATATTATACCAATTTACCTTATTTTGAAATTCTCTAATAAAAGATTCTGATAATATTTGTTCACGACTAATATCACTCCAATCTACCTTATCTTGATAAATTTTTATAAAGTCTTCTGTAAGGTATTTATATTGAGAAATATATTCCCAATTCCAATTATTAATATTTTCACCATATATTTTAGTAAAGATATCTATTAAATCTTGAGTAGATTTAGTTGATTTAATAGGTTGAATAGGATTATTATCTATTTGTGCTATAGTTATTTTTTGATTTAGGTTAAAAGAGACTAGATCTTTAAATTTTTGTAAATCATTATTTTTAGGTTCTTCTGTAGATTCTGTAGATTCTGAATTTTGTAATAAATGTTTATTTGGATTATATTGTTCTATAAATCCATTTTGTCTCATATATTTAATTTTGTCTTGAAGATTAGCATAAGGATTATAAAGGTAATATGCTTTTAGATCTATTTTATCTTTATAATCTCTTATAAATGATTCTGATAATTTTTGACTTGAGCTAATATAATACCAATTTACTTTGTCTTTAAATTCTCTAATAAAAGATTCTGATAAAGTTTGTTTAAAGCTAATCCAGTTCCAATTTACTTTATCTTCAAATTCTCTTATAAAAGATTCTGATAGTTTTTGAAATTTACTAATATTTGTCCAATCCATATAATCTTTAAATTTTCTAATAAAATCTTCTGTAAGATGTTGATATCTACTAATATTTTCCCAACTCCAATTATTAATATTTTCACCATACGTTTTAGTAAAGATATCTATTAATTCTTGAGCAGATTTGATAGATTTAATAGAAGAGGTAATAATATCATAATTACTATATTTTTCAATTATTTTTATCATAATTATTACCTATTATTTATCATTGAAAAATTATCCTAATCTAAATACTCTAGAATTAAAATTAACTGACTGAAATGCCTGCATTAATTCTCTATTAGCAGGGTTTTGGGCATTTTCTAAATCTCTTCTATTTTTTTCTAACCATTCATCAATATTCACACTATTATCTGGCAATTGTTGAATTATATTAGGATTATCTATTATTTGATTTTTTAAAGATTCATTTGTTTCAATTTTAGATATCCAATTACTTTTATTTTGGGCTTGTAACATATCTTTAATAGTATCCCAAGAGAGTTTTTTATCTTTTTTATCAGTGTTTTTCTTATAATATTTAGCTCTAATGTTTAAATAGTGCTGAATACTATCTGTTTGAATTTGATTAATTACCCAATTATCTTTATTTATTATAGATACTAAGGCAAATCCAACAACATCCGCTCCGAAATGAGTTTGTTTATTCAATAAGAATCCCCAGAACTTAGAGAGTACAGGATCTGTTTCCATTAAAGCTTGAGTTTGGTCATGAATTTTTTGTTTAAAAACAACTTCTTTTATAGCGTTATCAAATCTTTGACCTCCCTCCCAAGGGGTAGAAGAGTCATAAAAGAAAGCTTGTGGATCTTCTTTTTTATTTTTTTCTTTATTTTCTAATATATTAATAACTTTTAATAATTCATTTTTAGTGTATTTAGGTTTTCTCCCTAATATACTTAATACTGCTCCTTGGTATTTTTTAGGTATTTGGTCTATTGCGAATAATTTTTCTTGTACTGATTGTACTGATTGTACTGACTGTGCTAATTTTATAAAATCTGATAATATTTTAGATTCTACTGGTTTATTGATCTCCATAACCCACAATGTTTCAAGTCCTTTACCTCTTAAATTTGCTTGTGTTTTATGAAATCCTAAATTTTCAGGTAAAGTTTCGTAGAAATATTCTGCTTTATCATCATTAACTCCTGAATCTAGTGTTTTACGACTATTAATAAAGAGTCTACTAACTCCTTCTTTTTTTGCGGATAGAATAATACGATTAACAAGATGTTTTGGCCAATCAAATACAATAGGTCTTAAGTGCTTATCAATAACAGATATTTCTTCTGGCGTAAAAGTAATTTCGTTTGCCACTTTAGTTCTCCTTTAAATTATTTTTTTATTTTATGTTTCTTTTTAACATCTAGGACACAATTTTCAAATTTTTCAGGATTTTTCTTTTTATCAACTGTTGTGTGACAAACGGCCCAAGGATTAACTGCTTTACCTTTTTTCTTAGCTTCTTGAGTTATCCAGCCATTTTCTTGACCTACCTTTTCCCATTCTTCTTGAGTAAGCGTAAGTTGATATTTATTTGCTTGCTTTATAAGTTTCATTATAACTCCTTTTTTACTAAATCTTTTAATTGTTCTTTAGCACTATTTTTTATATTAAGCTTCTTCATTTCCTCATGAGCGATATTAGCTTTAATATTTTTAACAAGATTATCCATTTTCATAGATGACTCTTTTACCTTGGAAATCCCTAAGTCCAGCTTTTTAATTAATTCTTTTTCGTTTTTCATAATTTATAAAATATATTTCTATAAATAGGGGTAAACATCCTACATTTAGTTTCACATAGGAAATTGTATAATAAAATTGAAATAAATATGTGGTGTAACAATAACATAGGATTTTTCAAAATGCTTATAAATAGAACATATAGAACATGGTTATATGATTATCCACAGTATTATACAAATATATCTACTGGTGGAATCCTACATCCATCAAAATGTCCAAATAATATTTCCTCATTAATTACGAGTATATCTAATAGTGGGGATTTTACGGCTAATGGATTTATAACTACAACAATTAATGGTAATTTAGGGGCTAAGAACAATTATATAGTATTGTATGATGGAAATACTAGTGGAATACAAACAGATCCAACAAATCCATTTTACGGTTATATATCTAATATAGGGACAGATGTTGTTTCTAATGGGTTTTTAAGATTCCCTGTTAATGGAATAGATTCTTATGTTAGGATATATAGTGGTTCATCTATAAAGAGATGTTGTTCTAATTTAAGGGGAAGTCTTGTTAGTGATACCACAGGTTCATTTATAGAATATGGTTTTGCAGCAATATTATTAGGTGGAACATCAACGGTGAAATACATACAAATTTTCACATTAGATCAATAATTTATAAGGAGATATATGAGGATAATTAAAAAGATAAGAGTACTAGCATTTACTTTAATAGGTTTAATAGGATTAAACGCTCATGCAGATATTATAGAGAAAACATCTATTATAGTATCAAATGGAAATAATACTATTAAAATTTGTACAAATGGGAATATTTATGTTAATAATGGCAACATGTATGTACAGGGGAATATTGTTTCAACAAATTTAGCATCTCAATTTGATTCAGCAGGGACAGGAGCAATAGTACAAACAAATTTAAATAATGAAATTATAAGAGCTACTAATGCAGAGTTAGTAATAAGTAATGTTTTAAACAATTCTATAAATAATGAAATTTCTAGAGCTACTAACGCAGAAATAAATATTAGTAATTTAACTGTAGCTGTAAACAATATCGCAACTAATACATATGTAATAGCAACAAATGCACAATATGTGGCGGTTAATAAATGTATAGGTGGAGCAAGGAATTCTTATTATTGGTATTTAACATATGCTGATTTATATACAAATGGATCTGCATTATATATGACTACAAATGGCGACCAATATTCTCAAGTATATACTCCTTTAATTGGCGGATTTGTTAATGAACAATTTAATTTTAATGTTTTAAGAGGTCTGCTTCCATCCCCTGTTGTTACTTGGGCTGTATCTCCTACAAATTATGGTAATATTAATCAAGGTGGTTTATTAACCGTTACTGGGGTAGGAACAGTTACTATTAGTGTTCAAAATGACAATACTCAAATAAAGAATTTAACAATATTAACTAAAACAAATGTATCTGTTGCACCTTTTACATTGTGGACTTCTAATGCTGTTGGTTCTGTTAGAAATGCCGCAACAACAAATGTAGAAATGAGAATTACTGGAGGAACAAATATTTGGCCAAGATCATATTGGTCAACATTCGTAATATCTTCTAATATTGGTAGTTTTGTTAAAAATACAAATTGTTGGGCATATGGGGCAGATTTATCAGGAGTATCGGTACATACTGGGCCTACTAATAGTGGACAGGGGGTGTATTGGCATGGAACATTAATTACTCCAGATCATATAGCTATGGCGAAACATGCTTTTGATCCAGTTGGAACAATTAAATGGTTTGTTGGTAGGTCTGGGGCAGTATATGAAAGAACTATAACAAAACTAGAAGATCCGTGGCCTGGACAACCTTATGTTTTAGGTGGGGCAGATACAATGATAGGAGTATTAAGTTCTCCGCTTCCAACTAATGATGTAGCATATTATCCAGTATTTACAAATTCTATTCGTTCACTTTATAATGGTTTTGTAGGGATACCAGCTATTATTTACGATCAAAATTTAAATATTAATATTGGGGATTTTGATTCTGGGAATAAAATGGTTGATGGTTACGCAACTGTACCTATAGATAATGAGATAAAACAATCTACTGATTCTTTACGATTACAATTTTGGTCTGCTCCTTATAGTGGAGATTCTGGTAGGCCAGTATTTATGTGGTTGCCAAACCAATTAGTTTTAATATTTACTATGTCATATTCAGCAGGTGGCGCACCATTTATGGAAAATGGAACTGCTATAAATGCAGTATTAACAAATGATAATCAAGTTTTAACTCCTGTTAATTTATCAGGATATTTAACTTATTAATGGAGATATAAATAATGAAGTTTAAACATGTCGTAATTTTAACAATACTAACAATACTTTTACCTATACTCTCTTTTGGGCAACAAACAAGTAATACATATCCAGCAGAAGTAAATATACCTTATGTTAATCCTGTAGAATTAAATGATACAGTATTTAATAATGGTGAAATGGTATATGTTATAGATACCAATAATCCTAATAATGTTTCTATAGTATTTGGAGATGGAGTAACACCAGGGGGAATACCATTACAAGCGGCTAATACTAATCCTCCGAACAATGATATAGTATTTTGTCAAAACTATTTAAGTACACCTAGAAATTTTGATGAAAGTACTTTAACTAATGTTAATAATTGGAGTTATTCTATGCCTGTAGGAGTAGGAGCAATACATACTGCAATTTCTTATGATGGAAAATATATGATGGTGGATGACTGTGGATATTCTGGATATAAATCGAGTAAGATTTGGTATTCTCAAAATTATGGAGGATCATGGACTAATATTTATATCCCTACTAATGTTACTGGACGTTCCCGATTCGGAATTCCTCTTTGGATGTCTCAAGATGGAAGTACTGCTATTTTAGCCTATAATGGAATATGTATTTCTCATAATATTACAGGGAGTAACTGGGTAACTAGCATATTATCAAAAAGTGCAATAGATCAATCATCTATTTCTAGTTATAATAATAAATATGAGCCAATAATGTCTGCTACAGGAGACATAATTTTAATTCCTTATTTCGTCTACAACAACGGACTTAATGACTTTTACAGTTATTATAAATCAACTGATTATGGACAAACTTGGACAACTATTCTTTCTACAAATATGACTATTGGAAATATATGTGGAATGTCTTGGGATGGCACTCTTTTTATGATGGGACAATATGTTAATCAAATTGCACAATATAAAATATCTCTTTATAATCAACTTGTTTATACTAAAGATTTAGGAAATCATTTATTAATAAATCCTTACAATAGTACTCCTCTTGGCGGAGGAAATTCTTGGTCAGGTTTAGGAAATATGACTTTATCTGCCAATGGAAAATGTCAATATTTCTATAATAGTTTAGTATCGGATTTATTAATATCTACTAATTATGGGCAAAGTTTCTCGTGGACTAATTTCCCTATTACTGCTCCTGCCCCTTATCATATAACAGTATCAGCAGATGGACAATATGCTATTTTTGCAAATAGTGGGGCTAATGGCTCTATTGCAGATTATTGGTATACTTCAAATTATGGTCAAACATGGACTGACATTGTAGCAACAGCATCAGATTGTTTTGGTACTATTTCTATGTCAGGTAATGGTAAATATATATTAGCCACATCTGGTAATAATGGAGGGGTATATATAGGAATGGCAAGTTCTCCATCTAATAATTTTGAAGGACTTAGTGTAAATAATACTCCAGTTCTTTTAAGTAATGGTTCTGCAAGTGGGTTAACAGGATGTCCTTCTGGAGCAGCTCCTACAGGAACATTTGCATCTGTAGTTAGCACACAACAACAACAAACAGCAACAATATCGGCAGTATCTTTATTAGCAAGCAATGCAGTAACAACAAATCTTGTTTTAATAACTAATTTCACTTCAATATCTCAATCATCATTACTTGGGCCTCCTATCACTGTTTATATGACTAATAATTTATCAATAAATTTATCTTCTATGAGTAGAGGAGAACAAATTAGTTTATTTGTTGCCCATAGTACTAGTAATCAAGTTTTAACATGGCCTAATGGATTAATTTTAAAAACTACAGGAATGACTTTATCAGATACAAATACAACTGGATTTGCTGATTTATATTCTATACTATGTATTTCTACTAATACAAGTTCGCCATTAATAACAAATATTTGGAAAAATACTAGTGCTCATTAAAAAGGATAATCATATTGAATAAGGGAATATTTAATATTTAGAAGATTATTAAAGCCGCTAATAACTTCTTTTGTCATAGTAGTCATTGATCCACTGCGATCAATAATAATACTTATATGAGTGTAATCTTTTTTCATTTTTCATCTCCTTTTTAATTTCCAACTGGTACTTCTTTCAAGAAGCCCTCTTTATGTTCATTTAACTTAATTTTACCTGCTTTTATTATTTGTTCACAATCATCTTCATTACAATAATTAACGCAGATAATTGCTTCTGGCTCTTTTCTCCAAAAATCTAATGGCTCTGGATCATCACCAATTGATTGTTCGATATTAGCCCCTGCGCTTACTTCTAACTTGTCTACCTTTACTGTTCTTGACATTTTAATAGAATTTATAGATTTAGCAGATTTAGAAACTGGCTCAACAATTCCTTTTAAACCCCTGTAATCATCTAAAGAATCATCACAATTAGTTTCTGATGGAACACATGATGCGGCTGAAGCAGTTACAGGTTTAGATACACAGTCATAAGTAATAGGAGAATAAGAAGTTCCTTTTAAATACTGATTACTTATAGTATAAGAACAATGTTTTGGATCGCTTGAACTAATAGTATTAAGATTCAAATGAGAATCGTCATAATCATTAATGTTTTGCAACTTATTATAATCTGTACCAGTGTTTGAATTACCTCCTAACAAAGGTAATACGATAGGGTATGTTGTAACTATTGGCGATCTTACATTTAAATCTGGTTTAATCTTTCTTTGTTCTTTAGAAAGAAAGAAACTTAATCCGATTGCATATACTCTATCTTCTCCTATAATATTAGAAGCTACCCCTCTTTTTGTTCTTTTAGTATCTTCTTTTGTTAAAATATATTGTCTTACAACTCCTTCTGCTGTTCTAAAACCATCTAACCATAACTCTCCAACATTATTTCCTGTTGTTGAAATATAATTTTGTTTAGGCCATTTATATCCGCACTTTTCACAATAGCGATTTGGCCCAAACTTAATATTATGTTTTGGACAAGTATCAATATACTGTTCTAATTGAGCATCTTGACACGGCATACCAGTAATAGGATTAACTCCTTGAACCGATATTACTATTGCGACATGGTAGTTTTTTTCTTGATTCTTATTAAAATCAAGCCAAAGCCCTTTACCTTCTTGAATTGGAACAAAGTAGCTTGTTAATTTTCCAGAACTTCTAAGCCAATTAGAAGGACAAGCCAAGTATTCATCTACTAAAAAAGTCTTTCTTCTAGCATAAGGCGGAAGTCTATGTTTATATTCAGAATCTTTACTTTCTTTTGACTGTAGAGCATCTGGCATATTAATACCGCAAAAGAAACCATTAGAATTCATTAAATAATCTGATTCCCAAACTGTTGAAAATTTCATATATTATCTCCTTTTTAAATAAGATAGGGAGCTATACTTTTACATATAGCTCCCTAAATTTGATTAGTATCTTCTATTTACGCCGAATGGATTATTCAGCTTACTAGTTGTTGCTTCATCTATTGGCATAACTAACTTAGGAAGCTCATCTTTCTTCTTTAATTCTTTAAAGACAAGGTAAGCATCTTGGAAAAGTTCTTTTAATGAAGAAACATGTTGTTTAACGAGTTCAGAAATTCTAACCCTATCATTTGGATCAATTTCTTTTTCGTTAAGAAGAATTCTAAACAATTGGCGAGTTTCATGATTAACAGAAGACCAATTGATTCTATTATTAAGAGAACGACCTCTTTTTAATGGAGAACCTGGGAATAATGGGTCTTCTTCTACTGTTTGATCAGGAAGTACTCCGACAGGATATAATCTTACTAATTCACCATCTACTTCAATAGAATCCTCTTCAGGATATCCATCATTTAAATCAGTGATATAGTTGATTGTTTCCTCTACAGCAACAATATTAGAATCTGGCTTGAATGCAATAACTTTCTTATCATTAAATCTCTTAATAAGAGTATTGTATATTGCATTTTTTTTAGTTGGATTATATAGAGGTATTAGCTCTGTTTCTCCAAGGTCATCAAGTTTAAATTTAATATTGATACCATATCTTCTTTGTAAATCAAGGATATCTGGATCAACTGTTTCTGTTGTTTTTGATTTCTGTTCGCCACGAAGATATTTAATTGCCATTCTTAATTGAGGAACTGCAACATTATTGTCTTCGCAGAACAATTTTCGTAAGTCTCCGAATGGAGTTACTGATTCATCGCTTAACATTTCGAGTCCGCAAGGATCTTTAGTAATTTTAAAAGAAGGATCGTTTAATATGTCCTCGACTTTTTTAGGATCTAATCCCATTACCTTAGCTGCTTTCTCAATACGAGATTCCCATGTATCAACATTGGGAGTTTGATTAGTTTGATAACTAGTACTCATTTTACTTCTCCTTTTCTCTCACGCTCCTAGAAACCCTCTAGGGAAGGGAAGCCTGATTAATTCAGGCATACTGACATTATACATAAAATAAATAAAAAATTCCTAAAAAAATTATTTGTGTATTATTTTTTAATTTTATGTGGGATTTTTGTTTAGTAAAATTTACTGGAACCTGTAATTGAATAATGAGTTAGAAATGATAAAAAACAGTTAATTCCAGTAAAATTTACTGTAGTTACAGCATTATTTTTATATATAACCATCTATCTAGCAATGAGTTACATATTTGGCATTACTGTTCCTATTATATTATAATATCTATATAGGTATTCTTGATTATTAGATATATTAATTTATAGATGGAAATGGCTGACGCAGAGAATAAAATTTTTAAGAAGATTTTTGATTAGCTACAATATCATTAAGATGAATAGAAGGATCAAAGGTTGGAATATTAGACTCTAGAAAAATTATTTTACCATTTGCTCCAGATTGATCAAATAATCTTATAGCATTTTCTATTGTTGGATTATTAGGTAAACCATATTTAGATGGATTATTGTTATAATTTAAAAATTGTTGTTTAACGGCTTTTAGAACATCATCTTGATTTACTAAAAAAATAAAATTATTTCTATCTTCTGGTATATTATCTTTTTTAATTTTAAATCCTAATATTGTGTTCCATTCTCTCATTACAGGATTAGTAATTCTAAATGGAGTTTGAAAAGGTACTAAACCTTCATGAATTATAATATATTTTATAACGGTATCTAAATTAAATTGTATTGAATTATTTAACATTAGAATATTGATGATAATGACGAATTTTCATTAAACGCTGGTAGATGTTTCTTTATATAGGCTATTTTATCATTAGCAGTTCCAGATTGATCAAATTTTTTAATAGCATCTTTCAATGTTGGATTAGGAGGAAGATTATAAGCAGAAGGATTTTCATGATACTCTATAAATTGTTGTTTAACAGCCTTTTTAACATCAGAGGGGTTTTTTAAATGAATAAAGTTTTTTCTAAAAAATGGAACAGGACCTTTATAAATTGGAAATCCTAATATTGTATGCCATCTTTTCATATCTGGGTTAGTAATTCTAAATGGAGTTTGATTACCTGTTACACCTTCATGATTAATAATAAGTTGTATAAATTCATCTATAGGAATTTTTGCTTGTTTTTGTTGGATTGGGTTAGAATGTGTAGGTTGAGTAAGTTGAATAGGTTGAGTTTGTTTAATTTGTTTATTTACTCCAAAAATTCTTGAGATTACTGGATCAATGTAAGAATCTAATTCTAATACTTGTTCTGGACTTAGATTATTTTTCTCTATTACTTGTTGTTTAGCATCTTTCTCTGATAATCCATTATGAATACCCATAACAATAGCTGTAGCAATTACTGCAATCCAAGCAGGAGCAGATTTAAAATAGTCTGCTATTCCTGCTTCTTTTAATATTTTGTCATTATTAGACGCAATAAGCAAGGTTTCATTATCTAATGCTATATCATACCAACTTTTCATAAATGTTATAAAGGTTTTATATCTTTTTCCGTGAAATATAATTCAAAAGGTGTAGTCAAAAATCCTTTATGGTGATTTTTTAACAATAAAAATACTCTTGTATAATAATGGCATGACATTAATACAGGAGAAATGAATGAAAGAAGTATTAGAAATGAATAATAATATAGAAACAATAAGTAAACATAGAGAACTATTGGCAATAGTATTAAACAATAAGATACCTCATATACAATTTATAACAGAAATAGACAAACAAGGAGATATACTGTTTAATATAAATTTAGAAGATGTTGGATTGACTAGAGATATTATTGTTAAATATAATAAAGAGATATTTTCTAATATGTTTGCTGATTTGTTAGGTGAGTTACTTGTTAGGGAAAATATTCAAGATTTTGCTATTAAACTAACAAAGCTGGATTGTGATTACTATTTAGAGGCATTAAGCCATAAGAATCATGTAAGATTTGGAATGAAGATTGATAAGGGCTTTATGGTATTTAGGTTTCATATTTCTTTATTACAAAATATTTTAACAGAAGATTTTAAGGCAATTATTTAAAAAACAATATGAAAAAACGAAATGAAGATGATCCAATTATATTTATTCCTTTTAATGCGAGAATAAATATTGAAAATAAAGATAAAGATCCTCCAAAAACTCAGTATAATAATAGAGAGAAGATCATTGATTTAGAGGCGGTTAAAAAAGTTGTTGGAGGAGAATATGCTAGAAAAGCAAGAAACAGTAGAATATAAATTACCTGATTTTAAAATAGATAAATTACCTGATATTAAATTAAAGTCAATCAAAATTAAAAACTTAAAGGTATTTAAAGATTATCAATTTGATTTTTATGATAAAAATGGTATAAAAAACTTTGTATGTTTTATTGGGGTTAATGGATGTGGCAAAAGTACTTTATTAAGTGCAATACAATTATTATTTTCTAATTTGTCATTTACAAGAGAAGAAAGTAGAAAGGCATTTTTAGAAAAATCAATTAGACATGTTGGTAAAGATGCTAATAAAGATGATGATTTTGAAATAAATGCTACATTTATAAATGACGAAAAGGAATATAATGTTATTATTAATAAATCTGGAATTGTAAAAGATCATCCTAAAGAGATAAGAGAGTTAGCGTATAGAATTTGTTATTTAGCAAGATTTGATCAAGAATTGAACAAATTTCAAATATCAAGAAAAAAATGGCCGATATTTAAAGAATTATTTGAGGCTGTTACTGGATTTGAAATTGAAGAAGATAATAATATTAATGATTTTTTTAAAAATTCTACTGATTCAAATATGAAATCATTAATTGATGATTATGTATTATCATTCTATGTTAATAAGCCTACAGGAATTATTAAAGTAAAAGAATGTAGTGATGGAGAAAAAAAGATAATTAAGGCATTTTCAACAATTTTAACATTAGAGTATACTCCAGAAATAATTTTAATTGATAATGTAGAAATGCATGTGGAAAGAGGTAGACATTTAAAATTAATTGAAGCTTTAAAAAAGTGTTTTCCTAAAAGCCAGATATTTACAACAACGCATAGTTATCATATTTCCAGAGGATTTGGAGAAAGAGGTTATGTATATGATTTAAGAATTATTAGTGCAAATAAATTTATAAAAAATGAGCCTTGGCGATTATGTATAATAGACGAGATAACGGAAGCCATAGTAAGAATAAAAGCATTTAAAAAATCTTCTAAAAATGAAAAGATCATAAGAGATGGGGAAAAACTTTTAGACCTATGTAACTGTAAAATAAACAACTTACAACAATTAAAGAAAGATGTTAAAAAATTTTTACAGGAATGTACTTCTATTTTTGTAAATAACGTAATTCAAGATTAAAACGGAGAAACAAGATGATAAAGAAAGATATTAAAGAGCTTGAAACTGAAATTATTGGGGCAACAGAATTTACAAAATATGAAGATGTAAAAAATATTAAAACGGAAGAATATTTTAACAATAATCAATTTAGTATTGATGCGTTTAAAAAGAAATATGCGTTAATAGATAATCCTGATGAAACATATGTACAGGCATTAAAAAGAGTTTGTGACTTTGTCGCGTCTGTAGAAAAAACAGAAGAGCTTAAAAATTATTGGGCTAAAAGATGGTTTCATGAAATTTATAATGATTGGTTTCATCCAGCAGGTAGTATTATGCAAGGAGCTGGTAGTGGAAGAAAATGTTCACTTGCTAATTGTACAACCATCTCTCTTGGAACAGGAAGAGGCTCTGAAGAATGGGATTCATTAGAAGGAATAATAAAAAATACCGCATATAATATTGCAAAAGCTTCTGCATATAGACAAGGAGTTGGTGTTGATTTTTCAAGAATTCGTCCAGAAGGCGCAGATGTATTAAATTCTGCAAATAAATCCTCAGGTGCTATACATTGGATGAAATTTATTGATAGTATAGGAAATTATGTTGGTCAAATGGGTAGAAAGCCAGCATGTCTTATCTCTTTAAATTGTAAACATCCAGATATAGAAAAATTTGTTAATGTAAAGTCAGATAGATCAAAAATACAAAACGCAAACTTATCTGTTCAATGTACTGATGATTTTTATGAGGCTGCAAAAAATGATAAAAATTGGGAGCTATCATTTGAAATACCAGAAGTAAAGAAAGGACAAAAAGTATATGTAGATTTTGATTCAATAACTTCAGAATGTAAAAAAGATGATAATGGTTGGTATTATTTATCTAAATCAAATAGAAAACAAGAAACCATTAAGAAGACTATTAAGGCAAAAGAATTAATGCAATTAATAGCAAAGAACATGTATCAACATGCGGAACCAGGCATACAGAATATAGATATAGCTAAAAAATATTCAAACTCTGATTATTTAGGA
>Ga0316230_1001275_pt1 | contig 27514 bp, 24 predicted proteins | sample TBH18025metaG_FD_206004 | JGI IMG/M metagenome (GOLD analysis project Ga0316230, IMG submission 206004) | Freshwater microbial communities from Trout Bog Lake, Wisconsin, USA - TBH18025 | ecosystem: Environmental > Aquatic > Freshwater > Lake > Hypolimnion/Profundal zone | place: USA: Wisconsin...
ACGGCAATACTGTCATGTCCACGGTTTGTTACGTATACAAATTTTTGATTTGGATGGATGCGGATTTCTGCAACTGTATTTAACTCTTTAAAATTTTCAGGAAGTGTAGAGTCAGTGGTGAGTAGTTTTAAAACTCCTTTTTCTTTATCATATGCGTAGGTGCTGACCGATCCTCCCATTTCATTAGCGACATAGAAGAATTTTGAATCATCGGAGAATTTGCTATGACGAGGGCCAACGCCACTCGGAGCAGAAGCAAACGCAGGAGTGTGAGGCGTGATAGAAGCAGTTGCTGGATCTACTTTACAGACGACAACTTGATCTGTCCCTAAGTCGCAGCACATCACAAATCGATTGTCAGGTGAGAGAGTTACGGAATGCGCGTGTACTTGATTTTGGCGATCCTTATTCGGTCCAAGTGGTCCCGTATGTTGAATAAATGAATTTCGTTTACCGATTAATCCATCTTTAAGAATAGGAAGAGAACACTCATAGCCTGAATTGTAATTACAGGAAATAACCATGCTGTCTGTTGCATCTACGACTAAGTGCGTAGTTGCGCCTGCTCCCGTTGGCTCCTGATTTAGGAAGGCAAGTTTTCCTGATTCTGGTTCAACACGGTAGGCTGTGATACCCCCTTGTGCGGGAGTTACACCTGGTAAGCGAATTTCACCGGAAGAGTAGAGGTGGGTTTTGGTAGGATCAAACGCAAGAAACGTTGGGTTTTGAGCTTCAGCAGCAAGCCATGGTTCGGAAAAACTTCCATTACTTGGATCGAATTTCAGTGCGTAAATTCCCTTGCTGGTCGTAAGGGTGTAAGTGCCAACATAAATGAGCATAGGAGAGGCGGTCAGTTTGAGGATTAAACACAGGCTTAAGCTAAGCCAAGAAAGGGGTCTTTTCATCTACAAATAACGTAGGCATTAAACCCTGTTTTGCGAAACAATTTATTCAGTCCTAAGAGATTGCGGTTTTCTGTAAGAGTACTATGATTTTTAGCTCAATGGCTAAGTCTGAAGAACCTAAAATTATTTTCTCGATGCTCAGTGTGTCGAAGAAAATTGAGCGTAAAGAAATTTTAAGAGATATCTCCTTATCCTTTTACTATGGAGCCAAAATTGGTGTCTTAGGATTTAACGGATCAGGTAAGTCGTCGCTCATGCGCATTTTGGCAGGACGGGATAAAGAAATTGATGGCCGTATTCATTTTGAACCAGGCGTATCGGTGGGATTACTTGAGCAGGAGCCTCACTTGGAAGCGGGTAAAACGGTACGTGCTTGTGTTGAAGAAGGCATTAAGCACTTAACGGATTTAGTGGCTGCTTATGATGCAACGTGGGATGAGCTTAATGAGGCAGCAGACGATGCTGCTAAAGATAAGATTATGCAAAAGCAGGGAGACTTGCAGGAGCAAATTGATAGAGCAGGGGCTTGGGATTTAGCACCGCAAGTAGAAATGGCGATGGATGCGCTGCGGTGTCCTCCGGGTGATGTGGTTGTGGATAAACTATCCGGTGGTGAAAGACGCCGTGTTGCACTTGCTAGACTCCTACTAAAAAAACCAGACATTCTACTTTTAGATGAACCTACGAATCACTTAGACGCAGAAAGTGTGGAGTGGTTAGAACAGCATTTATCGAGATACGAGGGTACCGTGATAGCCGTTACCCATGACCGTTACTTTTTAGATAATGTTGCGCAGTGGATTTTAGAACTCGACCGTGGACATGGTATTCCATGGAAAGGAAATTATTCATCATGGCTTGAACAAAAAGCAGCGCGCCAAGCCGTTGAACAGCGCACAGAAGACCGTAGACAAAAAGCGATGGCACGTGAACTTGAGTGGATTAGACAATCCGCACGAGCACGCCAAGCTAAGTCACAGGCACGTATTTCTGCTTATGAAAGTATGTTGAAAGCGGATGTCGCTGAAGAAGAAAAGCGCTACGAAATTGTTATACCAGCAGGACCAAAGCTTGGTAACTTAGTTGTTGAAGCGACTGGTATTTCAAAATCCTACGGAGATAATCTCCTGTTTGAAAATTTTACGTTTAATTTACCACCCGGTGGTATTGTTGGTATTGTTGGACCTAACGGTGCTGGTAAAACGACATTAATTCGTATGATCACGCAGGTTGAAACACCTGATACAGGTACGCTCCGTGTTGGTGAATCTGTGAAGATTGCTCACGTAGATCAGTCTCGCGATTCACTTCCTGACCAGCAGACAATTTTTCAAGCGATTAGCGGTGGCGAAGAAATTTTACGCCTAGGTAACCGTGAAGTAAATGCGCGTGGCTATTGCGCGCAGTTTGGTTTCACGGGTGCAGATCAGCAAAAGAAAGTAGGTATACTATCAGGTGGTGAACGTAACCGAGTGCACCTTGCAAGGCTCCTTAAGAGTGGTGCTAATTTGATCTTACTCGATGAACCAACAAATGACTTAGATGTTAATTCTATTCGAGCCCTTGAAGAAGCACTTGAGCATTTTGCAGGCTGTGCCGTTGTTGTTTCACACGATCGTTGGTTTTTAGATCGTGTAGCAACCCATATCATCGCTTTTGAAGGTGATAGCTATGTTCATTCCTATAGCGGTAATTATACTTCGTACCTTGAAGACTATAAACGCCGTAAGGGTGCTACTGCAGAACGACCGCACCGTATCAAGTATCGTAAGTTGACGCGTTCCTAAGCTTTTTGTTAAGTATAACTCTTCAGATTAAACTCTTTATGAAAAAAAGTACCCTAACGTTTTCCCAAACCGTTATAAAATTTTGCGTTTGTAGTCTACTCGTTGTGCTACCCGTTAGGGCTCAGCGTGCCGCTGTTGAGGCGCAGCATGGTGTTGTGACTTCAGCACATGTATTAGCGTCTGAGGCAGGCTTAGAGATTTTAAAGAAGGGTGGTAATGCGGTAGATGCTGCGATTGCTACCGGATTTGCTCTCGAAGTTGTTTATCCTTTCGCCGGTAATTTAGGTGGTGGTGGATTTATGATGATTCATACCGCAGACGGTAAGGATACTGCGATTGATTACCGTGAAAAGGCACCTTCGGCTGCCTCACGAGATATGTATCTTAAAAATGGAAAATTACAAAAGGGCCCTGGTTCCTCAACCGTTGGTTGGAGAGCGAGCGGAGTTCCTGGATCGGTTGCTGGTTTTGCGTACGCCTTTGAAAAATATGGTTCTGGTAAAGTTACGTGGGCTGAAATTATTGAACCCTCACGCCGCTTAGCTGCGAATGGCCATAAAGTATCCCAAGCAACAGCTAATTTATTTCACCGCATGCATCACGACCAGCTCCTTGGTCAATTTGCTGAATCAAAACATATTTATTTAAAAGACGGTGAATTTTTAAAAGCGGGCGAAAATTGGAAGCAACTCGATTTAGCGGAGACACTCGCTCGTATTCAAAAAGAAGGACCTCGTGAATTTTATGAAGGTAAGACAGCTCACTTAATTGCTGACGCGATGGCAAAGAATGGCGGTACCATTACCCTAGAAGACTTAAAAGCATATCAAGCCGTTGAACGTGTACCGCTCCGTGGAAAATATAGAGGCTATGATGTTGTAACGATGCCTCCTCCAAGTTCAGGTGGTATTGCGATTCTTCAAATGCTTAACATGTTGGAGAAATATAATGTAAGAGACATGGGTCCTAACTCGGCTGCAAAAGATCATTTATTTATCGAAGTTATGCGCCGTGCTTTCCGTGACCGTGCAGAATATTTAGGTGATCCTGATTTTGTTAAAGTACCAGTCGATGGTTTATTAGACGCCAATTATGTGCAAAGTCTCATGGCTAATTATGATCCAGCCCACGCTTCTGTAAGTGCTGGATTTAAACCAGGTAAACCCAAAGGGTGGGAAGCTGTACCAACGATCCCTGCAGGGCATGAATCAACCGAAACTACTCAGTTTACTGTCGTAGATGCAGCAGGTGCTGCAGTAAGTAATACTTATACACTCAACGGCGGTTTCGGCTCTGGTGTAACAATTCCTGGCACTGGTTTACTTATGAATAATGAGATGGACGACTTTGCTGCTCAGCCTGGTACTCCTAATATGTTCGGTTTAGTACAGGGTGAAGCGAATGCTATTGCTCCCGGTAAAAGACCGCTTTCATCTATGACTCCAACCTTTGTGTTTAAGGATGGTAAACTCTTTGTTGCGACAGGTAGCCCAGGTGGTCCAACCATTATCAATACCGTTTTAGAAATCATAACCAACGTGATCGATCACGGTATGCCTATGCAACAAGCGGTTGAAGCACCCCGTTTCCATCACCAGTGGATGCCTGATATTGTTACTTTCGAGCGTTATGGACTCAGTCCTGATACAGAAAAATTGTTAGTTGGTATGGGGCATAAAATTACTCCCCATTCAAACTTTGAAGGCTTCTATCAAGGTGATGGAGAAAGTATCATGATGGATCCTAAGACGCATTTGATTCTTGGTGCAGCTGATCCACGTAAAGACGACTCAAAGGCAGTTGGATTCTAATTATCTATGCAGACAGGCTCGACCTTAACGCACTTAGTTTGTTCAGCCTGTAAAAGAGAGTATCCGCATTCGCAGTTAATTAATTTATGCGAGTGCGGTAAGCCGCTATTAGCGTGCTATGACTTAAAGTATGCATCGAAGACGATGACGAAAAGTGATATTCGTTCTCGTGAAAAATCACTATGGAAATTTAAAGAAGTCCTACCTGTTCAAAGTGAATCTAACATTATTTCGCTTGGTGAGGGGGGTACACCGCTACTTAAAGCTAAGCATCTCGCGGAGCATTTAGGGATATCGAGTTTTTATATTAAAGATGAAGCGGTGAATCCAACGGCTAGTTTTAAAGCAAGAGGCATGGCGCTAGCTGTGTCACGTGCCTTAGAGCTTGGTGCAAAGAAACTAGCGGTTCCTTCGGCTGGAAATGCAGCGGGTGCATTAGCAGCGTATGCTGCACGCGCTCAGCTCGAGGCGTTTATTTTTATGCCCCGTGACACTCCTAAGGCTAATATTATCGAGTGTCAGCAAATGGGTGCTCATGTAAACCTGATCGATGGACTTATTACGGACTGTGGAGCTGAGGTAGCTAAGCGTAAACAAGCAGAAGGGTGGTTTGATGTTTCTACGTTAAAAGAACCGTACCGTATTGAGGGTAAGAAAACGCTAGGTTATGAATTAGCAGAACAGTTGAATTGGAAACTCCCGGATGTAATTTTATATCCAACTGGTGGAGGTACGGGACTCATTGGTATGTGGAAAGCGTTTGATGAAATGGAAGCGATGGGATGGATAGATTCCAAGAGGCCACGTATGTTTACTGTACAAGCAGAAGGGTGTGCTCCAATTGTAACGGCTTTTAAAGCGAATCAAAAACATGCGACAGAATTTTTAAACGCTCACACCTTGGCCTCGGGACTTAGAGTACCAAAAGCTATTGGGGATTTTTTAATTTTGGATGCGCTACGTAAGTCAAGTGGTGGTGCTATTAGTGTACCAGATGAGGCCATGCTTAAAGCCACAAAACTCATGGGATCAAAAGAAGGCGTTTTCGCTGCTCCTGAAGGTGCTGCCTGTTTGGCGGCACTAGAAGTATTACTTCATACAAACCAAGTAAGTCGTACGGAAGAGGTTGTTCTCTTTAATACGGGATCAGGCTTAAAGTATTTAGAAAGTTACGACTTTAAAAACTGAGGTAATCGAAGGAGTCTTTCTCCTGCCTCATGTAACGTTTCTGGCTTTTTAGCGAAATTAAGGCGGATGTATCTATTTTCTCCGTTACTAAAAAAGCTAGAACCGGGAACGGGAGCTACTTTTATTTCTTTAGTCATCCAGTGGGAAAATTCGATATCACTTTTCCAGCCGAATTTTGAAATATCTACCATGACAAAGTAAGCTCCCTGTGGGTTAGTGTAGGGTAGGCCTACTTTATTTAGATATCCTAACAATATGTCTTTAGACTGCGTATACGTTTCTGTCAGGTGGTCATAATAACTCTGAGGGAATTTAAGAGCTGTTACGACGGCATGTTGCAGGGGTGCTGCAGCTCCAACCGTGAGAAAGTCATGTACTTTGCGTGCTTGTGAAATAACAGAAGCAGGTGCGTGTACGTATCCTAAGCGCCAACCTGTGATAGAAAATGTTTTAGAAAGCGATGAACACATCAAGGTGCGTTTCGCCATACCAGGCAGTGTATTAAAATAAATATGCTTATGAGGCTTATATACAATGTGCTCATAAACTTCATCGGTTAATATCCACACATCGTTTTCTTCAGCAGCCTCAGCAATAACGAGGAGTTCTTCTCGAGTAAAAACTCTTCCACAGGGATTGGAAGGGTTACACAAAACAAATGCCTTTAATCCGCTGCGAAATACTTTGCGTAATTGAGCTGGGTCAAACGTGTAATCAGGTGGATTAAGCGGGATATGAATTGGAACTGCTCCGCATAGGATAGCATCAGCAGAATAGTTTTCATAAAACGGAGAGAATAAGCCTACTTTATCTCCTGGGTTAATGACTGTCATCATGGCTACCATCATGGCTTCAGTAGCTCCACACGTCACAACCAAGTCTGTTTTTTCATCAACACTAAGTCCTGTGAAGTGAGTGATTTTTTTGGCCAGTGCTTCACGAATTTCGTTTGAACCCCAAGTAACTGCGTATTGATGGCGGCTTTCATCCATCGCTTTTTTTCCAGCCTCAATTAATTCTTTGCAAGGATCCCAATCTGGGAACCCTTGCGCTAAATTAATTGCTCCATGAGCTTGCGCAACACGTGACATCTCTCGAATGAGAGATTCCGTAAATAAAGAAGTGCGTTGGGAGGTTTGTGGCATGGCTATAAATTAAAACCATGCCATACGTTTCTTACTTGGCGAGTAAATCGTCTATGGAATCACTCTCAACATTGATGTCTGCAAAGAGCCAAGACGAGAGGTAGCGTTCGGCGCAGGACGCTACGATTACAACGATTTGTTTACCCTTATTTTCAGGGCGCTTTGCAAGTTGAAGCGCAGCCCAGATCGAAGCACCTGAGGATATGCCTACTGGAATTCCGTCGAGTTTACTTACTTGTTTACTGATAGGACCTGAATCATCTTCTTTTACGCCGATGATTTCGTCATAGACTTTGGTATTTAATACGTCAGGAACGAAGCCTGCGCCAATACCTTGAAGTTTATGTGGGCCAGGGTTACCGCCACTTAAAACTGGGGAGCCTGCTGGTTCTACAGCAACAACTTTAACATTTGGATTTTTCGCTTTTAGTACTTCACCAACACCTGTGATGGTTCCACCGGTTCCGATACCAGCGACTAAAAAATCTACTTTCCCGTCTGTATCGCGAATAATTTCTTCTGCAGTCGTACGGCGGTGCACGGCAGGATTAGAAGGGTTAGCGAATTGCTGAAGAATGATGCTATTAGGAATTGTTTTTTGTAGTTCCTCTGCTTTTGCAATCGCGCCTTTCATGCCTTTTGCGCCCTCTGTCAGAATAACTCTTGCGCCAAGCACTTTGAGGATTTTTCTGCGTTCAACGGTCATCGTCTCGGGCATCGTGAGAATCAATTTGATTCCTTTTGCAGCTGCGACGAAAGCAAGTGCAATACCTGTGTTGCCACTGGTTGGTTCAATCAGAACAGTATTCTGATTAATGACGCCGCTTTTTAATGCGTCCTCAATCATGGCTTTACCAATACGATCCTTAACGCTTGAGAGTGGATTAAAGAATTCGAGTTTTAAAAGTACATCAGCTACTGCGCCATGCGCTTTTGCAGTTCTATTTAGTCTTACAAGGGGTGTGTTACCGATTGTTTCTGTGATGTCGTTGTAGATTTTAGGCATGATGGAAAAGGTAAGTTAAAAGGTTTAATTAAAACTAAGATGATGGTTTTAGTCATGTATGCCAATACTAAATTGTTAATCCTTACTGTGACCGTTATAATTTCTATCTCTTTAAAGGAATGTTACTTATGTAAGTAAATATCCTCTGCCTTATAGGTTAACCCTTAATCCATCGTAGGAAATTTTAATATTAGCGGGTAACATTGCCTCCGTAGCATTATGATCTGAAAGATGTGTGAGGTGTATGAGATAGCTTTGTGATGCTTTAATTTTAAGCGCTACAGCAGCTGCTTCATCAATAGTTAAGTGACCAGGGTGTGGTAGTGGTCTTAGCCCATCCACGACAAGACAATCTGCACCATACGCTAACGCTATAGCCTCACTAGGAACCATTTTACAATCGGTGTAGTATACAAATTTTTTGTTCGAACTTTTTTCTGTGAAAATAAGTCCTAATGTATCGATTCCGTTATGGGGTAAGCGTGTTGTTTCTATGGTACCCTGGGGTAAGTTTAATACAGGTGGCATTTCACGTAGTGAAAAAGCAGGGTATCCTTTAACCAAGGGTTTATCTAAAATAGCGTACGGAAATATGGCTTTAACTCGCTCTAAACCTTCCTTCGTAGAGTAAACCGGTAGTGCAGTACCTCCGTTAATTTCACAAAAGCGTCTTAAGTCATCCATGCCTGTCACGTGATCGGTATGGCCATGTGTCAGAATAAATAAATCCGTGTGTGTGATATTTTCTCTTAAGCACTGAAGTCTGATTTCAGGGGATGCATCAACTTGGATATGCAAGCCATCCATAACCACATGGATCGATGTTCGCGTACGCTTATTACGTGGATCGCTTGATTTACATACCTCACACGAACATCCAATCATAGGCACCCCTTGCGACGTACCTGTGCCTAGAAAAATAATCTGCATGTAAAAAAATAAACAAACGAAGCCCGTAACGAGCAAGCTTTTCGGAGCAATAAAAAAGGCGCCTGGCAAATGCCAGACGCCTTTTTAAATGTAAGATTAAAAGATCGCTCTTTTATCTTAGTAGTCCATGCCGCCAGGAGGATGTGCATGACCGCCAGCAGCTTCCTTCTTTTCAGGAATTTCTGTGATCATACATTCTGTTGTGAGGAGTAGACCAGCAACAGATGCTGCATTTTGAAGTGCAGTACGAGTTACCTTAGTTGGATCTACAACACCCGCCTTGATCATGTCTTCAAATTTGTCAGTAGCTACGTTGTAACCGAAGTTACCTTTGCCACCTAAGACTTCTTTGACGACTACGCCACCATCAACACCTGCGTTAAAGCAGAGTTGCTTGAGAGGATGTTCGATAGCACGGCGTACGATCTGAGCACCAATTGCTTCATCGCCTTCGAGCTTTAAGTTCTCGATAGCTTTAGCTGTACGTAAGAGAGCAACGCCACCACCAGCGACGATACCTTCTTCAACAGCAGCACGTGTTGCGTGTAGAGCGTCTTCTACGCGAGCTTTCTTTTCTTTCATCTCGGTTTCTGTTGCTGCACCAACATTGATGACTGCAACACCACCTGCGAGTTTAGCTAAGCGCTCTTGTAGTTTTTCGCGGTCATAATCAGAAGTTGTTTCTTCGATTTGACGACGGATTTGTTTTACACGGCCTTGGATATCGGAGGATTTACCACCTCCATCAACGATCGTTGTGTTTTCTTTGTCGACTACGATGTGCTTTGCACGACCTAAGTCAGAAATAGCAACGTTCTCAAGTTTGATACCAAGATCTTCTGTTAAGCATTTGGCACCGGTTAAGATAGCAATGTCTTCTAACATCGCTTTGCGGCGATCGCCGAAGCCAGGAGCTTTTACAGCACATACATTTAATGTACCACGAATCTTGTTAACAACGAGAGCTGCGAGAGCTTCGCCTTCAACTTCTTCAGCGATAACTAAGAGAGGCTTACCGCTCTTTGCTATTGTCTGAAGTAGTGGCAATAATTCTTGTAGGCTGGAGATCTTCTTTTCGTGAATTAACACATAAGCATCTTCTAAGATTGCTTTTTGTGTTTCAGCATTCGTTGTGAAGTAAGGGGAGAGGTATCCCTTATCGAATTGCATACCTTCAACTACGTCGAGGGTTGTTTCGATGGACTTAGCTTCTTCAACGGTGATAGTACCGTCTTTACCTACTTTATCCATTGCGTCTGCAATGATGTTACCAATGGTATCATCCCAGTTTGCAGATACGGTAGCAACCTGACGAATTTCTTCGCGGTCATTAACCTTCTTGGATACGCGGTGGAGTTCGTCAACAGCAGCAGTGACTGCTTTGTCGATACCACGCTTGAGGTATACTGGATTTGATCCAGCGGTTACATTCTTTAAGCCTTCACGGTAGATACCTTCAGCGAGAACGGTAGCAGTAGTTGTACCGTCACCAGCTGTGTCAGATGTCTTGGAAGCAACTTCCTTAACCATCTGTGCACCCATATTTTCATATGGATCTGGTAGTTCTACTTCTTTAGCAACGCTCACACCGTCTTTTGTTACGGTTGGTGAACCGAATTTCTTGTCGATAACGACATTACGACCTTTTGGTCCGAGGGTTACTTTTACAGCGCGAGAGAGAACCTCTACACCACGAAGGATCTTCTGGCGTGCTGCTTCATCAAATAATAATTGTTTAGCGGGCATAGTATATAAGTTTGTTTAAATGTTTCGTTTTTAGTTATTAGCCAATAACGCCAAGGATATCGTCTTCGCGAACGAGCGTATACTTTTCGTTATCTAGTTTAACTTCTGTGCCACCGTACTTGCTGATGAGAACAAGATCACCTACTTTGACTTCAAAGCCGTGAACTTTACCGCTCTCATCTTTTCTGCCCGTGCCTAGTGCAATGACTTCAGCCTCTTGGGGCTTTTCTTTCGCGCTATCTGGAATATAGATTCCACCGCGAATTTGTTCTTTTTCTTCGAGATGACGCACGAGAACGCGGTCACCGATTGGTTTGATTTTTACTTTAGCCATATGTTCTGAGTTATGGGATTAATAGTTGGTTAACTAAAAATTATTTTTTGGATTTATCGTCGTCTACGACTTCGAAGTCGCCTTCAACAACGTCTGCTTTCTTTTCTTTTGGTTTTTGTGCAGCTTCACCAGTTGGTTGAGTTGCCTCAGGAGTAGGAGCAGCTTTTTGAGCGGCAGCATAGAGCTCAGAGCCTAAAGCGGTGAGTTTTTCCATAGCTGCTTTCATCTTATCTCCGTCGTTACTTTCAAGATCAGCTTTCGCAGATTTGAGGCCGTCTTCCATCTTGGTCTTAATGTCTGCAGGTAATTTATCGCCTGCATCCTTCATTGTTTTTTCAAGTTGGTAGATCGTGCTATCAAGTTGATTACGTGTTTCAACAGCTTCACGACGCTTCTTGTCTTCTTCAGCGTGTAGTTCTGCATCACGTGTCATCTTGTCGACTTCTTCCTTGGAAAGACCGGAGGAGCCTTGGATCGTGATCTTTTGATCTTTTCCAGTGCCTAGATCTTTTGCGGAAACGTGTAAGATACCGTTAGCATCAATGTCAAAAGTAACTTCAATTTGAGGTACGCCACGAGGTGCTGGAGCAATACCGTCTAAGCGGAATGTTCCAAGTGTCTTGTTATCGCGTGCCATGGATCTTTCGCCTTGTAAGACAACAATTTCAACGGATGGCTGATTGTCGCTATAGGTTGAGAAAACTTGCGTCTTCTTGGTTGGGATCGTGGTGTTACGAGGAATCATAGGAGTTGATACATCTCCTGCTGTCATGATACCAAGTGTGAGTGGTGAAACGTCTAAGAGTAAGACATCGCGTACATCACCTTTAAGAACGCCACCTTGAACAGCTGCACCGATTGCAACGACTTCATCAGGGTTTACGCCTTGGTGAGGAGCTTTACCGCCAAGATTCTTAGCGATTTCTACAACCTTAGGCATACGGGTCATACCACCAACAAGAACAAGCTCATCGATTTGTGAAGCGCTGAGTTCAGCGTCTTTTAAGCAGTTCTTAAATGGTTGTAAGCAACGCTCAAAGAGTGAATCACATATTTGCTCCATCTTAGCACGCGAGAGCTGTACATTTAGGTGCTTTGGACCTGTAGCATCAGCTGTAATAAAGGGTAGGTTGATGTCTACGGACTGAGTTGAAGAAAGAGCGATCTTAGCTTTTTCAGCTTCTTCCTTTAAACGTTGTAGAGCCATTGGATCTTTACGTAGATCAATGCCGTTTTCTTTTTTGAATGTTTCTACCAACCAGCTGATGATTAATTCATCCCAGTTATCACCACCTAAGTGCGTGTCACCATTGGTTGCTTTAACTTCAAATACACCGTCGCCGATTTCAAGTACGGATACGTCGAAAGTACCGCCACCTAAATCGAATACGGAAATTTTTTCGTCCTTTTTCTTATCTAAACCATAAGCTAGCGATGCTGCTGTAGGTTCGTTGATAATACGAAGTACTTCTAGTCCAGCGATTTTACCTGCGTCTTTCGTTGCTTGGCGCTGGGAGTCATTAAAGTAAGCAGGTACAGTGATAACTGCTTGGGTGATTTTTTCACCTAGATATGCTTCAGCGTCTGCTTTTAATTTACTTAAAACGAAAGCAGAGATTTGCTGTGGAGCATACTGCTCAGTTTTATCTCCGACTTGTACTTCGATGTATGCATCACCATTTTTGCCTTCAACGACTTTGAAAGGCATGTTTTTTGCTTCTTCTTTTACTTCGGTGTACTTACGTCCAATAAAGCGTTTTGAAGAAAATACGGTGTTGCGTGGATTAGTTACTGCTTGGCGTTTCGCTGCAGTACCAACCAGGCGTTCGCCTGATTTGCTAAATGCAACTACCGATGGGGTAGTGCGACCACCTTCAGCGTTTGGAATCACGACAGGCTCTCCACCTTCCATGACAGCCATACATGAATTTGTTGTTCCTAAATCGATTCCGAGTATTCTGCTCATGCCAAACCTAAAGCAATCTGTGTGCCTAGTTAGTGTTGGTATTTTAAGTATATTTAATATAACGACTTACAAAATTACAAAATATTGTAATTATACTCAAATAAGGATTATTTAGGACATCATGGCACAAGTGAGACACACTCGAGATCGAGGATGTCTCACTTTATGCCCACTTATGCTACACGAACTCGAAATTAATTTACCTAAGGAAGTGCCTGTAATGACACTGCCTAACATGGCTTTTTTTCCACAGGCGCTTGTACCGCTACATATTTATGAGCCTAGGTACCGTGAAATGTTAGCAGATGTTTTAAAAACAAATCGGCTGTTTGCCTTAGTTGGATTAAATACAAAATTAATCACAGATGAAGCGCGCATTGATCCCCCTTATAGTGTTGGGTGTGTAGGGCTCGTTAGAACGTCTAAAGAAAATCAAAATGGCACTTCCGATTTAATGCTACAGGGTTTATGCCGTGTAGAAATTAGATCCATTGTTCGCGAGAAGCCTTACCGAGTGGTGAGTATTAAACCCCTTTTAAGTAATTCTGCTGCAGCAGGGACAGACTTAAATTTTAAACGTACTCAATTAAACAAATTACTCGCGCTTAAATACAAAGCTCTATTCCAAAGTGACAAAGCTATTGTTAAGTACTTACAGTCGATAGATGATCCTGAGACTTTCTTGGATATCGCGGCCCATACTTTGTGCGATAGTGCAGATTTGAAGCAAAAGCTCTTAGAAACATTGGATATAGCTGAGCGTTATGAACTATATAGCGAACGCTTACGTATGGATGTAGCTATGCTTAAGTTAGAAAATAAGATTAAAGGTGATACATCAATTGATAAGATTTCTGATAATTAAACGCTTGTCGTTAATCTAAGTTCTGGTGCCTTATTAGTAGTTACACATGGCAAATCCCTATTATGCATGTATTTTAGCTGGTGGCAGCGGTGAGCGATTTTGGCCAATGAGCCGTAGTCGTAAGCCAAAGCATTTACTGAAGCTTTTGACCGACAAAACGCTTATTGAAGAAACGGTTAAGCGTCTAGATGGTGTTGTTGCTAAAGAGAATATTTTTGTACTAACGAATGAAGTACAGTTGGAGGGAATTCGTGCTGCACTTCCTTTTATTCCTAAGGAACAGATTATTGCTGAACCTGCACGTCGTGATACGGCACCAGCAGCAGCACTCGCAACGGCACTTGTGTATGCAAAGAATCCAGATGCAGTACTCGCTTTACTTCCTGCAGATGCGTTTATCAAGGATGCTGAAACCTTTTCTAAACAATTAATTCAAGGCTTTAAGCTTGCCGATGGAGAAGGCTGGAAAGTTCAAGCTCCTACGCTCCTTACTTTTGGAATTAAACCATCATTTCCTTCGACAGGGTTTGGTTACATGGAGATGGGGTCTTCAATAGCATGTGAGGGAAACTTTGGTCAGTTTAGACAAGTAAAACGATTTGTAGAAAAACCAGATTTATCAACTGCTGAAAAATATTTAAGTGGTGGTAATCACGTCTGGAATGCAGGAATATTTATTTGGAAAGCATCTTCTTTTAAATTTGAAGCAGATCGCTCGGCTATTGCTTTAGGTGCATTCATCGGTCGTTTTCCAAAGGAAAATCAAGCCGACTTTATCGCAAAAGAATTTCCACTTTTACCACGTATTTCAGTTGATTATGCAATTTTAGAAAAAGCACAGTCGGTTGTTACGCTGCTTGCTGAATATGACTGGGATGATGTTGGAACATGGACAGCCTTAGAAAAGCACTTACCTCATGATGCTTCAAATAATGCAACAAAGGGTTCTGTCGTTGTAAGTGATGCACTTAATAATATCGCTGTAAGCAATGGACGCATGATTTCTCTATGTGGTGTTCAAGATCTTGTTGTTGTTGAAACAGCCGATGCGATTCTTGTCTGTCACAAAGATAAGGTGCAGGATATTAAAAAGGTCTACGCTTTATTACCTAAGGATTTAACTTAAGACTCGCATCTATTCATGGATTGCCGAGGCAAAACGTTAGACTTAGGTAAACAGACCCAAGTAATGGGTATATTAAATATTACCCCTGATTCTTTCTCAGATGGTGGAAAATATAGTTCTCTTGAACTAGCTGTTAACCAAGCATTGCAAATCGAAGGTGAAGGAGCAGCCGTACTAGATATAGGTGGGCAGTCAACACGACCAGGTTACATTGAAGTAAGTCAAGACGAAGAATTATCGCGTGTAGTTCCAGTCGTTAAAGCATGTATATCTAAACTCAAAATACCTATTTCAATTGATTCATACCGCTCCAAAGTTGCAGACGAATCTATTAAAGCAGGTGCAAGTCTAGTGAATGATCAGCATGGATTCCAAGGAGATCCTCTTATGCCTAAAGTGGTAGCTGAGTGGGGTTGTCCTGTTGTTCTGATGCACTGGGATAAAACATTACAGGCTCAGGAAGTATCGATTATAGATTCAATAAAGCGCTTTTTTGAAAAATCGATTTCTATAGCTGATCAATTCGGAATCGAACGTAATAAAATTATACTGGATCCAGGAATAGGTTTTTATAAAACACAGTCACAGAATTTGTCTATTATAGCTAAAATCGCAGAATTGAAATCTATGGGGTTTCCGCTTTTACTTGGAGCTTCGAGGAAATCGGTAATAGCACATGTGCTCGGAGGAGAACCAGATGATAGACTTGAGGGTACATTGGTAACGACGGCTTTAGCTGCCTATGAGAAGGTAGATCTCGTTCGTGTACACGATGTAAAAGCTAATTTAAGAGCAATTCGAATGGCAGAAGCGGTCTTAAATGCCTCGAAGACTTAAATTTAACGCTACGGTGCTTTACATGTAGCGCACACATCGTTTTCGTTATACTTATATAAATGATAGCACGAATACATTTAAAGAATATGGTTTTTTTTGGCTATCATGGAGTGCTGCCTGAAGAGCAAAAGCTTGGTCAGCGATTTTCTGTGGATCTTTCTTTGTGCTATGACATGAAAGATGCGGCAAAATCGGATAACGTTGAAAATGCTGTGGATTATTCAAACGTATTTGAAATTTGTAAGCGCAACTTAGAACAGGAAAAGTTTAAGTTGCTAGAAACACTCTGTGATAGACTACTTGACGAAATACTACGGGATTGCCCTCGTGTGTTACGCGTTGAGGTAATAATAAAAAAACCTTCCGTACCAATTCATGGAGTCCTTGATTATGCTGCAGTCGAAGCAAGTAGAGACCGCATACCTAGCCCTGGGAAGTAATTTAGGTGATAGGTTAGGTTATTTACGTAAAGCATTAGTATGTTTTACATCAGATGTTCGTATCCAAAGTGTAATGTACTCACGTGTGTATGAAACAAAAGCTATAGGAATTCCTAATGCTCCTGACTTTTTAAATGCTGTGATACTCGTAAAGACCGATTACAGTGCAGAGAAGTTACTAGAATTGGTACTTAGCATAGAGCAACAGCTAGGCCGAGTGCGTTCTGAGAATGTTACTTCTAGAACGCTCGATATTGATATTCTCCTCTACGGAAAAGTAAAAAGTAACTTAAAAGATCTTACTATTCCGCATCCAAGAATGACTAAACGAGCATTTGTTCTTCTGCCTCTTAATGATTTAGATTCAGATTTAGAGATTGAGGGAAGAATGATTACTGATTGGATAAAAAATTGCGATACGTCGCTTGTTAAGTGCACTAACTTTTCACTGAAATAATTTTCCCTATGAGTCTTTCAATTGGTATAGATGCTGGCACACAAAGTATTAAAGCCGTGGTGCTTGATTTAAAGGCCAAACGTGTAGTTGCGGAAGCACGCTCGGCATTAACCTTAATTGAGAATCTTCCTGCTGGCTATGCTGAACAACATCCTAAGGATTGGATTATCGCGTTAGATCACGTCATTAAGTCTGTACTTAAAAAAGTAGATCCATCGCAGGTGATAAGTATAGGTGTATCTGGACAACAGCATGGTTTTGTTGCCTTAGATGATAAAGGTGCGGTGATTCGTCCTGCCAAGCTGTGGTGCGATACTAGCACGCAAGAGGAATGCGAGATTTTAACAAATAAATTAGGAGGAGAAGCTAATGTGATTAAGCTCGCAGGTCTTCCTTTTCGTCCAGGTTATACAGCACCTAAAATCTTGTGGCTAAAAAGACATGAAACTAAGCATTTTGCTCGTTTAAGGCATGTATTATTACCGCATGATTATTTAAATTTTTATCTCACTGGTAAGTATACTATGGAGTATGGGGATGCATCAGGTACAGGACTTCTTGATATTCGTAAGCGGGTTTGGGCTAAGAAAGTTCTAAATGCAATCGATCCTAAATTAGAAACATATCTTCCAAAGCTACAGCATTCGCGTATTGCAGCCGGTTATTTAAGTGCAGAGAGAGCCAAGCAGTATGGCTTATCGGAAAAAGTTCTCGTTGGTTCTGGCGGTGGAGACAATATGATGGGAGCTATAGGCACTGGTAATGTTAGTGAGGGTGTTGTAACAGCGAGTTTCGGAACCAGTGGAACTATATACGCAACAGCGAAAAAACCTATTATTGATAAGACCGGTGAAATAGCTGCTTTCTGTTCATCAACAGGTGAGTGGTTGCCGCTCTTATGTACGATGAATGTTACAACGGTAACAGAAAAGGTGAGAGCATTATTTAAGATGGACTTAGATCAATTAGATAAAGCTGTTAGCTCCGTGTATTCAGAGAAAACTCCGCTTGTATTTTTACCTTATATCGCTGGTGAAAGGACTCCAAATCTACCTGATGGATCAGGTGTTCTTTTTGGTCTTAATTCACAAGCATTTGATTCTGCCTTAATAGCACGTAGCGCTATGGAAGGTGTTACCTTAGGTATGAATTATGGACTTCGAAGATTGGTAATGTTAGGAGTTAAACCAAAAGAAATCCGAATTACAGGTGGTGGAGCAAAGTCAAAAGCTTGGCGACAAATGATGGCAGATGTTTTTGGTTTGCCTGTTGTTGCAATGGTAGAAGATGAAGGAGCTGCTTTGGGCGCAGCGATACAATCAGCTTGGTGCCATGCTAATACGACAAATGCTAAGTATGTACCATTAAGTTATTTTACTAATGGTATTGTTTCGGTAAACGAAAAGACGCGCTGTGTACCTAATAAGCTTAAGCACGCACAATATTTAAAACTTCAAAACCTTCATGATCAGCTAAGCTTGAATCTTCGTGCTGTATTTAAAGCGCACAAAGCTTTTATAGCTTAGTGCGTAGCGGGCTGTTTGATGAAATGGAATGTTCTAACCAGATTTACGAGTCTATCACGTAAGATAACGTCTTCCTCTTCAGCTGTTTTTTTGTAAGAAGAACCCTCAGTTATACGTTCTGCTAGTTCCATGCTAATTACATAGATGTATCCGTTTTTAAGGAATAGTAAGTTACCTCGTTTTGCTACTGGAGGCTGAGTTGGTTCAACTAAACGCGGTGTTATATTAGTGAACATTGAGCCCCCTGGAATAGTAATAAACGTTATTAACGAACCATCGTTTAGTGTAGGTAAATAGCGTCCGTTAGGCTCAATTTTAAGTCCACGGTACATTGAGGCGAAGTCAGGCAGTACAAAATCATGGAAAAAATATTGTAGATAATCTTTTGGTCCCTTTACAGAAAGTTGCCATGACTGGGTCGCGTCTAATTTGAAAGTGGCAATGCTTATATGGGTTGAATAATCATCTCTGAAGGTTACTACACGTGCCGTATCGGTTAGTCTGCCACCTAACTCAGTTAATACTGGAACTTTTAAATAGTATGCACCAGTAGGAGAAAAATATACACCGTCCGATATTTTACCTTGTATAGTGACAGGCTTAGTAGCTGTTGATTGAACTGGTGGTATAACGATTGGGTCTGATGATTTGCTTGTTACTGAAGTAGTGCTGCTAGGAGCATTAAAGTGTATATCTGGTAATGCTGCGCTAGAAGCCTGCTGGTTTTGAGCAAAGGAGCAGACAGTAGGTGTTAAAATAAGCAAAGCAGAAGCGAGATATTTCATGATGCAGGCCTCAATTAGTAGACAACTCTTTGGAAGCTTTCAAGCTAGCTTACACCAAAGATTTACAGGTATTTCCTCAGGGCGGCTCTGCGAGCTTAGGCCAGCTTCGGTAATATAACTTATCCAAGCCTTACCTTGATCAGGTAAACGGTCTTTTAATAATGAGCCAATTTGTTTTCTACGTTGCTGGAAGATGCTTCGTATGAGTGCTTTTGTCTCTGGTCTAAATAGGATTGGGGTATCCTTTTTAACAAGATGTAAGAGATAGGACTCTACATCGGGTTTAGGATAAAAGCATCCAGCAGCGACTTTATGTCCAGGCGCTATCGTGTAGGCTGATTGAACAAATATGGAAATCGCACCAAAAGTCTTGCTACCAGGCTTAGCGCAGTAGCGTTGTGCAGCTTCATTCTGAAGCATCAGTACCATTCTTTCTGGCAATATTTGCTCTAAGACTGCATCGAGCCATGGAGTAGAAATTGCGTAGGGTAAATTTGCTACAATTTTGTATGGACTTGATTTAAAACCTGCAAGGGGGTGATCAACCGCATCTGCATTCAAGAGATGTAGTTCACTCGTGTATTGTTTAGCGAGCGTGTTGGACAAATGATTAAATAGTACAGGATCTTTTTCTACCGCCCAAACATGAGCACCTTGATTTAAGAGTGCTTTTGTTAAAGTACCTAACCCTGGACCTACTTCTATGACCGTGTCACCTGAGGTAATTTGTGCTAATTCAAGAGATTTTCTAACGATATTACCATCAATTAGAAAATTTTGTCCTAATGAGTGTTTTGGTCTATGGTCTAACTGTTCCAGAAGTTGTAAAGTTTCGGAAGGAGAGAGTGGAGAGCTGTTTAGAGGCTGTACCATAGATTATTTAATGGACGTAGGTTTATCTCTTTAAGACAAGCTGAGTTTTATATGCTTAGCCATTTTAATCAACTAAGACACTTGCCGTAAGGGCAAGTTTTGAGCGTACTAAGACTATAATTATGAGCGCAATTGATGATTTAAAAGAAACGATGGCAAGGCTCAGGGCTAAAGAGGGAGGATGCCCTTGGGATCAGGAGCAGACACATCAAAGCTTAGCACGGTGTTTAATAGATGAATGCAGTGAGCTGCTTGAGACGATTGATCGACTTGATATGCCGCACATGAGAGAGGAGTTAGGTGATGTTCTAATTCAAATTGTTTTTCATGCGCGTATTGCTGAAGAAGCTGGATTATTTAATTTTGATGATGTAGCTCGAGAGATTAATGAAAAATTAATAAGACGACACCCTCATGTTTTTGGTGAGAATAAAGTAGCTACTACTGATCAGGTGCTTACGCAGTGGGAATTGATCAAATTGGAGGAAAAGAAAAATAAAGGGATTGTATCTAAAGCTTCAGTATTTAAGGAGCTGCCTCCACGTTTGCCCGCACTTATGTTTTCAGAAGCAGTATGGAAACAAATTAAAAAGAAAAATTTACCGTACGATGGTATCATCGATAAGGTGTCAATTGATCAACATGGTGTTAATCTTAGTGATGAATTGCTTGGTAAAATGTTGTTTGAATTAACCAGTGCTGCACAAGATAAGGGGCTAGATCCGGAAGGTTCCTTGCGAAGGTATGCTGATCAAATTGCTCAAACTATTGAAACTAGAGTTAACACAAAAACAAATTAAGGTGCGTGGCTGAATTAAGAACAGTTCCAGAGGAGATTATTAAAACTTGGTGGCTTCCTTTTGGGAATCATTTAAGTTTGGAAAGACGTTGTTCAGACTACACTCTTAGGAATTATCGTCAGGCTTTTGATGATTTTTATTTTTGGCTTAGCGATTCTGGTATGTGGAGTGGTGGGTTGGATAATCTGACTAGTCGTGTGATGCGTGATTTTGTAATTGAAGCGCAGCGCAGATTTGATCGTAGAACGCTTCATAACCACGTTTCTGGACTTAGAACTTTCTTTAGATTTTGGATAAAAAATAAAACGCTTACACGTAATCCATTTATTGGTGTACCGCTACCTAAGTTGGAAAAGCGTCTTCCCAAATTTTTAACGGAAGAACAGATTACATTACTTTTAAAAGGTCCTCAGCTACTCCTTGAAAACCAAACCATAGACCCCTACGTAGCTTGGTTAGATCGTTTGATTCTAGAGCTACTCTACGGAGCTGGCCTTCGTATCAGTGAACTCACTGGACTTAAGCATGGCTCAATTGATCGTAGTGCAGGTGTGGCGCGTATATTAGGTAAGGGAAAGAAGGAGCGCCTATGTCCCCTAGGGAGTGTTGCGCTCGCTGTCTTGGATCACTTTGTGTCACAGTTTAGTGTTCCGCATGCAGAAACTGATTTTGTTCTAGTGACGCAAAAAGGTAAGCCAATTGGTCCTCGGTATGTTCAATTGATGATGAAACGGTATCTACAATTAGCGGGTCTGCCTCTTGATATGTCTCCCCATAAGTTAAGGCATGCATACGCGACTCATTTACTTAATGCGGGAGCAGATTTACGACTTGTCCAAGAATTATTAGGGCATGCTCGGCTTGCTACAACGCAAGTTTATACGCATGTAAGTGTTGCACGCTTAAAAGATATTTATCAAAAAGCTCATCCGAGAGCCTAAAACAGATTCTCTTGTTTAGTGGCGTTACTTCATCAAAAACCTATCTCGTATGCGTATCCTAATTATAGAAGATGAGAAAAAAATCGCCAGTTTTATAAGAAAAGGACTACTCGAAGTAGGTTTTAATCCAATCGTTATACATGATGGTCTCGAGGGTTTGAACTTAGCAACGCATGAACGATTCGATGCTCTTATTTTAGATATTATGGTGCCAGGCAAGGATGGATTAAGCGTTCTTAAAGAATTAAGATCTAAACGTAATAGTGTTCCAGTAATACTTCTAACGGCTAGGGGAGGTGCGCAGGATCGAATCGAGGGGCTTAATTTAGGAGCAGATGACTATTTGCCAAGAGATCGTCATTAAACATAAGGGATCAATTAGACTCGTGAGAAGTGATGATTCTATGACTGAGTTCTGCTTTGAGATTCCGCTGCAGGCTTAGCTGTAAGACTTCAATTCTAACAAAATTGTAATGTTTGAGTAGTATCTGGTTTAATAATTATGTGTTATTATGACTTAGTAATTAGAATAAGTATTTTGTTAAAATTAAAATTATGAAAAAAATTATCTTCGGATTAATCGTTGTTGGCTTATTAAGTACTACATCGCATCTCGTGCGTGCAGAGGATTCAGCAAGTCAAGCTGACTTGAAAGCTCGCGCAAAGATATCTGAAGCGCAGGCCAAAACTCTTGCCTTAAGCAAAGTTGCTAATGGCACAATTAAATCCTCGGAGTTAGAGGAAGAAAACGGTAAGCTTATATATTCGTTTGATATTACTACTCCAGGTACAACGAATATTACCGAAGTGGCAGTTGATGCTATTACTAGCGCGATAGTCGATGTTTCTGTCGAGACTCCTAAGGATCAAGCTAAGGAGGTAGCTGCTGATAAGAAAGAGGCTAAGAAGATGAAAGCATCTAAAGAAAAAGATGAGGATGATGAAAAAGACGAAAAAAAGTAAATAATTGCTGAAGTTTACAAGAAGCGCTGCTTGCTAAACTAGGCTGCAGCTTTTTTTATTTATAGGTTATATACTATGTGTTTAAGATTGTTTATCAGCTTACTACTCGTCTCAACATTTGCTGAAGCTCAGCAAGGATTAAATCCAACAACTACTACTGAAGCTTCTGGATCGCCTGTTGTAAAAATGGAGGCAGTAAGTGTTGAAGCTAAGAATCAAACGTTCTTAAATTCGATTGATCGTAAAATTTACAATGTAGGAAAAGATATCCAGGCTACAACAGGTAGTGCGAGTGATTTGCTCCAGAATATTCCTTCTGTTCAGGTTGATATTGATGGTAATTTATCACTCAGGGGTGAATCGAGTGTTCAAGTGCTCATAGATGGCAAGTCATCAGCTTTAATGGGAACTGCAAGTAGAGCAGACGTACTTGCTCAACTCCCTGCTGATTCGATAGAACGTATTGAAGTTATTACAAATCCGTCTGCAATGTATAAGCCAGATGGAGCGGGCGGAATTATAAATATCGTTACAAAGAAAAAGAAAACTCCTGGGTTTTCTGGTTCAGTGAAAGCTACAGTTGGTAATAAAAGAAGATGGAGTTCATCACTCAGGGGTAGCTATAATCCAGGACCTTATAATCTATCATGGGATTTAGGTTTAAGGCAGGATGATCGTTTACGTATAGCATCGGATACACGTACATCAATTGATTCAAAAACAGGAATTGCTACAGTAACTCAAACTAACACGACAGAGCATAGTCGTCCACTTTCCCGTTTAGGTCAGATTAATATTTCAACCAATACGAGTAAAACAGACAAACTTTCAGAATCGGTTGATTATAATAATCGTACTTTTTTTCGTAGATCAGCAGAATTAGAGACCTCATTAACGGGTGCTACGCAAACACTCTACTACGATAGATTGCGTTTTGATCCTGAACATGAGGAAGAAGTTCAGTCAAAGACTTCCTGGGAGCATACCTTTGGTTCAGAGGATCATGTATTAACTGCCGATTTGCAGACACAACATCATACAGAATTAGAAAATAATTTTTATGCTAATGTTTATAACGTGCCTACAGCTCCAACAAATTATGATACGATTCGTGATTTTAATGGAGAACCGATCACTGAATTTACGGTAGAGTATTCTAATCCAATTTCTAAAAATGCAAAGATCGAACTAGGTTATAATCAGTCAGATGATAAAAGTAACCAAGATCACTATAGAGAATTGGCAGCAACTTCCTCATCAGTATGGACCACAGATCCTCTTGTTACGAATCGTTTTATTCTCGATCAATTTATCCAATCGCTCTACGGAACGTATCGCACAAAAGTAGGGCAATTGGGTATCTTAGGAGGCTTACGTTTTGAAAAGTCTGACGTAAATACTAATCAGATTACAACGCATGTTATCAACGATACCGTCTTATATCGTTTGTATCCATCACTGCACTTGTCGTACGAATTATCGGACTTACAAGAATTACAGTTAAATTACAGTCACCGTGTTCGTAGACCTGAAAGTGATGACCTAAATCCATTTCCTAGATATCAAGATCCATTTAATCTAAGGGCAGGTAATCCACTTCTAAAGCCTATGGAAACGCATTCTTTAGAAGCAGGATATCAATATAAAAAAGAGGATACGACGTATCTAGTGACTCTTTATTACCGGAGTAACTATCATGGATTTACTACGGTGAGTCAGTTTATAAATCCTACAACCCTGCTAACAACAGAAGAAAATTTAGCTTCGAGTAATGCGGGTGGTCTGGAATTTATATCCAGTACTTCACCTTTTAAGAATATGACCGTTAATGCTACAGCGGATGTGTTTAGAAGTCAGATTGATGCAAGTAATTTAGGATTTTCAACTCATCAATCGAGTATGGCTTATTCAGGAAAATTAAATGCCGAATATGAATTTTCAAAGGTATCGATGATGCAATTTAATGCCGTTTATACGGCAAAGCGTTTAACTCCTCAGGGTTATAGAATGCCGACATTCGTTTCAAATTTAGGTTATAAGTACGATATCAAAAGTAAGAATATGAGTGTCGTGTTTACGGTATCTGATTTATTTAATACACTTAAGGAGGAGACCGTGCTTAATACACCACTGTTACGTGATAACTCTATGCGTAGACGTAGTTCACGTATCGTATATGCAAGTGTCATTTATACGTTCGGTGGCCCGAAAAAGAAGGGCAAGAACGACTCGATCCAATATGATAATAATTTATAACTTTTAGATCTTATTCACGTCTTAATAAAACTATACATATGAAAAATAAAATAATTGGTTATTTAGGTCTGTTTGTTTTCGCAGCGATGAGTCTTCGCGCTGAATACAAAGTGCTTGCACACTATCCAGTAGGTGGTGGTACAGCCTTTGATTATGTCCGTATTGATTCATCGATGCGTCGTCTCTATATCGCGCATGGTGTTCAAGTTGATGTGCTTAATGCCGATACAGGTGATAAGCTAGGTGTTATTGCTCCAACGAAAGGGGTACATGGCGTAGCTATCGTAAATAAACTTAATCGTGGTTTTATAACTTGTGGCGGGGATCGTTCCGTTGCGGTATTTGATTTAGTAACGCTTAAAATTGAAAAAGTGATTACAGGTCTTGGTGTTAAGCCAGATGCAATTGAATACGATGAAGCTACAAACCGTGTTTATGTTGCTAATGGTACCTCAGGTGGAATTACTGTCATTGATCCATCTACCTTAACGATCGCAGCAGTTGTCCCGCTTGTTGGTAAATTAGAAGGAATGGCTTTTGATGGACGTGGGCATCTTTTTGTTAACACAGAAGACAAAAGTGCTATCCAAGTTGTAGATTTAAAGACATTAAAACCTCTTGCTAGCTGGTCTATTGATCCAGTCGAGGGTGGTACAGGTCTAGCAATCGACCCAGTTACGCATCGTCTCTTTGCGTCAGGCGGTAATAATTTACTCGCAGTAGTTGATAGTGATTCAGGTCGTTTAGTTGCAACACCTGCAATCGGAGAGGATCCAGATGGCGATTGTTTTGATAGCGCGAAAAAACTTATTTTCACTTCTAATGTAGAAGGTACCATTAGTATTCTTCACGAAGATTCTGCGGATAAGTATACCTTAGTGCAGACGCTTCCTACCGCATACGGTGCACGTACAATTACTGCTGTTGATTCAAAAACAGGTCATGTTTATCTCGTCACGGGTAAGTTCGCAGATCCTCAAAAGGCTGCTGACGGTCAAAAACCAGGACGTAGAAAAATGATACCAAACTCATTCGAGGTATTGGTTGTTGGAGAGTAATACATCTATAGTTTTACGTAAACGGGCTATCCTCTCGATTGGGATAGCCCGTTTTTATTTTACAGATAGCTTAAGCTCTGCAGAATGAAACTACCCCTGGTCGTAAGCGTCATTAACTTAACCCACTTTATGAAATCTTTCCTAATTGCTTCTCTTGTCTGCCTAACAGCAAGCTTACAGGCCCAGACTGTAGACTTTCATGATCATATCGGAATCCAATTATGGAGTCTTAGAGCTCAGTTTCCAAAGGATGTCACTGGCACGATGGATTTAATCAGTAAAACCTATGGAATAAAAGAAGTAGAGACTGCAGGTACATATGGTGTTAAGCCTGCACTCTTTGGTGCTGATCTTAGGTCGCATGGTTTGAATCCTGTATCATCCCATTATGGCTATGATCAGTTTGTTAAAAATTTTCCAAGTATTGTGAGTGATCTTAAAGCAATGGGTATTACTTATGTTGTTATCCCTGTTTTAGGGCATGCTCATTCAAAGTACTTAACTGCAGCTCAAGCACACGAAGACGCCGCTAATTTGAATAAATGGGGTGCTACTCTTAAAGCAGAAGGAATTCAATTGGGTGTTCATACGCATGGCTTTGAATTCACTCCACTTGCTGATTCTAATAATGAAACTGGATTGGATATCGTTATGCGTGAGACAATGCGTAACCTCGTATGTTTTGAGATGGATGTCTTCTGGGTTTATGCTGGTGGCGGTGATCCTGTCGCACTTCTTAAAAAATATCCAGACCGCTGGCTCATGCTGCATATAAAAGATCTACGTAAAGGAGCTGACCGAGCTGATGGGGTACCATCACATACAAAGTTAGGTGATGATGTTGCTGTTGGTACAGGTGTTATTGACTGGAAGGCTGTACTCTCTGCGGCACAAGCGGACGGAGTTAAGTATTATTTTATCGAAGACGAAACAACAGATCCGCTTGCAAATATTCCAGTCAGTTTAGCTTACCTAAAAGCACTAAAATTATAATAAATATTTTTTATTCTTATGCCACGTCCTATTACACTCTTCACTGGTCAATGGGCTGATTTGCCCCTAGAGAAATTAGCACCTCTAGCGAAAAAGATGGGCTATGATGGATTAGAGTTAGCGTGTTGGGGTGATCACTTCGATGTCGATCAAGCAGCTTCATCAGATAAATATATCACAGATAAATGGCAGCTTCTTAAAGACAACGGTCTTACTTGTTTTGCAGTATCAAGTCACTTAGTTGGACAAGCAGTCTGCGATTTAATTGATGAACGTCACAAATTGATTTTACCTCCTGATGTATGGGGTAATGGAGAAGCAGAAGGGGTGAGGCAGAGAGCTGCTGCAAAGCTAAGTCTTACAGCTAAAGCAGCGCGCCGTTTCTTTGACGCTAAACCTGGTGCAAAAGATTCTAAAGCTCCTGTGACCGTGAATGGATTTACTGGATCTTCAATTTGGCATTCAATCTATGCTTTCCCTCCTACATCCCAAGCTGATTGGGATAAAGGTTATGTAGATTTCGCAAAACGTTTTGGACCAATCCTCGAAGCTTTTGATAAACAGAATGCTCAATTTGCTCTTGAGGTACATCCAACAGAAATTGCGTTTGATACTGTCAGTGCTCAGCGTGCATTAGCTGCTGTTAACAATCATCCGCGATTTGGGTTTAACTACGATCCTTCACATTTGGGTTATCAAGGTGTAGATTATGTAAAATTTATTCGTACCTTTAGTAAGCGCATTTTTCATGCACACATGAAAGATGTGTGGTGGGG
>Ga0316230_1001282_pt1 | contig 27335 bp, 19 predicted proteins | sample TBH18025metaG_FD_206004 | JGI IMG/M metagenome (GOLD analysis project Ga0316230, IMG submission 206004) | Freshwater microbial communities from Trout Bog Lake, Wisconsin, USA - TBH18025 | ecosystem: Environmental > Aquatic > Freshwater > Lake > Hypolimnion/Profundal zone | place: USA: Wisconsin...
CAATTCTATCTAAACCTAAATCTGTTGTTTCCCCTGCATTTGTAGAGTATGCGTTATTTAAGTTTGAAATTATATTACTAGAACCGTCTTGACCCTTTAAGTTTGTAAACCCTACAGCAAAGTTTGCTTCTATAGGTATATGAAAATTCGGGTCTGAAAGAACCTGAGTCAGAAACGTATTGTTTATATCGGCCATTTTACCTTCTTAAAGAAGCACTAGTACGAAGCATATGTTTCATTAGTAACTAAATCTTTTGCTTCCCATGTTTGATAACCAAGAGTTACTTTAAATTCTTGTACTTTACCAGAACCATCGAGATTGTATGTAATGCCTGGAGTTGAAACAACAAATAAACCATTTAAAGTATATTGTACAACTGTTTCTAAATTATCATCAATTACATCAATTTGTGCTAAACTGCTTGTACCGGGTACTGGGTTAGCATTTACAGGACGTGCTTGACCAGCCGCAAGAGGGTTAGAAGAAACTTCTTCAAGTCTTTGTTCAAACCATCTCTTTAAAAATAAAACCTGATCGGTTAAAAATGTTAATTCCCATTGCTTGCTTTCACCAAAGTCTCTTGTACCGGTTGCATTAATATCTACTCCGTAATACTTAACTGTTGATATAGCTGCTTTTTTACTTGGTAAAGACATGCTCTTTAAATAAACCAAACGATCATCTCCAAGGGACTGTCCGTTAATAACTAACTGACTTACTCTAGCTTGATAATCTCTTGAAAATCCATAGTCTTGAGCTGACTGGTAGAATTGAGATAATGTTTGTTCTGTCATAATAATACTTACAGGTTAGATACTTATATTGCAGTAAAATCTTGGAAGGCAAACGTAATTCTAGTTTTAGATACTTCACCTGTGCTTGATATGTCATAATCAGAAGCGTTAATTACCGTTGGATATGCTCCATTTAAAGTATAAGATCTAGCAACTCTTAATGGAATGTCTTTAGTAAAATCTTCTGTTAACAAATTAAAAGTAATCTTACTACTAGCAAAGTTTATATCACCAGCTGAGTTTGTAGTGTTATCGTATAATGTTCTGTTCCACGCTTCAAATATAGTCCTTATAGTAAGGTTAGCATCTGTAATAAACGTTAATTCCCAAAATTCATGTTCTGGATAACTAGCTTCCATTGGCACTACATATTCAAACGATTTATAAGGTATCTTAACTGTGCTTATCTTCCTAGAAGGTATTTTAGCTGCCTGAGCGTATACATCATATGGTATTGCTTTAAACAAATCATCTACAGGAGAGCCTTCTATACTTTCTAACTTGAAATTATACTTCTTGTTAATACCGTATTCATTAACAGCATTATAGAAGTTAGTTATATTTGGCAATACATCAGGCATATTAATACTTAAGCTCTATATAACAAAAAAACCTGACTTTTCAGTCAGGTTTATTGTTGATACAATCTGTATCTTATTCGTGTCTCCAGTAGTGATAAGCTAAAGTAGCATCGAATGTTAAAGGTGCGCCTGTACCTGCAATATCATACTTTACTGCACCGAGCTTTTGGATATATGCTCCGTATAGTTTATATGTATTGAGTACGTTTAATTTATCATCGATAAGGTTTAATTGAATAATTGATTCAGGACCTCTTACTGATAGATCACCAGTGCTGGTGTTATCATCAAACGTCTGGTTAATTTGCCAATCTTCGAACTTCTGACGAAGTATACCGCCTTTATCGTTACGGAATGTTACTGTCCAACCTTCACTGCCAGGATAGGTTACTGTACCAGGAAAGTTAAACTTTAAACCCATATATGTAGCGTTTTGATTAGTAATATCTCTGCCAGGTAATGTTGCAGTTGTAATGTAAACGAAATCGTCTTCATTAAACGTGTCGTTACCGATAGAGACAACACGTAGCATATAATCCCTTGCGAAATCTCTTTGCTGTGCTACACGAAAGAAGTCTTGTATTGTTTGTGACATATTAAATATTTATGTTAAGGTTATTGTAATAACTCTTTGAAGTCTTGAGATGTCTTAGTGCAGTAGAAGTTTACTAAGATAAACTCTGCTGTACGAACTGGCTTTACGTAGATGTCTACTACAAGCGAGTTGTCATCAACAACATCAGGTGTGTTATTAGTATTGTTACATACAATTAAGTAATCGTATATACCTTGGGAATTCTTTGCTAACTTAAACACGGGGTCAATTGTATTGACTAGACGGTTTTGAGTAAAGGATGTGTTAGGTTCAAATACGAAGAACTTACTTGTATTAAGAACTGATTTTTCCAAGAAGATAAATAGACGACGTACGTTAATACGGTCAAATGCACTTGGAGTCTTTAATAAGGTCTTTTGTCCGTATATTGAGTAGCCTTCATTTGGGAAGTTTACTACAGGGTTAACAGAGATCTTATAAAGTAAATCGCGTTGTTTTTGTTGCGGGTTAATTGCGATATCAGAAATGCCGGTAATTGTACCACGATTTAAACCAGCAGGTGCACCCCATGGATAAGCTACTGCATCATTATTTGTATAAGCTGCTGCAGCAAAACCAGAGAATGGTAACCAAACTGCTTTACCTGAGAAGCTATCTGTAAACTTTACCCAGTTACCATATGTTGTAGCATAGCTTGTATTGTAATTGGTATAAAGATTGCGTAGAGGCCAGTAAATGTTGTTTGAGAAGTTATTTGTTCTATCTGTTAATGTCTTGAAGTCTGCACCTTGTACGAAAATATGACGTAGTGGGTCAGAAATAAAGATACAATCCTTACGTACATTTGTTGTGAACTGTACGAACTGTTGTGTAATTGACTGCCATGTACCCACTGGATCAGATGCAGCAGAACCAGGGCTATAATTACCTTGATTGTTCGCTAAGCCTGATGACGAGAAGATAGCCGCCTCTAAGTCGCTAGAGAAGAATGTATCGTCGTATGTATTGCTTGGGTTGCTTGTTGACATACCAGCTACACCTGCAATTGTTGATACACCACCGTCAACTACTACGTCAATGTCATAGATGTCTGCGTTTGAAGCAATATCTAAAATGTTTGCTACTTTAGCACCAATATTACCAATGACCTTGGTACTTGTTGTGAAGTCGATTGATGGAGCATAAACACCTAATGGGAATAATGCATCTGCATTCCAATAACCAGCTGTCCTAATCGTACTGGACATATCTGTAGAAGTTAATACTCTAATAGCTTTTTGTGCGTTACCGTTAACGTCTAACCAAGCTGTGTTGTTAGAAATATTTGGGTTAACTAATACTGTAAGGTTAGTTGAATTACCGTTAATAACATTGCTTACGAAATCGTTTTGAGGAGCACCACCGTTAATATCTTGCACTGTACGGTTAGCATAGAATGAAGTTGCGTAACCTTCAACAAGATTGTATTCTAGTAATAATGGGTTAGCAGCAAAAGGTGAAGTCTTAAGCTTAAACAACGAGAGAATTGCAATATCGTTATAGCTTGAAGAACCGTAAGCTGTTACGTCATATTGAGGAATGTTTTCAATTACACGAGAAACACTGATAAAGTTATCACTTGATAATGATTGTACTTTAAAGTCTAAACGAGTTGCAGGTATTTGGGTGTATGTTGCTGTGTAACCTGTAGTTGTAATTGAAACAGCGCTTGTAGCAGCTGTATAATTCGTACTTGGGTTAATGTTACGGTTATCAGCTAAGTTTAAATAAAGACCTTCAAACTTTTCATTGATAGTTGTTTGAGCTTCGTTAAGCACTACCATACCAATACCAGCATTAGTTAATGAACTTGCACCTGTAATAGCTGATGGGAATTGACCTGCACCCATTCCGTTCCAAGCAATACCATTTTGTTTAATGTTATTGTAATCTGATGGAGACAACTCAATAATAGTTGGACGAGTTAAATAGAACGAACTTGCTGTAGAAAGCATCGTAGCTGATGTAGATGCATTATCTAATGTTTGACCAGGTTGTAAAGGAATAACTGGAAATACTAATGCGCTATATTTACTTGAATTGTAACCATCTCCTAAATCAGCACCGTAAGGTAAACGAGCTACGTTTACTTGTGCGTTTGTACCGCCTGTAAATAATTGATTAACCGTGTAATAAAAATAACGTTCAGCGGCATTTGTTGGTGCACCGAAAATATTTAAAAAGTCCGAGCTGGTAGTAAGATTTATAATCTCATTAGAAGGTCCTTGAGCGGCAAATCCAGTAACGAATATGTTAGTACCGTTTGGAACTGTAGATCTTGTGCTTAAGTCGATTTCGTTAATTTGTACACCAGGGGATTGTATTTGACGTAAGGTAGCCATAGTAGTATTATACTATTATTTAGGCGTTTTCGGAATGAAACCTCAACAAATTAAAGTAATTCTGCATTTAACTGACTAAATGAGAACGTAAAAGACGACTCAAGTTGATCAGCATCTCTATAATTGTACGTTATTCCGGTTAAACCAGTAATAAATGCTTTGCTATATGTAAAACGGATTTTATTATTATTGTATTCATCCAATCCATACACATTTATAGTTGTTTGGTATGGTTGTAAATTAGTAAGACTATTAATAACAGGTTTACCAGTTGCTCCGTAAGCGGTTGGGGAAAGATTATTCGGATCCATTACGCTTGTTTGCGAGCCGTTTATGTAATCCAACCACTTCCAAAGCACCCACCAGTTATTAAAGCCGTTATCAACAGTAAAGTTAACTGTAATTTCTGGATATTTATCTCTCTTACCTGTTGTTAAGCTTAGTGTTTGACCTGCATACGCCATACCGACAGGGCTTACAGTAGTAGGTGGTACAACAGTTCCATATACTGAATATTGTAAAGAATCTAAACTTACCTTAGTCGTATCTCTATCTAACTGATTTACTATATTAATCTGTTTTAAAGAATCAGGTAAGTCTAAAATAAGCAGAAATTTATCTTTTCTACTTTTATTAAGAACAGCTTGTTGTTGTACTGCAGGTAAAGGAGTATTGCTCATGTTATTGTTTGTGTAGATAGTATTTTCTTACTGAAGGATCCCAGCCCAAGACAATACCGCTAGTACTTAAACCACGAGGGTTTACATTTACCTTTTCCATATTCATACCATAAAAATAAGCAATTGCTTTAGCTGTATGTGGTAAAAGATAGGTTTTGCCCTTAGGTTTCTTTTTTAAATTTTCAATCTCGATAAAAGGCGTTTCCATTTCAGAATGACTCTTTGCTACCATACTCAACGATTTAACGTTGTCTGGGTTAGTCATTTTTGATACACCCGCTTTTACCCCATGGTGACGTTTACCTCTACTACCGTCTTTTTTAGCGAGTATACCCGGCATACCGAAAAAGTTTTTAAACGTCTCTTGACTTAACGATAGTTCTTTATCTTTCTTTTCAATTACACCTTTTATTAGACGATCTATATCGCCGGAGCGTCTTAGCTCTTTAAATGCTAAATTCTCCACTGAAAACTCCCCAGCTCTCTCTAAACCAGCTGCACGAGCTTTTAATATTTTTTCTTTAGCAATTTCAGCACACTCTAAATCGCAGTTATCGCTTAATGCATGTTCAATAGCGTCTTTCATTGTTTTTACTTTTGCCATTATTGCATGTCTGTCAACTGGTTTTGATTTGCTAGGATGAACCAACCAGTCGTCATTCTTTATAGAATATACACCAGTAGAGTGATGCTCTTCATTTATATCTTGTATGTAAACCTCAACATCGAAACCTTTAATTTTAATTTCATGAGAGCTATTCCAAACAGTCTTTTTAGCTTTAAAATAATCTTTAAGTACTTCCTTATCGTACTTGTAACTATCAAGATCGGTTAATATGTGTAAGTCTATATCACTATAAGGTGTATAGTTAAAATTAGCTAAAGAACCTGTAAATGTTATATCTTCTACGTCAACATCAATTTCAATTGATTCAAGAAACGCTTGAGCTACATCTATAAGTTTATCTTTAACTTCTGGCCTAAGCTTGTCATTTTGCCAAATAGTCGGATTAAGACTATTATGGTCTTCAATGGTAAGCTTGTTTTCAGGGAATAACATATTATGTAAATATTTACGCTATACCCGGTATTTTAAGACTTGTTTAGGATTAAAGTCTAAATCCGCCAAGATATTTTCTTTTGACTATCAGTGGGTATACCGAGAAATTCGCACTTCCAATCCCCTTGTGCGAATAAATCTAATTCCTGCCATTGGTCTTTACGCTTTAACATTTCTTTAGCAACATCATCCCAATCAGTAGTTAAGAACAGGTTTTCTACTTTCTCTCTACGTATTTCAATAGCCTCATAATTAAACTCATCATGTTCATAGTGTATTACTTCTATTGTATTACCTTCAACATCTGAATAGTCTACTGAGAAGTCTATACCCCATTTAGGACGTAAGTTAATAAGCTTATATATTTGAGAGTTATTTTTCGTCCATCCTTTTAGTTGTTCAAGTGCAGCTCCGTTAAAAGCTCTACGTTCAAATAATAAACTATGATTTAAATATGAACCATCATAAGGTGCACCGTTTTCATTTGGATACGGTTCACGTGTTATCCATGGTCTCTTAAGACATGTTTGATCTTTATAGTGAGTTGATAGAGTAATTGCATTAGCATCAGCAAATTGCTGCTCTAAGCGAGTCATTACATAGCCTTCTTGATCAAACAACTCTAAGAACTCAGGACCAGGATAAACTGGTAGGCCACCAGCTGTAGGAAGTTCCAAGTAAGCTTTAACAGGTAATGACCAATAATTATTGGAATTAAACTTATTATCAGTAAGCGTCAGCTTTTTCATACAATAACTTACTTTTGACTTGTGCTAGATCCATAGTAAGTATATGTAATGGCCAAAGCAAAAGGAGATCAGACTACATATTATTTGGGTAATAAGAACTTACCTGTACCTGAAACTCAATTTAATTGGACACCAGAAATGGTGGAAGATCTAGAAAGAGCACGCAAATCGATTTTACACTTCTCTCGCTTCTTCTATATCGTTAGTTTGGATGAAGGTAAGCAACCAATTAAGCTTTATAACTTTCAAAAAAGAGTACTTAAAGCGTTGGTGGAGAACAGGTTTAACGTAGTATTAGCTTCTAGACAGATTGGTAAAACAACTATCCTAACCATATTCGCTTTATGGATGATCTGTTTTCATGATGATTATAGAGTACTGTTAATTGCTAACAAACAAGAAACAGCTAAGAATATTTTTAAACGTATTAAGTTAGCGTACGAAATGTTACCCAACTATATGAAACCAGGTGTAATAGCTTACGCAAAAGAGGGTATGGAGCTAGAAAATGGTTCCTCTATTGGTATTAGTACTACAACATCTGATGCTGCTAGAGGCGAGTCTATTAACTGTCTACTCTTGGACGAAGCAGCATTCATTCCACCAGAGTTTATGGATGACTTTTGGGAGTCAGTATTTCCTGTTATTTCATCTTCTAAGAAGTCCAAAATTTTTATGTTATCTACCCCTAACGGTGTAGGCAACCTATTTTATAACACATATACAGATGCTGTTGCTGGTAAGAATGGTTGGCACCACGAACGTGTAGATTGGCATGAAGTACCAGGTAGAGATGATAGATGGAAAGAAATGACTATGAGAGCACTCGGTTCAGAAGAGTCATTTAACCAAGAATATGGTAATGAATTTAGAGCTGTAGGTGAAAACTTATTCGATAAAGATCAGTTAGATGAAATGACCCAAAACTCTCCAGAACCTGTCTTTGAAGATGATGATGGGTTTTACAAAATATATAAAGACAGAGAAGATGGACATTTCTATAGTATAGGTGTTGACGTTGGAGAAGGTATTGGCAGAGCTAACTCTACTATACAAGTAGTGGATGTGACTGATTTAACCAACATAGAACAAGTAGCTACATACGCTAATAACAAACTAGACCCTTTTAATTTTACTGCTAGATTAGTAGAAATTGCCGCAGAATGGAATAACCCTCCATTATTAGTTGAACGCAATAATTGCGGTGCACAAGTAGTAGATGCTTTAACTCATACCCATCAATATCTCAATATAGTAAAGTATACACCAAGTATGGGTTCGTTTACTGAAAAGGTAGAAAAGGATAATCGATTAGGTGTATACTCTCATACTAACAGTAAGTTTAACTCCATGGCTAACTTTAGATACTGGATGAACGTATTAAGATGTGTTAAAATATACGATAAACAAACTATAGAAGAGTTTAAAACATATATACGTCAAGATAATGGAGTATGGAAAAAGCAATCAGACAAGTACTTGGACGATAGAGTAGAAGCTTTAATATGGGCTATGTTTATATTAGAGCCTAAAGTTGTTGAACAATTTTACGAAGTAACACAACAAGATGCTAATGGTAGACCGTTTAAAATGATACCTAATAACTGGGATCCTTTTATTGTAAGTGTGCCTAAGCCTTCAGAAACATATAGAAGAAACAAAGACAGAGAAGAACCAGGTATCACTGCACATAACCCTGTACTCATGTCTAATCAATTAAGACAGAATCCTAATATTAATTCCGATATGGAAGACCTACTTCAAGACGGGTGGAGATTACCACATGGTAGCCCAGCAGCTGGTATGCTTGATAGAGGATTCTCTCAAGATAGACCTTATTAAACAGCCATAAAAAAAGCCCTTATTGCTAAGGGCTTTTGAAGTGTCTATGCCTAAAAACTTATTTAGTAAAGGCGTTAGCTTCACCTTTATCAGGTGTAAGATTACCTACTGTATGAAGTTTGTGACCGTCTTTAAGATGTGCTGATTCTTTTTCTTTCTTAGGAGCTGGCTCATTCTTAAAGCTTGCACCTTGTTCAGTTGCAGCACCTTTAACTTTGGTTACGCCTGAACCACCAACTTTATGAATCTTGTGACCATCTTTTAGCTCTTCGGACTTAGCACCTTCGAGTGGGTGACCAAGATCTTCAGCTTCAACAGCTTCATCCATTGATTCTTCTTCCTCTTCGGAAGAGTCTTCCATTGCTGTTTCTTCTTCACCGCCAGTAATGAATTTATCTTCATCACCTAAATCGCCGTGAGCTTTGTCAAATTCTGTATCCTTCTTAAGGAACTTTAGAAGCTTTTCTACCATCTCGATTGCTTCTTCATGAGTGCAGCAAGCTTCTTCTTCATGACCTGCTTCATCGCCGCCCATTTCAGGAGCATCTGCTGCTGGCTCTACTGGAGTGATAGCTTCTTCTTCGCTAACGTTTTGGAATGCACCGCTGTTAATAGCGTCTTCGTATAATTTTTGGAATTTTGATTTAGGCATAGTAAATTGTTGTTTCTTATATTTAGGAGTTCTCGAAGCAGAATCTACATTCTCTTCCATTTTTTCTGGAGCTTCTTCATTTTTCTTAGCTGCTTTTGCATCGCTTTCTTCTTGCTTTGTTTCTTTAGCAGCATGTTGTTTTTCTTTAGCTTCACCTTTCTTGAAGTTACCAGCAGCTTCAGGGCCAGTGTCTTTTGCTAATTCTTCTTTATCTTTGCCGAAGCCTTGGCCTACCTTAGGAGCTTTACCAGCTGGGACATATTGTGTCGCATCTGTTAAAAGAATATCAGGCTGCTTGTTACCATTTACAATTGCTGGCATTTTAGCAGCATTTTCTTGGACCATACTATATAGAGAGTCTAGGTCGGATAAGTTCTTTATTTTGCTCATTATAATATTATTTAGTATATTACTGATTAATTCTATAACTTTTGTAAATATTTTTATGTCAATTGCGCAATATTGTGTTGATACCGGTCCTTACGTACCACCCGGTGTTTATAATCCGATAGGTACAAATATACCCGGAGCAGCGGAATGTGCTATAGGAAACTTGCGCTATTTAGATATAACACAAAATGCGTACGAAATCCAATTATTTGATAATTGGTGGAATGAACAGATTAGCCAGTACGGAATGCTTGTATATTATTATGTTAATGCATATACACTATCTGGACATGACTTCTTCTATGGTGAACAACCATTAGCCGGATTCTTACCACCTATACCAATGGTAATATGTTTGACTCTTAATAATGATAGTATTATATTGAGTAAGTTTGGTATACAGGGTGAAGCTGACATTACAGCTGTTATATCTATACAGACGTTTACAAAATCTTTATCTACTTCATCATTAAGTGCTGTAACAAGTCAATATACATGGGAACCTAAAGCAGGTGACGTTATAGAACTTGTTGAATATGGTGCAACTCGACCAAGTGGTAGATCTGGTCAGATATATGAAATAACTGAGCGTGTTGATCAAAAGGGTGGCGATAAGAATCAATTGATGGGTCATTATATATGGACGATCAAGGGTAAGCGTTACGACTATACATTTGAACCTAATGCACCTAGAGAAAACTATAGTGATCAAGTATATGACAATAAAGCTGATGGTTTAGTACCTCTCAATACAGGGGAACCCGGTCAAACAGAGTTTGCTCGTGTTATCGATATTAAAGCTTACTCTCAAAACGTCGATAACTTTACTAGAAATAACGTATATAACTATCAAACAAATACAAATGCACCGCTATCTGGATATGCTAGCTATAGTGGTGTTAACCCAACAGTCGGTAAACCAGATACTGGTGTATATGGATCTTATGATAGTAATGTAACACTAGTAGACTTGTTAGGTGGTAACTTATCTGCTCCTGCTGCTAGTGCTGCTGGTGTTGAAGGAAGACCTAACACTTATATCGGTTATCCAGGCCTGAACAATTAAATATAATATATGCCGGTCCCGCAATACCCAACAATTGTATATGTTAATGAGCTTTCTGCACTCCCTAATGAAGGAGTTTCCGGCGCATCTTCTGCATATTCAAATACTACAAATGGTACGCCATCAATTGTGTTCCCACACGAACTACCGATAGTACCAAATTTACAGAATAATGATTTAACATTTTTAGATCAACCAAATTCAGATGGTTCGTACTCAACCTATGCAGTAGCGATATCCTCGTTAATGCAGGGACAACAAGGCGCGCAAGGCGATACTGGACCACAAGGCGCTCAAGGTGCACAAGGAGGTCAAGGTATATCTGGTTTTTCTGGTAATAGTACTTCTGGTTACTCCGGTTTAAATGGTCAATCAGGCTTTAGTGGTTTAAATGGTCAATCAGGCTTTAGTGGTATATCTGGTTTTAGTGGTTCTGGTGTTTCTGGTTTTAGTGGTATATCAGGTGCAAGTGGTGCTAGCGGTACCTCGGGTGCTTCTGGTGAATCTGGTTACTCAGGTTCTTCTCCTATAGGCGTAGTTTATTATCCATCTGATGTACCTTCAGACATACCTGGTGTTACAGATGCTGCCCAAGAATTTCCCGAAGTAGGTGCTGAAGTTGAATTCGATACTGGGTTCTTTAATCAGCCTTTAAACCCTGTAAGAATATTCAGTACAGCTACACTTTCTGGAGATCCTGGTAAAACATTAATTGATATTGGTAGTTGGTACTTTGATTCTTATTATCAATACTACGGAGTACATGCTAGTGATCCTGGTATACAGTCTCATATTACATATGTTGTAAGCAAAGTCGCTACAGACAGTACTACAACACAACTCTTCTCTGTTACCAGCGATCCGTTAGTACATACGTACGGTAATACTAACTTTATTAGAACTCAGTATTATATTACTGAAGCTATTTTATTACAACCTTCAGATCGTATTAGAATTGATATATACGGCCAAACAAACGATACTTCTGATCTTAATGGTGGTGATGGTACAGGTGGTGTTAATATTGCTTACTATTTCTTAGGTACTACGCATTATAGTAGAATTATAACTAACATTAGTTTTGGTTCTCAAGGACAATCAGGTTTCTCTGGCTTTAGTGGTTTAGGTTTATCTGGTTATTCCGGGTTTAGTGGAGACAGTACATCAGGCTTTAGTGGTATATCTGGTTATAGCGGTCCTGTCGGCTTTAGTGGTATATCAGGTTATAGTGGTTTCAGTGGTATATCTGGTTTCTCGGGTATCTCTGGTTGGTCTGGCGCTGTAGGCTATAGCGGTTTTTCAGGCTTTAGTGGTTACAGCGGCTACGTAGGTTTTAGCGGTATATCTGGTTATTCCGGTTACAGCGGTTTATCAGGCTTTAGCGGCATTAGCGGCTTCAGTGGTATAAGCGGTTTTTCAGGTATATCTGGTTATAGTGGTTATAGCGGTACTTCAGGCTTCTCTGGTATTAGCGGCTATTCTGGGTTTTCAGGTACATCTGGTTTCAGCGGTATCTCAGGCTACTCCGGCTTCTCAGGCTTTAGTGGTGTGTCTGGTTTCAGCGGCTTTACCGGTATAAGCGGTTATTCAGGCTTTACAGGTATATCTGGTTTTAGTGGTATATCTGGCTTCTCTGGTATTTCTGGTTTATCTGGTTATTCTGGTAAAAATGGTACCTCAGTTACTATTATAGGTACAGTACCAACAGTCGGCGGTAACCCACAGGCTACTTTAAATGCAGCATTCCCTGGAGCAGTAGCTGGTAATGGTGTAATAGATGAAAATACTGGCGACTTATGGGTATATAGTGGTACAACTTGGACTAATGTTGGTCAAATTAAAGGCGATAGCGGTACTTCAGGTTATAGTGGTTTTAGTGGTGTGGGTACGTCAGGTTATTCCGGCTTCACTGGTATAAGCGGCTTTTCAGGTATCTCAGGCTTTAGTGGTATTTCAGGCTACTCAGGCTTTAGTGGCTTTAGTGGTGTATCAGGTTTTAGCGGTATATCAGGTTACTCAGGCTTTAGTGGAGCAAGCGGTATAAGTGGTTACTCAGGCTTTACAGGTATAAGCGGTTTTAGTGGTATATCTGGTTACTCAGGCTTTAGTGGTTATACTGGTATTTCAGGTTGGTCAGGTTTTACTGGTATAAGCGGTTATAGCGGCTTTAGTGGCTTTAGTGGTATATCAGGCTTTACAGGTACATCTGGTTTCTCAGGCTTCTCCGGTATATCGGGCTGGTCTGGCTATTCTGGCTTTAGCGGTATCAGTGGTTATAGTGGTTTTACCGGTATAAGCGGTTATAGTGGTTTCAGTGGTTCTGGGGTATCTGGTTATTCTGGCTTTAGCGGTTTAGGTCTATCTGGTTACTCAGGCTTTAGTGGTATCTCAGGCTTTACTGGTATATCTGGTTATAGTGGTTATAGCGGTGGTTCTGGTTATAGCGGTTACAGCGGTGGTTCTGGTTTTAGTGGTATATCTGGTTATAGTGGTATTGAATATACCTATACTGAAAACTTATCTGTTAATTTAGCAAGCGGTTATACTTTCGGTCAATACAAAAACGGTGACATAATACCTGCAATAGGTTTAACACCAGCTCAAGTCATACAATTAGCAGTATCTCAAGACATTGCTCCAAATGCTACATTAACAACTTCAAGCACTGTACAATTTAATCAAACAGCAATTGCAAACGTATTAAATTACGGTTATACAATTAATACTGTTGGTGCTACGGCACTATCAGCATTACTGCAATGGAGAAGAAACAGTTCTGGTTCTTGGACACCTTTATTAAGCGGTTATCAAGCGCTATCAGCTACATCTGGCACGTATACACATACGATGACAGATACGAACTACAATACTCAGAACTTCCAGTATCAGTATATCTTTACTGACTCGAATTTATTGTCTGCAGGAGCTATTACAACAGTTACACCTGCAGCTTATGTAGCACCAACAACAACGTTTGTAATTACAGCTTCTAGCACAACAGCTCCAGAATCTACATATACAAGAGAAATAGGTAACACAAGTAGCTATATTAGTGGTACTATAACAAACCACAACAACAGCAATTACGTACCATTAAGTTCGTATAAGTTAAATTACTCAGTAAACGGTGGTACATACGTATTCTTAGCTTCTGCTAATGTTGGCCCTGGTACAAGTAGCTTGTCATCTTCTAATATAGTATTTGCTGTACCTACAGTAAGTGCTGCTTCTAATATAGTATATCAAGTAGTCGCTACAGACAGTTATAACACAGGTACATCAACCAGTACCACGATAAACTTCTACAATTTAATATGGTATGGACCTGAAGCTTCTGCACCAACAGGCTCAAGTAGTATTAGAGCTTTACCTTATGATGCGTTCGTAACTACATTAGGTAATCCATTCTTATTAAGCACAGGTAATGTATATGATACATTCACAATAGCAATGCCAACAGGTCATACGATATCTCAAGTACTTGATCTAGATGCATTAAACGCAAATATTACTGCAAGTTACGTGTTAAGTGCAGGTAATGTTTATAATTATGCTGGTACACCAACATCATACAACATTTACACGTTATCTAATGCTACACCTTATTCATCCAACCACAGGCACCAGGTAACATGGTCGTAATAAATATTTAAAATGTCTTTAACTCCAGGCTTACAACTCGTATATGGTATTCAACCGGTAAACCCACTACCGGTAGACTCATGGTCTGGTCCTTATGCAGGTGCTACTATAGCAGGTGCTCTTTCAGCAGCTAATGCTTCTATACCATCAGCAGTCAGGTTCCAGTCAATGCAAGTACGTCTTATTATTAGTGGCGTACCTTATATATACTGGTATCAAAACGGTACGGCCGACGGAAACTTAGTTTTATTTTCAAGTGGTAATAGCACTGGTTCACTATCTGCTTTAACAAATAGTTCGTATAGTTTTCAATTAAGTAGTAACGGTGGTGTAATATTCCCAGACGGTACAGTACAGTTTACAGCTTCAACTGGTATATCTGGTGCTTCTGGTTACTCCGGTTTTAGTGGTATATCTGGTTACTCTGGCTTTAGCGGTATTTCAGGTTACTCCGGCATTTCCGGCTTTAGCGGTATATCTGGTTTTAGTGGTATTAGTGGTTTTTCAGGCATTTCTGGTTATAGCGGACAAAACGGTACTATTGGACAAGATGGTGCTTCAGGTTATTCCGGACAAAATGGTACATCAGTTACTATTATTGGTACTGTACCTACTGTAGGTGGTAATCCTCAAACAACTTTAAACACGGCGTTTCCTAGTGCAGTAAACGGTAACGGTGTAATTGATGAAACTACTGGTGATTTATGGGTACTAGGTAATGGCACTTGGGCTAATGTAGGTCAAGTTAAAGGCGATTCCGGTACTTCAGGTTTTTCAGGTCAAGATGGTGCACAAGGTGCGCAAGGTAGTTTTGGTTCACAAGGCGCTCAAGGTGACTTCGGTCCGCAAGGCCCTCAGGGTAGTATAGGTCTGCAAGGCGCTCAAGGCGACTTTGGTCCACAGGGTGCCCAAGGTGACTTCGGTCCCCAGGGTGCACAAGGTAATATAGGACCACAAGGTGCACAAGGCGACTTTGGCCCGCAAGGTTCTCAAGGTGATTTCGGTCCGCAAGGCGCACAAGGCGCACAAGGCGATACAGGCTTTCAAGGTGCGCAAGGTGATACTGGTTTTAGCGGTATATCTGGTTTTTCCGGTTATAGTGGTATAGACGGTTACTCAGGTATCTCAGGTTGGTCTGGTTATAGCGGTTTTTCAGGTATTCAAGGTTATTCCGGTACAAGCGGTTTTTCAGGTTATAGTGGTTATAGCGGTTCACCTGTTAATATTTCTAGCCAATTAATAACATATAGTAATATGTTTAGTGCTGGTCAAGTTGTAAGACTTGATAACGCAGGTGGTGGTTGGGTACTAGCTCAAGCAGACAACGCTAAAGATGCTGAAGCAACAGGCGTTATACAATATTCAACTGGTTACAACTTCTATATAGTATATAACGGTTTAATTACTTTTGACAATACTGTTACACTTAATCCGGGAGAATGTTATTTCTTGTCTGATACAGTTGCGGGCGCACTTGCAACATATTCCCCGAGCGCAGTAGGTACAGTTTCCAAACCAATATTAAGAGCGGTAAGTACTAATGTTGGTGTTGTTGTTAATGAACGTGGTATATTAAATACAAACGATTCAGCATTAGGTGGTTCTGTAAACGTAATAGGCGTTACTAATCAATATTATACACCAGCTTCCACGGATTATTATATTGGTGTAGAATATAATGGTATATCTACTATTACATTACCAAGAGGCTTTAACGGTAAAGCATATTCTATTAAAGATATGACAGGATTAGCTAATAGTACTACCAATTATGTTATAATTTCTGCTACATATCCGGATACAATTGATGGATATGCATACGATGAAATTACTTCTCCTTACGAAACGGTGGAAGTAGTATATTATGGTAATAGATGGAATTTAGTTTAATAACTAACTAAAAAACCATTTCGATAATAATAAGTAATCTGTAATAATATACCACCATGGCAAATTCCTTCGTATACACAGCAATTAGAGGTCAATCAGGTTTCTCCGGTCAAAACGGTGCACAAGGTGCACAAGGTGCTACAGGCACAAGCGGTTATTCCGGAGCCTCTGGTATTAGCGGTTATTCCGGCTATACTGGTATATCAGGTTTTACTGGTATAAGCGGTTTTAGTGGTATTAGCGGTTACAGTGGTTTTTCTGGCATTTCAGGCTTTAGTGGTATCTCAGGCTGGTCCGGCTTTAGCGGTATAAGCGGTTTCACAGGTATTTCTGGTTACTCTGGCTTTACAGGTATTAGCGGTTTCTCAGGTATCAGTGGTTGGTCTGGCTTTACAGGTATTTCTGGTTACTCCGGTTTCTCAGGTATCAGTGGTTGGTCTGGTTATTCAGGCTTTACAGGTTATTCTGGTTATACCGGTTTTTCAGGCTTTACAGGTATTAGCGGTTTCAGCGGTATTTCTGGTTGGTCCGGCTTTACTGGTATTTCTGGTTACTCTGGCTTTACAGGTATTAGCGGTTACTCCGGCTTTACCGGTATAAGTGGTTTTAGTGGTATTTCTGGCTGGTCCGGTTATTCGGGCTTCAGCGGTATTAGCGGTTTTACAGGTATTAGCGGTTTCAGCGGTATTAGTGGCTGGTCCGGCTATTCTGGCTTTTCAGGTATTTCAGGCTTTTCTGGTATCTCAGGTTGGTCAGGCTTTACAGGTATTTCTGGTTTCAGCGGTATTAGTGGCTGGTCTGGTTATTCAGGCTTTACCGGTATATCTGGTTTCAGTGGTATTAGCGGCTTTAGTGGTATCTCGGGTTGGTCAGGCTTTACTGGTATTTCCGGTTACTCTGGCTTCTCTGGTATCTCAGGCTTTAGCGGTATCAGTGGTTTCAGTGGTATTTCTGGTTACTCTGGCTTTACAGGTATATCTGGTTTCTCAGGTATTAGCGGTTGGTCTGGCTTTACCGGTATAAGCGGTTTCAGTGGTATTAGTGGTTGGTCTGGTATCTCTGGTGGTACTGGTGCATCCATTTACGGTAGAACATACTACCTACAAGAAGTAACAAGCGATCAAAACCCAACAGTATTTGAAGTAATGTCGTTAGTGCCAGGCGGTGGTGGTACAGACGTAAACGATGACGCATTAGCTCTTAACTCTACCACAGCAGGTCCAGGTAGCCCAAGCGCTTACGGTTGGTACTTAACACCAATTGGGGAACCAGGCTTAGTTGAAATTCCAGCTGGTTTGTGGGAATTCGATTTCTATCGTAACGTTTCTGCTAGCGCAGCAAACTTTGTTATTAGCGTATATAGCTACTCAATGGCTACAAGCGCTACTAGCGCATTTATCTTAAGTGCTGATTCAGGCCCTGTTACAGATACATCTTTAACTTTCCAAAAATTAGGTTACGTTACAAGCACGATTACAAAGCTTTCTGCAACAGATCGTATTTTATTACAGATCGCTGCTTATACAACAAGCACATCAACAATTACTGCTACTTACCATTACAATGGTAGTTCAATATATTCCGCTTTACGTACTCCAATCGGTCAAGGTGTTAGTGGTAGTTCAGGTTACTCCGGCTTTAGCGGTATTGGTACCTCGGGTTTTAGTGGTATTTCAGGCTATAGTGGCTTCAGTGGTATATCTGGTTTCTCAGGTATTTCTGGTTGGTCCGGCTTTACTGGTATTAGCGGTTACTCAGGCTTTAGCGGCATAAGCGGCTTTAGCGGTATCTCGGGCTTCTCCGGTATTAGTGGCTATAGTGGCTTTTCTGGTATATCAGGCTTTAGTGGTATTTCAGGCTACTCCGGCTTCAGCGGTATTAGCGGCTGGTCTGGTTTCAGTGGTATATCAGGCTTTAGTGGTATCAGTGGTTGGTCAGGTTATTCTGGCTTCTCTGGTATTTCAGGCTTCAGCGGCATATCTGGTTTCTCAGGTATTAGCGGTTGGTCTGGCTTTAGTGGTATATCAGGCTACTCTGGCTTCTCAGGCTTTACCGGTATATCAGGTTTTAGCGGTATCAGTGGCTGGTCCGGCTTTAGCGGTATTAGTGGCTATAGCGGTTACACCGGTATTTCAGGCTGGTCTGGCTTTAGCGGTATAAGCGGCTATAGTGGCTTTACAGGCATATCTGGTTTCTCAGGTATCTCTGGTTGGTCAGGCTTTACCGGTATAAGCGGTTTCAGTGGTATTAGTGGCTACAGCGGCTTTAGCGGTATTTCGGGCTTTAGCGGCTTTACAGGTATATCTGGTTTTAGTGGTATATCTGGCTACTCCGGCTTCACTGGTATTTCAGGTTTCTCTGGTATTAGTGGCTTTAGCGGTATATCAGGCTTTAGTGGTATTTCAGGCTGGTCCGGTGCTTCCGGTATATCAGGCTTCTCTGGTATTAGCGGTTACAGCGGCTTTAGCGGTATATCTGGTTTCTCAGGTATTTCTGGTACTACAGTAAACATTTCAAGCCAAGTCATTACATATACCAATACATTCAGTGCTGGTAACGTAGTACGTCTTGACAACGGTTCAAGCGGTTGGTTCTTAGCAATTGCAGACAATGCAGCTGATGCTGAAGCAACTGGTGTTGTTCAATCTTCAACAGGTACAACATTTACAATCGTATATAACGGTTTAATTAACGGTCTAGCAAGCTTAACACCAGGTGAATGTTATTACCTATCACCAACTATTGCAGGTAGTGTTACAACAGTTTCACCAAGTGCTTTCGGTACGGTATCAAAACCGATCATGAGAGCTATTACATCTACAACAGCTGTAGTAGTAAATGAACGCGGCTACTTAAACCTTGACAACTCACAGATTATATATCCAAACGTTCAAGGTGTAAGATTAGTAACTACTTCACCAAACGCTCTACAATCAACCGATGAATACATTGGTGTTAATGTTGCAGGACCTGCTACATTGTACTTGCCAGCTCTACCATTAAGTCAAGGTACGTTTATAACAATTAAAGACGAATCTGGTGCAGCTCGTACAAATAACATTACGTTATCTGGCGCAGGTGTAACGATTGACGGTCAAAACACTTACCTATTAAATTATAACTACGAAGCAGCTACTATTGTATACAACGGTACCAGCTGGTTTATAGTCTAATGGTATATAAATATTATTGCTTCAATGAACTATGAGCAATACATTTGTATACACAGCGATTAAGGGACAATCCGGTTATTCAGGTACTACCGGTCTGACTGGCGCACAAGGAGCAACAGGCTCTACTGGTGCACAGGGTGCTTCCGGTTATTCTGGATTTACTGGTATTAGCGGCTTTTCCGGGTTTACCGGTATAAGTGGTTATAGCGGTTTTACAGGTATATCTGGTTATAGTGGCTACTCGAGCTTTTCCGGCTTTAGTGGTATAAGCGGCTTTTCAGGTATTTCCGGCTGGTCTGGTTTTACTGGTATCAGTGGTTACTCAGGCTTTAGTGGCTTCAGTGGTATATCCGGTTTTACAGGTATATCTGGCTTTAGTGGTATATCAGGTTGGTCTGGACCTACAGGCGCGTCTGTATATGGTAGAACCTATTTCTTTCAAGAAGTTAACAGTGATCAACCATTATATGAAGTAATTGCATTGACACCGGGTGGTGGTGGGGTTACTCAATATGATGATGTTGCTTATGTAAACAGTACTAATAGTAATGCTTATAGTGCACAATCAATAGGTGGTTATTTAACTCCTATTGGAGAGCCAGGTATTGCAGAAATACCAGCTGGTATTTGGGACATTGAATGGTTTTATCAAGTAGGCGCGGGTGCAACAACACCAAACCCTTCTGCAGGCTTTGTATTTAGTTTGTATAGCTATTCAATGGCTACAAGCTCAACTAGTGCATTTATTTTAAGTGCAGATACAGGAGCAGTATTTACAACAGCTGCAACACCAACATATACTAAGTTTAGTTATGTAACAAGTAATATTACTTTACTTTCAGCTACAGATAGAATACTTGTTAATGTAGGAATGTATTCACCGAATACACAAACAGTATCGGCTACATTTATATATAATGGTGCAACTAATTATTCTGTAATTAGAACTCCAATTGGTCAAGGTGTATCTGGTGCATCTGGTTACTCTGGTCAAGGTTCATCTGGTTTTTCAGGTATATCAGGCTATTCCGGCTTTAGCGGTTTTAGTGGTATATCAGGCTTTAGCGGTATATCTGGTGCGTCTGGTTCAAGTGGTTTAAATGCTACTAATGTATCAGTAACTTATAGTAATTCATTTAGTCCTGGTCAAGTTATATATAAGACTTCAGGTGGTTATGCATTAGCACAAGCTAATAGCCCGAGTACATCAGATATTATTGGTGTTGTAGTTAGCGCTACAGGCACAACATTCCAGTACGTAGCAAACGGTTACACTTCAGGTTTTACAGGTATAGTAGATGCTGCCCAGTACTATCTTTCAGATACAACAGCAGGTCTAATGACCACAACACCTCCTTCAGCTGTTGGTTCAATTATTAAACCAGTAATGATTGGTATCGGTACTACAGCAGGCTTAATAGTTGAGTATCCCGGTTCTCAAATTCAAGCTGCAGGATCAAATTCCGGTTACTCAGGCTTTAGCGGTACTAACGGTACGAATGGTGCACAAGGAGCTGTCGGTGCACAAGGTACTACAGGCGCGCAAGGTGCGGCCGGTGCTACAGGGGCGCAAGGCGCACAAGGATTAAAAGGTAGTACAGGTGCTCCAGGAGCTCAAGGAGCTGCAGGTACTAACGGTACTAACGGTGCACAAGGTGCTGCTGGAACAAATGGCGCGCAAGGTGTTACAGGCGCGCAAGGTGTTACAGGCGCTCAAGGAGCTACAGGCGCTCAAGGAGCTACTGGTACTTCTGGTTTCTCTGGTGCATTTGCTGGTACTGGTGTGTCAGGTGCTGCAGCTTTATTTAACGGTACAAATTCATTAAGCGCGGGCAATCTTTATTTTTATAACAGTTTTATTGGTGTAAACCAACCAACACCTAACGTACCGTTTCAGCAATACGCTAATAACCCGACTGAAGGTATAATGATGCAACTGTTTAACACCGCAACTACCTCTCAAAGCGGCTGCTATTTACAGTTCACACAATCAGGGCTTGCTGATTGGGATATAGGTCAACCACCTGGCGTTAACGCGCTTGTTTTTAATCAAGGCAGAAATATCGTTTCTCCTGGTACAGAGTATATGCGCATTACCTCTACAGGTAACGTTGGTATAGGTACGACTGCACCTAGTGGTACTCTTACAGTTGCTGGTTCTTTATCAGCTAAAACAGCAAGTATAGCTCAAAACTTTACAGTGGATGTTAACGGTAACGCTACTGCAGTATCATTTACTTCTACATCTTCTAAAGTCGGTAAGACAAATATTAGACCATTATCATCTTTTATTGTAGATCCATTAGCAACTACTCAATTATTAAATGCAGTCGTGTATGATAGTTTAATTGATGTATCCGCTACTAACGAAATTGGTTTTATTGCAGAAGATGTATTACCAGTACTACCAGCTGTAGTTTCCACAGAAGGAGATGTAGTTGTTGGTATTGATTATAGCCGTATAACAGCTCTTCTTACTGAAGCAGTTAAAGCACAGCAAATACAAATAAATAACCTAAGTAATTTAGTAACACAGTTAAGTGCAAGATTGAGTTAAATATAGAATATGGCCACACCATTTACATATAGTATACAAGGAGCTTCAGGGTTTTCTGGTACCCAAGGTCCACAAGGTGCACAAGGTTCAACCGGACAAGCAGGTCAAACCGGAGCACAAGGTGCTACCGGTCCTCAAGGATTTACAGGCTTGCAAGGCGCACAAGGTATATCTGGTTACTCTGGTGTTAATGGTTTAAATGGCGCTCAAGGCGCTACTGGTGCGCAAGGTACAAACGGTACAGTAGGTTCTAACGGTGCGCAGGGTGCTACTGGTGCACAAGGTGCAGCTGGTTCTAACGGAGCTCAAGGCGCTGCTGGTTCAAATGGTGTTCAAGGCGCTACTGGTGCGCAGGGTGCTAAAGGTTCCACCGGAGCTCAAGGTGCTCAAGGTTCCACCGGAGCTCAAGGTGCTCAAGGTGCAACAGGGTCAGGTGCACAAGGTGCAACAGGTGCAACAGGAACTTCCGGGTATTCTGGTCAGCTTGGTGCTAATACTACAGTGTATGTACAGAGTGGTACTGTTAATGGAGTACCTTCAGCTGTAGGTAGTGGTAATTTATGGTACAATACAGATACAGGTGCATTAAACATTTGGATCTCGTCTTCTAGTTCTTGGGTAGTTGCAGTACCGTATGTTGACCCTTCAACTATTTTTAGAACTTCAGGCGGTACCATTACTGGTAACGTTGGTATGTCTGGTAATTTAGCAGTTACTGGTTCTATTACCGCAACTAGCAGTATTACTGCAAATTACTCTGATAAACGTCTTAAAGATATTAAGGGTAATATTGCTAATGCATTAGCAAAAGTTTTAGCTATTAACGGTATAAGCTATTTACCAAATGATTTAGCTAAACAGTACGGTTATAGCAGTACAAAACCAGAAGTGGGTGTTATTGCTCAAGAACTTGAAGTAGTTTTACCTGAAGTTGTAGTTCCTGCGCCATTTGATATTGGTACAAGAGAAGATGGTACAACATATTCTAAGAGTGGTGAAAATTATATTGCTGTTCAATATGAACGTATTATACCTCTTCTTATTGAAGCAATAAAAGAACAACAAGCTCAAATTAACGAACTTAGAGCGCTTATTAAACCGAAAGAGTAAAGTATGGCAAATCAGCTAAGCTTTCCAACTTCTCCAACATCTGGTCAGAGGTTTCTTTCTAATATAGGGGTGTATTATACGTATGACGGTTACTCTTGGGTGTCTTGGGGTAGAACACCATATATGACTAATTTAACACAAACAGCTGGTGAACCTTCCTTTCTGTTTAGAACAATTTACACTCGTGGTTATATGCATTGTGGTTATCAGGGTGGTTCACCTTGGCGTAACACTAATAGAACTATTCACAATACTGATACTACAACTAATCTTGGTGATATGATGGATAATACAGGATCATATCTTGATGGTGGTTTTACAGATTATAACACTTTTGTTTTTAATGATTCTGGTGGGGTGGGTGGTACATCATCTTATACTTCGTCGATGAGTATGATAACTGAAACTTTAAGAACTCACAACAGTAATAGAGATTTAAGAACTTCTCGTTCAAATTGTAAAACATTAATGAACCCCGGTCTTACATTAATTTATATTACTGGTGGTAATCAAACTAATACAGACAAGTATAGTGCAGTTACAGATACTATGTTAACAGTAGGTGGGCCTGATAATGGTAACACAAGTGGTGGTACTGGTGGTGGTCTTAGCGGTTTTTGGGGACAGTATTTTGGTGTTATTGACGCTAATAGCGCTGGTGCGTATTTATCCTGGGGAACAGAAACCTGGACAAGTTTAGATATATTTTCTGGTCAGTCCTCTACAGATGGCCAACCGAAAGGTTTATCAAGTAAATGGGGGTTTGGTTATAACGCACCAGGTACATATAATGGTTCATCAACATTATATAAATTTAACGACGTGACTCTTTCATATATAAGTGGTATTGGACGTCCCGAGAGTTGTGGCGAAGAAAACTGGCAAGTTGGTCAAGATTGGGGCTACTCTCTCGGCTCTTACAACGGCGGTAATCAAACTAACAATACTCAAAAGGTGTATTATACTACAGATACAATTTCAAATATGGGCTCGACTACACAACCTAAAGGACACGGTGGTGCATCTTCAGGAGCTTGTGGTACAGGTAGTGTAACTTTATTAGGAGGCTCTTTAGGAGGTTAATATTATGCCATTAAGTTTTCCATCTTCTCCTTCAGCAGGCACTACATACCCAGCGCTACCTAACGGTTTACTTTACGTATTTGATGGTTATAGTTGGGTAATGCAAGCTAATGCTAGGACTTTAGCGCTATCAGGTTACTTTACTAGTTTCTTGTTCCGTACTATATATACAAGAGGTTATACTCATTGCGGCTATCAAAATAGTTCACCTTGGCGTAACACTAATAGAACTCTTCATAACACCGATACTACAACTAATCTCGGTGATATGATGGACAACATTCAGTCTTATATGGACGGCGGGTTTAGTGATTTTCATACGTATTGTTTTAATGATAGTGGTGGTGTACAGACTACTGGCAACCTTACATCTATAATGAATATGACCACTGAAACGTTAAGAGGTCATAATGGCGGTGCTGATATGAAGCAATCTCGTCAAAACCTTAAAGCATTAATGAATCCAAGCTTAACTATAATATACTGTACGGGTGGTAACTACAACTCTACTGAAAAATTATATACTTTTTCTGATACTATGTTAGGACTAAATACGGGTATAACAGGAAACGGTAATAGCGGTGGTACAGTAGGGGGTCTTAGCGGATTCTTTGGACAATATTATGGTATTGTCGGTGCAAATAGTAGTTCAGGTTTTTTAAACTTTTCTAATGAAACCTGGTCAAATGGTGGATGGAGCTTTGCAAGTAGTACCGACGGACAACCAAAAGGATTATCAAGTAAGCACGGAGTAGGATATAATGCTTCTGGTTCTTATGCCGGTTCTTCAACGTATTACAAGTTTAATGATACAACAGGCTCGCAACTTTCAACAATGAGCCGTCCTGAGTCTTGCGGTGAAGAAAACTGCCAAGTCGGTCAAGATTGGGGGTATACATTAGGTTCTTACGATGGTAATCAAACCAATAACACTACTAAAGTGTCTTATTTAACAGATTCGGTTGTAGCTGGTGGTTCAACTATGCAACCAAAAGGACACGGTGGAATGAGTTCTGGTTGTTGCGGTACAGGTTGTTGCTACTTACTGGGTGGCGTTCCTGGCTCAACAATGTAATTAATTTTAACAAATATGAAGTACTATCTTGCAAAATTCTTTCAATACATACCGCAAATAGAGGGTATGAAAGTTATTACGTGTATTGATAACTTCAATATTGTAAGTTTTACTACAGATACTGCTTATGCTACCTGTAGTGCTACAGAAGCATATCCTTTTCACGGGGTTACAAAGTATATAACGTTAGTTGAATTAACTGAAAATGAAGCACTTTCAGCAAGCAAATATTACGGGGAAACTCGTGGCTACCGTTCAGCCTATTCAGACATAGAAGGCTTAACGCCGGATGTAGAATCTTTATCAGCAGGTAAAAGAAAAACAAAAGTTTATATACACGACGCTTTACTTAATTCCGACACACCGGTTGATCTAACAGATGATGTTATTTCTTTACACAAGAAAGCACTACATTTACACATACAGCAAGAAATGGAAGATAGACAGTTAGGTTTGTTAAATCTTGACGGTTCTGAAAGACCTAAGTATGATGCAACTTTACACGCTGAATTAAGTGCTAAAGTAGAAAGCTTATCATCCATAGATGATCACGTCTTACATAGAGAAGATCTTTGCGGTATAGAAATGACTAGAGATCTTGCTATAAGAGTAGGGCGTTGGGATAGAACAACAAACAAAAGAATTAGTGCAGTAGAATTTGGTTATCAATTTTAATATGGAAACACAAGATATTGTTAATTTCGTAAATGAAAGTGAGAACTCAATCGGTATGTCCGATTTTCAATCTCGTTATTTTGTGGTTAATTCCCAGGTAACGGAATATCGTAGAGTTCGTCAAGCGTTATTAGAAATCGATACCCGTCACGGTATGCTTAAACAGATTTTACGCAATCGCAAAAAGCGTATTATTGAAAAACAAATAATTGAACGAGATATTGCTAATGAAACTGATGATTTAAAGAAGCAACTTTTACAGGTAGATTTAGAAACAGCAGAATGGGATATTCATATGTACAACAAAAAGGAAAGAATGTGCATTAATGAAATTAACAATTTCGCTGAAATGGTTAAGGCAGCTGTACCAGATTTAGAGTCTTTAAAAAAGTTTGATCAGCACGATGAGGTGCAAGAACGCGAATATTGGGTTACAAGAATGGCTAAACAAGCTGCAATGGATTTAAACACTATTGGTCGTATCAGTCAAGGTAATTTAGATTCTATTCTTATGATGCCTATGACTGAAGTAAAAGAAACACTTCAGTTAGCTATCAAGTATAACGGTGTTTTAGGTAAAGGTATTGATGCTATCGGCCAAGCAACTATGAAAGAGTTGGCAGGTGCACCTGTACCAGAGTTAACTTATATTGATCAGGTTGCAAAACAGCAGTTAACACTCGAAGACAAGACCCAGGGTGAAGATATTTAGTATACCGCTAAATCCTAAACTTACAGAACCGCAGTTTTATAGTTTTTTAGAGTTTTGTAAAAAGTATAAGGATTACATTTACGACATTTATTTTACTTGTCGTATAGCTCCCTTTGTACAAGATGCAATGGGCGATGTTTTCTTACAGCAAGAAGACTATAAGTTTGCTATTGAAACGGCTTTACACGTACAAAAAGAAACTGGTATACCTATATCAGCTACTTTTAACAACACAGCTATAAGAGCTAGTCAACAAAACTTAGAAACCTGGATAAAGAACTTTAAACCGTTGTATGATGTAGGTGTAAGATCGTGTACTTTACCTCATACTCATTGGTTGCTAACAGGCCAGATTAAACGCAACTTTCCTGAACTGTTCGTTAAAAATACTATATTAAGAGCAGTAAAAGAACCAAGAGAAGTAGCTGCTTTAGCTCAAGCTGGTTTTAACTATGTTAACCTTGATCGTGTTCTTATGAGAGACCACGATAGACTTAGAGAGATTAAACGTGTTAAAGACAAATATGGTATAAAGCTATCTTTATTAGCTAATGAAGGTTGTGTCGGTGGTTGTCCGGTAATGGATGAACATTACCATTTCAACAATACGAGAACCACCGGTAATCAATACTTTACAGACCCTATTAGTAGGGTAAGTTGTCCAAG
>Ga0316230_1001285_pt1 | contig 27220 bp, 28 predicted proteins | sample TBH18025metaG_FD_206004 | JGI IMG/M metagenome (GOLD analysis project Ga0316230, IMG submission 206004) | Freshwater microbial communities from Trout Bog Lake, Wisconsin, USA - TBH18025 | ecosystem: Environmental > Aquatic > Freshwater > Lake > Hypolimnion/Profundal zone | place: USA: Wisconsin...
TGCCGGCTTCATGTCTCAATCAAACTGGTTTACAACTCACGGGAGTTTGTCCGACTGCTACGGGTATGTATGGCAGTTCCACCCGTATATCATTGACTGCCCCTGGTTTTAGTCCGGCAGCTATTGCCCTTGGTGATTCTTCTATTGGCCCGGGTGAGACCTCTACTGGCGGCAATGAGACCACTATTGCCCTGCATCAGACAAAAGGCAAAAAAAATAATGCGCAACAATATGATTTATAAGTAATAAAATGCATTGCAATAGAGTGCTCACCGGCACGAGTGGATGATTTACTGGCACCAGTGAGAGATCCATTGCCATGACACGGACCACCCCCGGGTATAGGCGCACCTTCACATTTTCGGCAGACATTGCTGCGATACAGGGAGACTTGAGCTGGCATATTGCCGACTTTCTCGCGCCTGAGCAATGCGGCAACGATAGGCCAATAACTGATGTAACGCCGTCATACCAGTCAGCTTAAAATCAATCCGATTTTGCCGGGCTCAGACCCTCAATAGCCCCCTGCAGCCGTTGCATTGACCAAAAAATCCAAGTTTTATGGCGAATGCGTAATGTTACCTTCCTCTTATCCCTAGCTCCTGGTTCCCGGTTCCTTAGTCTTTATCATATAGACCTTATTACATAGGCCATTTGGCATATTGACCCGATGAAGCTGAGATGGAAAACTGCAACCCGGCCTGAAGTCGCCGAATAGCCGAAATTGAGAGGAACAGGCAATGCATCTTGGTCTTAGTCGTCAAAGAAAGGCAATACTCATAGTCGCCGCGTTATGCGCCCCGTTAGGCGCATGCATCAATCTGCCCCGCGCAATGGCGCCTTCAAGTGGACACATCAGCCTGCCGCAGGACAACACGCCCGGTACCATTCCCCCGCTGATTGAAACCGCACCGCTGCCGCCTCCGCCAAAAACATCCAAAGCCGCCGAGCGTTACAGCGTCGTGGTCAATAACGTGCTGGCGCAGGAAATATTGTTCGCGCTGGCGCGGGATGCAAAAATCAACATCGAAATCCATCCTGGCATCACCGGCACCGTGACCATGAATCTGATTAACCGCACCCTGCCGGAAATACTGGATGCCATCGCCCGTCAGGTGGACATGCGCTATGAACTCAACGGCGCCAGTCTCGCCATTCTGCCGGATACGCCGTATCTCAAGACCTATCAGGTTGAATATCCCAATATTGCCCGCGATGCCAAAAACAGCATCAACATGTCCACTAACATTGCGGTAATCGGTAAAGGGGAGACGGCGGGCGGCGGCAGCAATGGCGCAAATTCAAGCATCAACAACATCTCCAACAACCATTTTTGGGAAACGCTGACCGAAAACATCAAGGATATTTTACGGGAAACCGACAAAAAGCTGCCGGAAGGGTCAAGCGAGACCGTCACTGAACAGAGCAATCAGCAACAAATCACGCCGCAGGCCGGCACTACTGCCACTGAAACCAAGGGCAAGAAAAACGCAGTCGCCATGCTGCCCGCGCAAATTCAGAGCCAGAATACCAGTCGTGCGCGGCGCGTAACGTATCGTGAGGCTGCCTATGTGATCGCCAATGCGGAATCGGGCATTATCAGCGTGCGCGCCACCTCTCGCCAGCATGCCTATGTGCGGGAATTCATCGACAAAATCACCAACAACGCACGCCGCCAGGTGCTTATCGAAGCGACTATCGTCGAAGTTTCCTTGTCAGACCAGTACCAGCAAGGCATCAACTGGTCGCTGCTGAGCAACATCGGACTGAGTCTGACCCAGACATCCACCGTGCCACCGATAACTTCGACCGTGTCCACCATGGGAACCATTAGCTTTAAAAATCCCGGCACCGGAAAATTCAATCTGAGCGGGGTGATCAATCTGCTGGAAGCTTTCGGCAAGCTGCATGTGTTGTCCAGCCCGAAATTATCGGTACTCAACAACCAGACCGGCTTGGTCAAGGCGGTGGATGAGCATGTTTATTTTACTATCGAAGTCACGCAAGGCACTTATGGCACAGGCGGGATTATCGTCACCCCTCCGACCTATACCACCACTATCCACACCGTACCCGTCGGCGTGATGATGTACGTGACGCCGCAGATCGGCGGTGATTCGGAAGTCACACTCAATTTAAGGCCAACCATCACCCGCATTTTAGGCTACATGCCCGACCCGAATCCGGTGCTGGCACAAAATGCCACACCCAATCTGATTCCGCAGATACAGACACGCGAAATGGAATCCATCTTAAGAGTGCGCAATGGCGATATCGCCGTGCTAGGTGGACTGATGCAGGATGAACGTGCAGGACAGGACAGTCAGATTCCCGGTTTAGGCAATATTCCAGTGCTGGGGCAATTATTCAAGGCGCGCAACGATACCAATACAAAATCGGAACTGGTCATTTTCCTGCGCCCGGTGATTTTAAATCAGGAAAGCCAGTACGACGTGGTGCGCCAGTTTAAGAATCCTGCCGGCACACCTGAATGGCACGCGGAGGTGACGCAATGAGCCTGCTTTTCGATGCCTTAAAACGCGCCCGGGATAATGATGCCCTCCCCTTATCCGGCAAAGCTGCCACTGATCAGGCAAAAACACCCGCCGCCCTCAAGTATTCCCTTGTGCTGCCCGGCCTTGCAGGTGGATTGCTGCTGGCAGCGGCCTGTTATATTTTTCTGCAGTACCGGCATGCTCCTATACCGGCGCTGGCGCCTGTGCTACAGCTTGCTGCGGCCGCTCCATCAGCACCGGCTTCCGCTGTGGTGGCGATGAACACGCTACCTGCCAAGGCGGTGGGCAATCTGACTTATAGCCTGAAGCAAAATGACCGGACTTACCCGGTTAAAGCTAAAAAACATCATGCAAAAAATCGTCATCCGTACACACAGCCCGTGCTGCCTGCCGAAAGCGATCCGCTCAAAGACGGTTATCTGGCGCTGCTCGCAGGAAATTTGCCGCTCGCAGAACAAAAGTATTTGAAAGCACTGGTGCTACATCCCTATGAAAAAGATGCACTGCTGGGACTGGCGATCGTCGCGCAACGCAAGATGCAAAAAGACCGCGCAATCAGCCTGTACCGGCAGGTATTGCGTGAAGATCTCGGCAATACTACCGCTGCTGCAGCACTGATCAGCCTGGCGTCAACAGCAGACCCGCTAGCGGCGGAGAGTCAGCTCAAGGAATTGATTGAGCTAAAACCGGCCTCAGCCGAGTTTCACTATGCCATGGGCAATGTACTGGCCCGACAGTTGCGCTGGGCTGAAGCACAACAGGCATTTTTTCATGCTTACACACTGTCACCTGATAACGCACTCTTTGCCTATAACCTGGCCGTAGCCCTTGACCGCCTGCATCAACCTGCCGCCGCCCTGCCTTATTACCGGCAGGCCGCAAAACTTGCCAATGACCCGATCCTCGACATGGACGCGATTAACAAACGGATAGAGGAACTGAACGTTAGTGGTTAGTGGTTAGTGGTTAGTGGTTAGTGGTTAGTGGTTAGTTAATGATGAATTATTTTTATAATTATTGACAAAAGGTAGTTCAACTTCACATGAACACTCAAAGCCCGCAAGACGCACGTCAGCGCATCGGCGAAGTACTGTTAGAACGCGGACTGATCAATGAAGATCAGTTACGCATCGCCTTGCAACGCCAAAAAAATGATAATAAGCCGCTGGGTGAGCAATTGCTGGCTTTGAATTTCATCACCGAGCAGGATATGCGTGATGCGGTATCGGAAGCTGCCGGCTATAAGTCCTTTGATCTGTCCGGCAATGTCGCCAACGCGGCGGCCCTGTCCCTGATACCCAAATCGCTCGCCATCAGGCATGTGTTATTTCCGGTCAGCTTTGACGCCAGCAATGGTCATCTGGTGATTGTCGCCGCCAACCCGGACGACATCGTGGCACGCGATGCCATCTCGCCCCATCTGGTGCAGCACGGTCAACGCATTATTCCCGCCTGGCGCATCGCACCCAGCGCGCATGTACTGGCGGCAATCGACAAATTTTACGACCACGAACTCTCCATTGAAGGCATACTTATCGAACTGGAGAGCGGTGAACTCGATCTCAACGCACTGACTCAGACTGGCGTATCGTACAGCCACCCTATTGTCCGGCTAACCGATGCAATCATCTCCGATGCCGTCAGCCGCAACGCCTCGGATATTCATTTCGAACCCGAAGAACAGTTTTTGCGCGTGCGCTACCGCATCGACGGCGTCTTACGGCCCGTGCGTTCCCTTTCAAAGACGCACTGGATGGCGCTACTGGTGCGGATGAAAGTCTTATCCGGCATGAATATCGCCGAAACCCGCGCACCTCAGGACGGGCGAATTTCACTCTCGCTGTTTGGTCGCCAGATCGACTTTCGCACAGCATCTCACCCGACTATCCACGGTGAAAATTTCGTGTTACGGATACTCGATCGCAAGATGGGCATCGTCAGCCTTGAAAAACTCGGCATGACCACAACTCAGTTCAACTTGCTCGAACGCATGCTGAAACGACCCGAGGGCATTCTGCTGGTGACGGGCCCGACAGGTTCGGGCAAGACCACCACGCTATATTCCATACTCAGCCACCTGAATAACGATACCGTCAACATCATGACGCTGGAAGACCCGGTCGAATATCCGCTGCCGCTCATCCGGCAAACTTCGATTGCTGAAACCATCAAGCTCGACTTTTCCAACGGCATACGCTCCTTGATGCGTCAAGATCCGGACATCATTCTGGTCGGCGAAATCCGTGACCATGACACTGCCGAAATGGCACTGCGCGCTGCGATGACCGGACATCAGGTATTTTCAACGCTGCACACCAATTCCGCGCTGGGTTCGGTTTCGCGCCTGCATGATCTTGGCATCGTTGACGATATGTTTGCCGCCAATCTGATCGGCATCATTGCACAGCGACTGGTGCGCCGTCTTTGTCCTCTCTGCAAAACAGCTTACGAACCGGATGACAGCGAGCGCAAGTTAATGGGCCTCAGTCCGACAGAAAAACTCACCATCTACCGCCAGAGGGGCTGCCCGGATTGTGAAAATCAAGGTTATAAAGGGCGTCTGGCCATCATGGAACTGTTGCATTTTGATCGCGGCATGATAGAACTGGTCACACGCAGTGCCAACCTGAAAGAATTGACCGACTATGCGAATACACACCATTTTATGCCACTCATTGAGGATGGCATCCGGCGCGTCAGGGAGGGCTTAACCTCGTTAGAGGAAGTGCGGCGTGTCGTCGACTTCAGTGAAAGGATGGAAGGATAATGGCACTTTACCGTTATCGCGCCGTTGATGCCACGGGTCATGTCACCCGTGGCGAGACCGATGCACTCAACGAATTTGACCTTGAGTCGCAACTCAAGAAAAACGGACTCCAGCTGATACGTGCCCGTACGACAAAAAACAAAACGCACACCCTACATAAACTGTCGCGGCGCGATCTGATCCAGTTTTTATTTCAACTGGAAATGTTGCTGCGCGCGGGCGTACCGATACAGGCTATTTTATCTGATATGCGCGCAACGTCGGAAACACCGCACATCAAGAGTCTCTGCACCAATTTGTATGAAAAAATCGACTCCGGTTCAAATCTGTCCGAGGCTTTCGCGGCTAATCCCGGTATTTTTCCGGAACTGGTGGTCAATCTGGTCCGCGCAGGCGAAGCAACAGGGCAACTTCCCTATGTCTTGCAGGAAATCGTTACCTCGCTGAAATGGCAGGATGAACTTGCCGCAAAAACCAAGCAACTGCTGATCTATCCGGCTTTTGTCACTCTCGTGGTCGGCGCTGTCACAATTTTTCTGATGACTTATCTGGTGCCGCAGATCATCGGTTTTGTCAAAAATATGGGCGGCACAATTCCGCTGCAAACCAGGCTCTTGATCTGGATGTCGGATATGCTGGTCAAAAACTGGTGGATCATTATTCCGGCACCCTTTTTTATCCTGCTGCTGTTATTGCTGCTCACAAAAATCAATTACCGCTTGCGGCGGCGAATGCATGCAGTTCAATTGCACCTGCCCTATATCGGTCCGATTATCAAAAAAATCATCTTAGCCCGCATCAGCGACACACTGGGGCTGACCTATCGCACCGGCATCCCGGTGCTGGACGGGCTCATGTATTGCTGCAACATCACCGGCAATATCATCGTCAGGGAGGCGCTGGAACGTACCCGTACCGATATCGCTAATGGCGCAGCCATCAACAAGGGATTTTCCGCACAAAAACTGTTTCCACCGCTGGTCATCCGCATGATCAGAGTAGGCGAAGAAACAGGCGATCTGGCAGGTTCATTGAAAAATATTTCCTATTTTTACAGCCGCGACATCAATGACTCCATTGCCCGTGTGCAAATGCTGATTGAACCTACCTTGACAATCGTGCTCGGCCTGATTTTGGGCTGGATCATGCTGGCCGTATTAGGACCGATTTACGACACCATCTCCAGACTGAAGCTGACATGAAAATCATACTGTTAATCAATTCGTCAGGGGGGCAGTTTTTTAAATGTGCCAACGGTCTGTGGCAGTCGGTTGAAAACCCGGAACAAAATGACCGCCTCTGGGTCATTGCCAATCTGCCCGAAGAAATGCTGGAAACTTTCGCAGTGCCACTGTTGTTCGGCAGCGACCGCCGCCATTTTATTCAAAGAAATCTCGCTACCGCACTCCCTCACAGCCAATACCGCGCAGCCCCGATGTTCTCCGGCAACCGTTTCACTGCCGGCACGGCGATCCTTACCGGGCTCACTTCAGCGGAGGCGGTAAGCCGTGAAATAAGCAAACTGACCACGCCCGTCGCCGGGGTGTGGGGCATGTCTGTCGTGCTCGCCATCCTGCTGCGCAAACATGCTATCGATAATGTGATACTGGCTCTGCCCAGCACGCATTACCTGCGCATACTGGTATTAAAGGAAGGCGTTCCTGTCATCACGCGCTACATACATCGCTATAACGAAGAGAAAGAGGGCGATGCCAATGAAATATTGCGCACCCGCCAGCATCTGGAAAATAAACGCATTTTCGAACGGCAGGCGATTCCGCCGGTACTCTATCTGGGCGACACAGCCATGGTTGACGTGCAACTGTCCCGTGCAGGCGTCGCATTGCTGCCTCTGCCTGCCGCATTTAAACCCATGGGTGATGCAGCCTGGTTGCATTCCATATTTAAACTGCTAGTCACTACACCAGAGGGGCAATTAGCCCCGCTGCAACTGCGAGCCGGTCACCTGAGTCTGCGCCTGCGCCAAATCGCTTATGCCGGCATTGCCTTGAGTTTGATGGCGGCCATTCTGTTTGGCCAGGCAGATTTTCGCGAACTGCTTACCTTGCATGGCAAAGCACAGATAGTGGAAGCCAATCTTAAAAAGACATCCCTCGAACGTGAAACGCTGGCGGCGCGCATCAGCGCAAGTGGCACAGACCCTGCACTGGTGCGTCAGGCGACAAGGTTTTCAGAGCTGGAAATGGAAGCGGCTCCCGCCCCTGAAGTGATACTGCAATTTATTGCGGGCACCATCGCCGACCTGCCTCAGGTGCGCGTCAAGAGTCTGACTTTCCGTTTTCCAAAACCTGACGAACACTATTGCGAAGGTCCTACGGCCATTGAATTGCCACTGCTAAAACGCAAAATCAACCTGTCACCCGGCAGCACACCGCCGGATGCAGACATTCAACATTTTACCGAACTGCAATTTTCGATTTTACTCACCGACAATCTGACGCCTGAAGCACAAATCGAAATTCGCAAACATATTTCGGCACGACTCAAAGCAAGCCCCGACGTGCAATTAATGCTGGATCCGGCGGCTTTCTCTCTGCTCAACACGCTCAAGGGAGGATTCGGCATAGATAAATCGCAGGCGGAGAATCTCTGGTGCATGAGCATTCCCTGGAAGACTATGATGCCCGCCCCCCCTCTCCGGCAAGCTGGCGAGGGGGCAAATGAAACGCTACGCGAATTTCACGTTAAGGGATTGCCATGAACGACTATGGCTTTGTGTTAAAACCGGCCAGAGTGGCACTGATTCTGCTGGCAATGTCGATACTGACGGCTTTTGCGCTGGTATCAGCGCTTAGCAGACTACGCACAGAAAAGGAACATTCCATTCTGCAAACCGAAAAGCAATTAACGGACACGCGCGAGAGCATCAGAAAGCTCACTTTCGATCTGGATACCATCCATCGTCTCGCGGCGAGATACCAGCGCCTCACCAAACGGGGTTTCATCGGCGAACCTGATCGAAACAACTGGGTACAAATGCTGGAATCAATTTATCGCGACACGCACTTACCCCCCACCTTGCGCTATACACTCAGCCCCCCCGCACTGATCAACCCGCAGCATTTACCTGACGAGGCCGCTTTAGCCTACCAGAACAAGGTATTTCGTCATGATCTTAATTTTGAATTATCCGGCATTCATGAAGGGGAGTTTCTGGATTTTACGGACAAATTAAGCGCTGACTGGCGTACCCCCTACCGCATCGACACCTGCCGGTTTATGCGCGAAGAAGCCAGCGAACCGATAGCCGGACTGCAAATAAACTGCACGATTCAGCTATATTCATTGCCGGATAAATAGAAAGTGGTGAGTGGTGAGTGGTGAGTGGTGAGTGGTGAGTGGTGAGTGGAAAATCATAAGGGTTGAAAATACGATGGACATAAAATTATTTATTTTTACCAGTTTGCTGCTGCCTGGCGGCATGGCACGCGCCAATAACATCGGCACTGTGTTTTATTCAACGGCCGAACGTGCAGAACTGGTCGCAGCACGCAACGGCATTGCGCAAACCAACGCCTTCACCATCAACGGCATTGTTCAGCGAGCGCAAGGAAAAAGTGCGGTATGGATCAATGGCCGTGCAATTCCCGAACTGCCAGCCGATCCTGTCATCAGCACGCTACAAATTCATCGCGATCATGTACTGATTGAAAAACATCCGATCAAGGTCGGCGAAACACTCGACATTATTTCCGGCCAACGCGTATTGCCAATACCCGAAAACGCCGTGAGGGTGAAGCCATGAAAATCATATCAAAACAAAAGGGCTTTGCGCTGCTGCTGCTTATCGCGGCGCTTGCTGGATCGACTGCCTTCGTGACGGTCACGGCCCTGAACAATTTGAGTAGCAACACCCGGATCGCCCGCGACAAAATCACCGCCGCAGCACTGGCACAGGCCAGGGATGCACTGCTGGGCTATGCGATCACTTATGCCGAGAGTCATCCGGGAAATGTGCAAGGCTATCTGCCCTGCCCTGACAAATCGGGAACGGCATTAGGCGGCGAAGGTGCTGCAGAAGGCCATTGCTCGGCGAAAAATATCAGTGCGATAGGCCGATTGCCATGGAAAACACTGGACATTCCGGTATTGCGGGGCGGTGATAATGAATGCCTCTGGTATGCCGTTTCAGGGACTTACAAATATAACCCGAAAACTGATTTGATGGACTGGGACACCAGCGGACAACTGCAAGTTTATGCATACGACGGGACTACATTGTTGACATCCGCCAATAATCAGGCAGTCGCAGTGATCCTTGCGCCGGGCACTACCGCTCCAGGTCAGGATCGCTCAGGCAACGCAGCGCCGATATGCACTGGCAATTACACCGCAAGCAACTATCTGGACGCTGCGGGCAAGATTAACAACGCAAACGTATCTAATACAGCAGGTGCCAACAGCCAATTCAGAATCGGCGATCCGACCTTGAACACCAGTGACCATCTGGTTTATATCACCAAACAGGACATCTGGAACGCGATAAAAAAACGCAACGACTTCGGGATATTTGTAGCGTCATTGTTAAATGCGGCTCAGACATGCCTGTCTTCAACATCACTTCCTCCGGTAGTCATTAATTTTAACAATAGTCCACTCACTGAAGTATCGGGGGGTACCCCAACTGGCTATCTCACCATAGGAAGAGTCCCGCATAGCTGCCTTACATCCCCGCTGGATAATTGGCAGGACAATCTGCTGTATGCAGCATGTTCGTCCGGAACCGCCTGCCTGAGCATCAATAGTGCATCCTGTCATGGCGTGGTGATATTTTCAGGGGAACAAAACACATCACAGGTCAGAATCACGAACACAGATAAAAACACCTGGAGTAATTATCTGGAAGACATGCCCTCCGCCAACAACCTTACGGCGTTCACGACAGGCGGCACTGCTTTCACGGGTGCGTCATCCTACTCCACCACCGCTACTTCATCTGACATATTGGCTTGTATACCATGACTCATAGCAAAGTTTTGTTCAAGCAACGGAACGGGTTTACCCTGGTTGAGATGGCCATCGTTCTGTCCATCATTGCGCTGGTGCTGGGTGCCGGCCTGACGCTGTTTTCCGCCCAGCAGGATCAGCGACGAATTGAAGACACCAATCACCGGCTCGCCGCTGCACAAGAAGCACTGATCGGCTTTGCCATCGCCAATGGTCGATTGCCTTGCCCCGCATCGGCAACATCAAACGGCGTGGAAAGCCCGCCAGGCGGAGGGATTTGCACCAACCCCTATAACGGATACTTACCTGCAGCGACACTCGGGTTTACGCCAATTAACGGCAATGGTTACGCCATTGACAGCTGGAACAACCCTGTCCGCTATGCCGTCACTCCGGCAAACGGCAATGCATTTACCACTACCGGCGGCATGAGCAGCACCGGCATGGCCACGCTGGCACCCGATCTGAAAATTTGTTCTACGACGACAGGCATTAACGGCTCCCCTCCAAGCTGCGCCAGTATCCCGACCAACACCTCGCTCGCGACCAATGGCGTTCCGGCAGTCATCTACTCTACCGGAAAAAATGGCGCAGATGGTGGCACAGGTGCTGACGAGGCTGAAAATCCCAATCCAAACAGCGCAGACAATGACCGGGTTTTTATCAGTCATTCTCCCAATCCTGCAGAAGCGACAGGCGGCTACTTTGATGATCAGGTGATCTGGCTGTCGCAGTACACTTTGTTCAACCGCATGGTTCAGGCGGGCAAACTGCCATGAACGGATCATTTCTCGCGACACCTGAAGCGCCCAGCCTGCTGATTGTCGAAGACGATAAAGCGCTGGCCAGTTATTTAGCAAGCGTGATGGAAGACGATGGATATCGCGTGATCTGCGCGCACAGCCGCGCTGAGGCACTCGGAATATGCCCGCAACCCTTGCTGGCACTAGTGGACTTGGGACTGCCTCCCGCTGAAAACAGCATCTCTGAGGGTCTGTTTTTGATCGATGCGTTGTTAGCTTGCGAACCACACAGCAAAATTATCGTCATCACAGGGCAAGACGAAGAGTCATCAGCTTTCGAAGCAGTTCGCCGCGGCGCATTTGATTTTTTAAGCAAACCCGCCGCGATGGATGACGTCAAATCTGCCATTCATCGCGCGCGACTTTTTCTGCATCACGAAAAACAGCTATCAGAATCAGGGGAAACGCGCCTGCACCTCACTATCAGGTTAGCGAACGGTCCGAAAGACAGTGCAGATACTGTCGAAGAACAGATCGTCCGCAGTACGCTGGCCGATTCCAAGGGCAATGTCTCCGAAGCGGCAAAACGACTGGGCCTGGTACGCGAAAACATGTACTACTACCTGAAAAAATACGGCATCCGCCTGCAACGAGCGTAAATGCAAAGGCGGAATTTTATCGTGAATAGTTTGTTTTAACGGTGATGACACTTTACCCTGCCCTGCCACAAATATTGATCGCAGCCGGATTGATCCTGCTGGCCGTCGCGGCCTATCTTGCGCATCTGGTCAGACTGCATAGATGCTTACTCGGCACACTGCTGGCGCAAATCAATCTGGATCCATTGCAACTGCCTCGCTCTGCCTGGCCGGCATTAGCCTCAGGCGGACTGGCGCGACTCGAATATTCAGGCAACTGGTTCGGTCAACCGGTACAGGACTCTCTGGGGATCGCGCATAACGACAGCCTTCCCTTTACTTTTCAGGTCTTGGCCAATAACGATGTACAGCTTGCATTTCGTTTGTATGCAAAAACAGAACACGGTGAATTACGCCTGTTCGCCGAAAATCTGGCCGGTGTATTTCGATTGCTGATGGAAACAGCCGTCCATAGAAAAATGGAAGCCTTGTCCGTCGCATTAACCGAACAGGCCAGGCTGACGCTCTATCTGCAACACGATCTGCGCAACCTTGCTCAATGGGTGGAATGGCTCGCAACTGATTTTGCCACGGCCTCTGATGATACGCAGCTGTTGGGCATAGCCCGACGCCTGAAAAAAAGCGCACCTCATGCGTCACTGCGCGCGCAGCACATACTTGAGGCGACTTGCAAGAACCGTTCAGATGCAGAAGCGGCGACTTATTCACTGGCAAGCATCATTCAGTCAGCCGCTGACCATGCCGGCATCAGCATCCATATCAAGCACAATGCACAAGTTTTCGTTCGCCGTGATCTGCTCAACCGCACACTGGATAACCTGTTTGCCAATGTCGCCCCCTTGCTGCGCCTGCACCCCGGCGTGAGCATCCAAGTGCTTATTACACAAGTGGCAGGCAAGGTGACAGCTTGCATCAATCTGCCGCGCCTTGCAGAAATCGCACAACTAACGCCGGAAAACCTGTTTGAGCCGTTTAGCAGCGGACGCCCGGGCGGGCTGGGGCTAGGGCTGTATCAGGCGCACAAAAGCCTGCTGGAAGCCGGTGGCGATCTGAGCGCCGAACTGCATGAACACGACATTTGCTTCCTGCTGACACTACCAACTGGGGAGGTGTAAAACTTTTGTACTTTCGCCCGTTTACAGTAAGCGTTAAATTCTCTACCGCACTATTGGTAATTTAATTCCGTTATTCATTCATAACTTTTACAGGAAAATATCATGTTGAAAAAAGAAAAAGGTTTTACCCTGGTTGAACTGGCTATCGTTCTGGTGATCATCGGTCTGATTCTCGCCGCAGTACTCAAAGGGCAGGAAATGATTACCAATGCCAAAGTCAAAAATGTCGCCAATGATTTAAGGGGTGTATCTGCCGCCTATTACTCCTATCAGGATCGCTATAAGGCCATACCCGGAGACGATGCCAACTCCACCGCCCATTTGGGACAAACTACCATCGCCGGCAATGGGGATGGTTTCATCAATGGTGCATACACGGATAATGCAGCAACTCCCGCCACAGATAGTCAATTATTCTGGCAGCACACACGCATGGCCGGTTTTCTGACGGGTATAGCAACCGCCACAACAGCACCTGTCGGCACCAACGCAGTGGGCGGCATCCTCGGCGTTCAGTCTGATATAAAAACGGCCGGTGCAGCATCAACTTCTGTCCTTGGCATGACAGGCAATGTGGTTTGCTCCGGCAGCATCCCCTGGAAAATTGCTCAGGCGGTTGATGTGATGATAGATGATGGCAACAGCGATACCGGCAATGTAAGAGCAGGCGCACTGACCACCGCAAACGCAGCCCCGGAAACTGCTGCACAGCTGGTATTCGGAACAGCATCAGGCGTTACTGCACCCGCAACAATGGATGAATTGCATACACTTTGCATGAAAATCTGACGTTGAGTCTCTGCGCTGCTTGCAGCGCAGAGACTCAACCCATCAAAAAAGGGAAATATCATGAAGAAATACAATAAAGGATTTACGCTAATCGAACTCGCCATCGTGATGGTCATCATCGGTCTGCTACTGGGTGGCGTGCTGAAGGGGCAGGAAATGATCGAAAACGGCAAGATCAAAAATATAGAAAATGACATGCAAGGTGTGACCTCCGCCTATTATTCCTACAGGGACAGATATAACGCCCTGCCCGGTGACGACATCAATGCAGTTAACCGCTGGCCCGCCGCCAGCCACAGCCCGGCACCCATGGCTGGCAACGGCAATGGCATCATAGATACAATCAACACATGGACAGCCTGCACAGCGACCACCACACCTACAGTAGAAAACTGTGCGCTCATACAAGATTTGCGTCTTGCCGGACTGATCACAGGTGCCGCCAACGCAACAGACCCGGTTAATGCCTATACCGGCGTAATTCGCGTCGTACAGAATACGGTTGCCGCCAATACCGGATTGGTGGTCGGACTAAACTTGTGTTTCGGCAATCTGCCCGCCAAGGCAGCGGAAGCGGTGGATGCAACTTTAGATGACGGCAATCCCGCTACAGGTAACATTCGCGCAGTATTGGGTGCCGGCAATATTGATCCTGATGCCGTCGCCGCAACAACTTATACCGATCCGAACACCTATACCGTCTGCAAGCTGCTGTAATAATATTCCAGTTCGGCATTTTCAGCTTTCGAACAATAATGCCCGCGTTAGCGGGTATTATTGTTCGAAAGCAAGCTATTATAACCGCCGCCAGTTGGTGCCTGCCGCACTGTCTTCCAGCACGATACCCTCTGCCAGCAGCACTTTTCTGATGCGGTCGGCCTCAGCGTAGTTTTTGGCCAGTTTGGCTTCATTACGGGCTACAATTTGCGCGGCAATTAACGCCTCATCAACACCTTGTGCGACAGACCCGCCCTGCAAAAACTCAGTCGGGTCGCGTTCCAGCAAGCCCAGCACCGCGCCCAGACTTTTCAGTTGCGCCGCGAGTTCCGCCAACTGACTGCGGTTCACTTCATTCGCCAGATCAAACAGCACCGCCAGTGCTTCTACCGTATTGAAATCGTCATCCATCGCGGACTTGAAACGAGCCGCATACGCCTCGTTCCAATCCACTAAAGCACGCCCCTCCCCCCTTCCCTCTTCACTTTTAAGCGCCGTATATAAACGATCCAGCGCCTTTTTAGCATCATCCAGATGCGCATCGGAATAATTCAGCGGACTGCGGTAATGCGCGCGCAGGATGAAAAAACGCACCACTTCCGGGTCATATTGTTTCAACACCTCGCGTATCGTAAAAAAATTGCCCAGACTCTTGGACATTTTTTCATTATCAACGCGCACGAAACCGTTGTGCATCCAGTAATTGACAAACTGACACTGATGCGCGCCCTCGGACTGGGCAATCTCATTTTCATGATGCGGGAACTGCAAATCCGCCCCGCCGCCATGAATGTCGAAATGCTCACCCAACAGTTTTGATGCCATCGCCGAACATTCGATATGCCAGCCGGGGCGACCGCTTCCCCACTTCGATTCCCACTTTACTTCTTCCGCTTCCTCCTCTTTGGAATGTTTCCACAACACAAAGTCGAGCGGATCGTTTTTGTTGTCTGTCACCTCGACGCGTTCTCCGGCACGTAAATCTTCCAGCGATTTGCCGGATAACTTGCCGTAACCGTCAAACTTGCGCACGGCATAATTGACATCCCCGTCGGTGGCCAGGTAGGCCAGCCCGCGTGCTTCCAGTTGCGCGATCATTTGCAACATTTCCGGCACATATTGCGTGGCGCGCGGTTCATGGTCAGGGCGCTGAACGCCCAGAGCATCGGCATCCTCGTGCATCGCATCAATGAAACGCTGCGTGAGTACATGGATGGATTCGTTGTTTTGTGCCGCGCGCCGGATGATCTTGTCGTCGATGTCGGTGATATTGCGCACATAGGTGACGTTATAGCCTGACTTCTTCAACCAGCGATAGACCATATCGAAAACTACCATCACGCGCGCGTGTCCCAGATGGCAATAATCGTACACCGTCATGCCGCACACATACATGCGCACAGCTTGAGGATCAATGGGAACAAACTGCTGTTTATCGCGTGAAAGCGTGTTGTAAATTTTTAACATATCAGAATATCATGGGTTTATTTTCGTTCAGGTTGAGCCAGCCCTTGATGATGCGATAAGTAATCCAGCAGAAATTGGCAAATAAAATCACCCCGCCAATCAGTATGAAAAACGTTGCCGCGCCGATAGCAGCCCATAGCAAGCCATACCAGAAAGTGCGTATCTGCCAGCGAAAATGACTCTCCAGCCAGGTTCCGGCAACCTCATCTTGCTTGAGGTAATTGATAATGATGCCAATGATCGCCGTGATGCCTGCAAAATAAGACAGCGCATACAGGATGTACACCATCAGCGTTAGATTTTTCAGCGATTGAAATTCATGGTGTACGATGTCGTTCATGACTTGGTCCATGAATCTTTCAAGGTCACTGTGCGGTTGAATACCAGATTTAAACCCGGCTGATGGTCTCGTCTGTCAGTACAGAAATACCCCAGACGTTCGAACTGATAAGCCGTTTCGGGAGTTGAGTCTTGCACAGCCGCTTCCACCCAGCCCCACACGATGGTGAAGGAATCCGGGTTCAGATAGCTGCAAAAATCAACTTCCCTGTCTGCATCCGGTTCCGCAACCGTGAATAAACGGTCATAAAGCCTGATCTCTGCGGGCAGCGCATGTGCGCAAGACAGGAAATGAATCACGCCCTTGACCTTGCGTCCTTCCGGATTTTTACCCAGAGTGGCATGATCGATACTACAACGCAGTTCGATCACATGACCATCCACATCCTTAATCGCCTCATCGCAGCGCATCACATAACTGTGGCGCAGCCGCACTTCACCGCCCAGGGTGAGCCGTTTCCAGCCTGCGGGCGGCAGCTCACTGAAATCATCCGCTTCAATAAACAATTCAGGGCCAAAGGCGACCATGCGACGGCCAAACTCAGGGTGATTCGGATGAAAATCCGCTTCGCGGGTTAACGCACCCTCATAATTAGTGATGGTCACTTTCAGCGGATTGATGACCGCCACCACGCGAGGTGCGATCGCTTCGAGATCCTCGCGGATTGCGCCTTCCATCACAGCCATATCGACACTGTTGCCACTCTTGGAAACGCCGATGCGTTTGGAAAATTCGCGTATGCCTGCCGGTGTATAACCACGGCGTCTCATCCCTTGTATCGTGGGCATGCGCGGATCGTCCCAACCGGAAACCAGCTTGTTGTTCACCAGTTGCAAAAGCTTGCGCTTGCTGGTGATAGTGTAGTGCAATTCCAGACGCGAAAACTCATACTGGCGAGGATGGCAGGCGATACTAAGATTGTCCAGCACCCAGTCGTAGAGCGGCCTGTGATCCTCGAATTCGAGCGTACAGATGGAATGCGTAATACCCTCCAAAGCATCTGAAATGCAATGCGTATAGTCATACATCGGATATATGCACCACTTATCGCCGGTACGAATGTGGTGAGCACGGCGTATACGGTAAATCGCCGGGTCGCGCAGATTGATATTTGGGGATGCCATATCAATCTTGGCACGCAAAACGCGGGCACCATCGGCAAATTCACCGGCCTTCATGCGCGCGAAAAGATCGAGATTCTCGGCAACAGAGCGATCGCGATACGGACTGTTTTTACCCGGCAGCGTCAGCGTGCCGCGATACTCGCGCATTTCTTCAGAGGTAAGATCATCTACATAGGCCAGCTCCTTGTCGATCAGTTCCACTGCAAAGCGGTATAAATCATCGAAATAGTCCGATGCCCAATGCACGTTACCCTCCCACTGAAAACCCAGCCAGCGCACATCCTCCTGAATCGACAGCGCGTACTCTTCGCTTTCCTTTTCCGGATTCGTATCGTCGAAGCGCAGATTACATTTTCCCTGATAATCCTGTGCCAGTCCAAAATTCAGACAGATGGATTTAGCGTGACCGACATGCAAATAGCCGTTAGGCTCAGGCGGGAATCGCGTGATGATGTTTTTATGAAGCCCAGCTGCCAGATCGTTATCGATGATGGTGCGGATAAAGTTTGAAACGGTGGGTAGCAAAGGCGCGCTGCTCATTCTGGACTCTCTAAAAATAGGTATAGAATTAAAACTACTGATATGGGTGGCTGATTTTACCCGAAAAGATGCAATTAATCCCCATGAGATGTGTATGAAATCTATTAAGGTGATGAGTTATTTGGTAGAATCGACGCAAGAAGCCGTATGCCTGTCATATAGTAACCACAGGATCTGAGTTACCGATGAGTATAATTATCCGCTGCAAACAATCTCGTATCGCCAACTTCCATCTTCCCTCCGTTTTGCTGATCGGGATGCTGGGAGTCAGTGTTGCACCGCGCGCAGATGAATATCAGGATGCCAGCCAACTATTCAAACAAGGCCAGCAAGCCATCGCACTGATGAGGGTCAATAACTTTCTGGCCAGTAAGCCCAAAGATGCGCATGGCCGTTTTCTTAAAGGGCTGATGCTGACCAATCAAGGCAATACTGCTGATGCAATCAAAGTATTTTCTGATTTAACCCGTGATTACCCGGAACCTCCCGGGCCTTACAACAATATCGCCGTGTTGTATGGAGGACAAGGTCAATACGAGAAGGCCAAATCTTCACTTGAAATGGCAATACGCACGCACCCGAGTGACGCAACAGCACACGAAAATCCGGGTGCCATCTATGCCAAGATGGCACACCCAGCGACACCCATAGCAGAGCGCCGCGTGCCAGCAATGGCTGCGTTGTGCTCAACAATAACGATATGAGTAAAGTCGCGCCTTATCTCCAGGTTGGTATCGCTCCGGTTATTATCACCAATAAAATGGCTTGGGGTGACGCACAGCTTCAAACTGATCGTACTGCGCTGCTGCATGAAATTGACCTATGGCACCGGGATTGGGCAAGCCTGAACACGAATGCCTACCTTAAACATTACGCAATCAATTTCTCCAGCGAAGGCGTCAATTACGACAAATGGGCCAAACAAAAACAAAGCATTAATCCCGGAAAATCCCGGATCAAGGTTAATCTCTCCAATGTCAGCCTGTTCAGCTACCCTGATCAACCCGGCATGGTAGTGGTTAATTTCGATCAGGATTACAAAAGCAGCAATCGCTCGAATCATATGAAAATACGCCAATATTGGGTAAAATCAAACTCCCGCTGGCAAATTATTTATGAGGGTATCAGATGATGCTTAATAAAATCTTCACTGCAATACTCGCATTACTGCTTTGCGGCATAATGCAATCTACTTATTCATTAACTCAGGGCAAACAAAAAATGGTCAAACTATATACGAATCACGGCACTATCACCTTACAACTGGATGCTGAAAAAGCGCCGGAAACTGTCAAAAACTTCCTCGACTATGTCAATGCCGGTTTTTACGAAAACACCATTTTTCATCGTGTCATCCCCAATTTCATGATTCAGGGTGGCGGTTTTGAACCTGGCATGAATCAGAAGAAAGTCAACGCACCAATCAAAAACGAAGCCAAGAACGGTCTGAAAAACGACAAATATACTATTGCAATGGCGCGCACCGGCGACCCGCATTCCGCTACTGCGCAATTTTTCATCAATACAGGTTCCGACAACAGCTTTCTGAATAATCCGGGTCAGGATGGCTGGGGCTACTGCGTATTTGGCAAAGTGGTTGAAGGCATGGATGTGGTTGACGCAATCGGCAAGGTAAAGACAGGCAGCAAAGCAGGTCATGCTGACGTACCTAAAGAGGATGTCATTATTAGCAAAGCAGAAGCACTGTAAACACAGGGTCGAGGAGCGAGTTAAAAACGGTGTTGTAGCTGCGCCTCGATCCTGAATCCTCGATCCACAATACTGAATGTCTCACACTCTCTTCATCTCAGATCTGCATTTAAGTGCCTGCCATCCGCAAAGTATGGCGGCTTTTTTGCATTTCACTGCAACGATTGCACCGCAGGCTGAAGCGCTGTATATCCTCGGTGACTTATTTGAATACTGGGCTGGTGACGATGATCTGCATGATCCATTCCATCAAAAGGTCATACGAGGATTGCGCAGCCTGTCTGCACAAAACACCCGGGTATTTATCATGCGGGGTAACCGGGATTTACTAATGGGCGAGGCCTTCGCCTTCGCCTGCGGCGCAACCTTACTGCCTGATCCGCTCTTAATCGATTTGTACGGCGCTCCCACCTTGCTGTCTCACGGTGACATGCTGTGCACAGACGACATCGAATATCAGAATTTCCGTAAACAGGTACATTCGGGCGAATTTCAAAGGAAATTTCTTGCAAAACCTTTAGCTGAACGCCGTGTCTACATCGAACAATTGCGTCTACTGAGCAATCAGGAGAAGCAAAGCAAAGATGCGGCTATCATGGATGTGAATGAGTATGCAGTCACTTGCCTGCTGCGTGAATATCACTACCCACGACTGATCCATGGACACACTCACCGTCAAAACCGCCACGAACATCCGGTAGATGAGCATTTATGCGAACGCTGGGTACTCGGTGACTGGAATCCTCATGCCAACGCATTACGCATTGATGCAGATCAACCGCCCGGATTCATCTGATCGTCATAAATCTGCAATACCAGTGAAATATTTCCGTGAGATGCTGCACGCATGGGAATACATATTTTTTATTACGGCCTTTATGCGCCAATATTCATTTCATGCACGAAGTCATGGCACTTGTCATGACAGCACAACACGTCCGCTCAATTTTTCTCTCGGATATCCATCTGGGCACCAAGGCTTGCCAGGCTGACCAGCTACTTGAATTTCTGAAAGCCTATTCTTCAGACAATCTGTTTTTGCTGGGGGATATTGTCGACCTGTGGGCGATGAGTCGCGGTGGTGTACATTGGTCGCCTGAACAAAATACTTTCGTACAAAAAATATTGCGCCGCGCACGTCACGGAGAAAAAGTTTATTTCATTCCAGGCAACCACGATGAAGCGATGCGCGAATACGTGGATACTTCTTTCGGTGATGTGATGGTGATGTCTGAATACATCCATACTGCCGGTGACGGGCGCCGCTATCTGCTAATACACGGTGATGAATTTGATCAGGTCACACTACATCACAAGTGGGTCGCCATACTGGGCGATATGTCATACAACCTGCTGGTCAATATCAACATCTATCTTTCCTGGCTGCGCCGTACCTTAAAACGCCCCGGCTACTGGTCGCTGGCAGGTTATGCCAAGCGCAAGATCAAAACCGCACTGACTTTTATTTACAATTTTGAAGATTCAGTCATCCATCATGTTCGCGAACGGGGGCTGGATGGTGCGATTTGTGGTCATATCCATTGGGCCATGATCAAAGAGGTCGACGGACTGACTTATATGAATTGCGGTGACTGGGTCGACAGCTGCACTGCCATCGTTGAACATGCGGACGGGCGTATGGAACTGATCCGCTGGAACGATGCTGCCAATACGCAAATCGCCTTACTCAAGTAACTTCATGGAAAACATACCCAAATGAAAATTCTGTTTATTTCCGATGTTTATTTCCCTCGCATCAACGGCGTATCAACGTCTATCGAGACTTTTCGTAAGGAACTTCGTGCGCTTGGACACATAGTCCACCTTATTGCTCCGGACTACCTGACTCCGAGCACGGATGAAACGGACATCCTGCGCATCGCAGCGAGCACGATTCCCTTGGATCCTGAAGACCGCCTGATGAGCTACAAGGGCGTGATGAAAAATCTGGATAAACTGCGCAGCGAACACTATGACATCATCCACATACAGACCCCCTTTGTCGCGCATTATCTGGGCACAAAATTATCCCAGCGGCTGAATATTCCTTGCGTAGAAACTTATCACACTTTTTTTGAGGAATATCTATACCACTACATCCCCTTCGTGCCTAAGCGCCTGACGCAACTGATCGCCAAACGATTTTCGCGGCATCAGGGGAATAGCCTGGGCGGCATGATTGTCCCTTCATACCCGATGCTGGAAGTGCTGAAAAACTACGGCATCACCGCCTCCACCGAGGTAATTCCAACCGGTATCGAGCCTGAAAGTTTCATAACAGGTGACCGGTTCGCCTTTCGCCAAAAGTATGGCATTGCACAAGACAGGCCGACATTGTTGTTCGTAGGCCGCGTTGCTTTTGAAAAAAATATCAGTTTTCTGCTTGACGTCGTATCTGAAGTCAGAAAAGCCATACCGGATATACTTTTTATTATTGCCGGAGAAGGCCCTGCATTGAAAAGCCTGGAACATGAGGTGAAGAAGATGGATTTGAGCAACAATGTCAAATTTATCGGCTATCTGGATCGCCATAGCGAATTGAATAGCTGCTACCGTTGCGCCGATATCTTTATCTTCGCCTCTCGTACAGAAACTCAAGGGTTGGTTTTATTAGAAGCCATGGCACAAGCCACACCAGTCGTCTCAACGGCAGAACTCGGTACGCGTGATGTATTAAAAGAAGGCCAGGGTGTGTGGATTGCCAGGGAGGAATTAGCTGATTTTTCAGATAAAGTCATCAGCATGCTGAAGCAAGCTGATGCACGAATCGCGCTCGGCAAACTCGGACAGGATTATGCGTATGGCTGGTCGGCCAGTCGTCAGGCAATGCGCATGATGATGTTCTACCAAACGGTGCTTGACGCGTCTGAATTGGGAGAACTGGCTGCCTGATTTAGCACATTTAACCAGTCCGGGCGGCAACCGCCCGGCTCCATGTCATCAAAGCAGTATGTTTTTGATGAGCGCCATGCATAACAAGGCGTAGCCTGCCGCCAGCAAATCGTCAAACATCACACCCAGTCCGCCATGCAGGTTACTGTCAAAATAGCGTATCGGTTGCGGTTTGATTATGTCGAAAAAACGAAACAGCACGAAAGCCAGCAGCGACCAGGCCCAGCCGGCTGGTGTAAAGAACAGCACCAGCAACATGGCGACAATCTCATCCCAAACCATCCCGCCATGATCCGGTACACCCAGCGCGCGACCGGTAATATCACACACCCATACACCGACAGCAAAGAAGCAGATCAGCAGCAGGATAAACAATTCAGCTGACAGACGCGGTGCCAGATACCAGTACATCGGGAAAGCCACCAGCGTACCGAAAGTACCAGGGGCTTTACGCGCCAGACCACTGCCAAAGCCGAAGGACAAAAAATGAGCCGGATGACGGAACAAGAACTTCCAGTCGGGTTGTATTTTTATATCATCAGACGACTCATCAGAAATGTTCATAACCCGCACTTTCCAAAACCATAGGCAGCAACGACGCATCAAGCACAACGCAGCCTTGCCCCTCAATAATCCGCCCGATACAAGTTAATTGCAAGTCCAACTGTTTGCTGATGCCCAGCAATTCATGATGCTGGCCCGCCGGCGCAGTAAAACACAGTTCATAGTCATCGCCACCGGCCAGCACACAGTGCCTCCCCCGCGCCTGATCAAGCAATCCGAACAAGCATTTCGATACCGGCAAGGCTGCAAAATTGATTTCTGCAGCCACACCCGATGCTTGTAGTATATGCCCCAGATCACCTAACAAACCATCTGAAATATCAATCGCGCTGCTGACGATACCTGACAGAGCCAATCCTAGCGCGACTCGTGGTTGCGGTTGGTGCAAAGCTGTCGCACAGGCTGAAAAATCCCTCGCAGGCAATACGATTTGTCCTTGCAAGTGCGCTAACGCCAGAGCAGCATCGCCCAGCTGTCCGGACACCCAGATTTCATCTCCTGCACAAGCGCCGCTGCGCCGTAACGCAAGCCCCGCTTGCACTTCACCCATGATCGTCACTGAAAGGTTTAACGGGCCTCTGGTGGTATCCCCGCCAACCAGCGCGACACCGTATTCATCTGCCAGCGCAAAAAAACCCGCCGAAAATTGTGACAGCCAAGCATCATCCGCTTCCGGCAGACAGAGCGCCAGCGTCGCCCAGCGTGGCGTAGCACCCATTGCGGCCATATCAGACAAATTCACCGCTAGCGTCTTGTGCCCCAGTAAAAAAGGATCAGCATCGGCAAAAAAATGGGTTCCGCTCACCAGCATGTCGGTCGACACCGCCAGCACGCAGCCTGGCGTTACCTGCAACAAGGCTGCATCATCACCCACCCCCAGCAACACATTGGTTGCCGGCCGGGTAAAATAACGACGGATAAGCTCAAATTCGGACATGGATGAGTGGAAAGTGGACAGTGGACAGTGGAAAAACACCACCCTCTACTTGCCACTTACAACTGACTAGTTTCTGTTGTTAGCAAATTCTACGGTACGAACCTTGGGTGCCAGCTTATCCAGCACACCATTGACATATTTATGACCATCGGTGCCGCCGAAAGTCTTAGCCAACTCAACCGCTTCATTGATGACAACTTTGTATGGCACATCCAATTGATGGGCCAGCTCATAGGCTGCCAGCAGCAGCACCGAAAACTCGACGGTGCTCAATTCGTCGAGCGCACGATCAAGATAAGGCGCAAGCAGCAGTTGCAATTCCGCTTGCTGAGCCAGCACACCGCGCAGCAACCTGCCATACATGGGCTTGTCGTAGCGCCCGAGGTTCTTTTCACCTTGCAAGTGAGCTTCAATTTCCGACGCGTCTGTGCCTGATACACGCCATTGGTAAACACCTTGCAATGCCAATTCACGTGCGCGATGGCGCGGGCTCTTTTGCACGACAGCCTTAACCGCTTCAGGGAGTATGCTCATGCCAGTTCCTGCAACAAATTAGCCATCTCAATCGCGCATTGGGCAGCTTCCGCCCCCTTCACTGTAATGCGTGAGAGCGCCTGATCGTCATTATTTGTGGTCAGAATCGCATTCGCAATTGGTACGCCGCAAGCCAACTGCACGTCATTCACGCCGCGCGCGGATTCATTCGACACCACCTCGAAGTGATATGTATCACCCCGTATAACCGCGCCCAGCGCAATCAGGGCATCGTATTTTTCGCTGTCCGCCATATGCAGCAGCACAACGGGAATTTCCAGCGCGCCCGGCACTGTCGCCAGCGTAATATCATCTTCAGACACACCCAAATGCAGCAATTCCGAGTGACACGATGCCAGCAAGCCTTCGCACACCTCAGGATTGAAACGGCTTTGCACGATACCGATACGCAAGCCCTTACCATCCAGATTTTTTTCTATTTCTTTCATTGTCCTGTTCCTTAATTTCTAATCGCGCTTGTTCTATTCCAGACTGGCGTAACCTGTCACTTCCAACCCGAAGCCGGCCATACTTGGCATCTTGTGCGGTGTTGCCAGCAGACGCATCTTGCCTACCTCCAGATCACGCAATATCTGCGCACCAATACCATAACTGCGTGAATCCCACTGTTGCCCGTCCGTCCCCTCCAGCGTCGCCCGCGCCAGCAAATCTTTCGGCGTCTCTCCGCGATGCAGCAACACCAGCACGGCGGCCTTTGCCTTAGCCATTTTTTGCAAAGCCTGATGCACACTGGTTGATTGCCCGTGAGATTTCTGTTCAAGAAAATCCATCACCGATAGCGGTTCATGCACGCGAACCAGCGTTTCATTTTGCGCGTCGATCTCGCCCTTCACCAGAGCCAGATGCGTATGCTGCGTGGTTCTGTCCACATAAGTTGCAAGCACAAATTCACCGTAAGCGGTCTGCACTGTACGCATGCCTGCACGTTCAACCAGTTTTTCATGCTGGCTGCGATGCTCGATCAAATCCGCAATCGTACCGATTTTCAAACCGTGCAGCCTGGCGTATTCGATCAGATCCGGCAGACGGGCCATTTCGCCATCATCCTTGAGAATTTCGCAAATCACCGAAGCGGGCGTCAACCCGGCTAACTGAGCCAAATCACAACCGGCTTCCGTGTGCCCTGCGCGCACCAGCACCCCGCCATTTTGCGCGCGTAAGGGAAAAATATGTCCGGGCTGCACAATATCGGCGGGCTTGGCATTTTTATCCGCCGCAGCCAGTACGGTACGCGCCCTGTCTCCTGCCGAAATGCCTGTCGTTACGCCGCTCGCCGCTTCAATCGACATCGTGAAATTGGTTGCCAGTTGCAAGCCGTTTTCCTGCACCATCAAAGGCAGATTGAGCTGTTTACAATGCGCTTCTGTCAGTGTCAGGCAAATCAGCCCCCTGCCATAACGGGCCATAAAATTAATCTTTTCAGGCGTGGCAAATTCAGCGGCGAAAACCAGATCACCCTCGTTTTCACGGTCTTCCTCATCGACCAGAACAACCATGTTGCCTTTACGAATTTCTTCAATAATTTCCTGTATTGGTGCAATATCCGTCATGCGCAACCTCAAAAATGTGCAAACAGCCTGGCCGACTGGGCACTTACCAGCTGAAAGGGGGGGATTCTACCATCTTGCTGTGATTCACTCACGAAGTTTACTGCGCCATTAGCAGAATGGCCGTAAAACAGCAAGAGTCTTCGCCTGAAAACATCGTCGCACCATTTTGCGCAAAAGGCGACCGGCCGGGCCGCCGCTCTGATGTCAATCTGGCGGCATACCCTTCATTCAGAAACAGAAGCTTTAGCGCCGTTATTTCGGGGGAATGCCCTTCCGGCATTGATAATCAGCAAACAGCGGGGCTGCAGAACTCGCACCAACAGCCATACTGTTTGAGACTCAAACATCAGCGGCCATTCCTGCATTGCAAATGCGATGCAGGAATGGCCGGGCATTTAGCGCGATGTCCGATTTATTCTGTCAGCAACAGGCTATTCGGCATAGGCCATCAGACATATTGTTTTGAAGTGCAATAGGCGTTATTGTTCGTCCCAGAAGTCTGCCGGGTTTTTCAGCATAAAGTGGACGGCAAGCGACATCACCAGGTAGCCATGGCAGAGCACTCGGTGAACAAGGCAGAGCACTCGGTGGAAAGCACAGAGCACTCGGTAGCAATGGCCGAGCACTCGGTGGAAAGCACAGAGCACTCGGTAGCAATGGCAGAGCACTCGGTCAAAACCACAGAGCACTCGGTAGCAATGGCCGAGCACTCGGTCAAAACCACAGAGCACTCGGTAGCAATGGCCGAGCACTCGGTCAAAACCACAGAGCACTCGGTAGCAATGGCCGAGCACTCGGTGGAAACCACAGAGGGTTCGGCAGGAATAGCATATCGTTCTGTGAAAGTAGCAAATCATTCGCGCGCAACCGGCGAACGATCAGCCGTAAACTCAAAGTGCAATAAAAGCACAGCAAAAAGCAGGCTTTGCGCGCAATAGTGCATTATTTTTTCGACAAAACAACGAAGTGACTATCATGCGGAATACCGCTTTCATGCCGCACGACGATTTATGGCTGGCAGCTCGTTTGTCTGCGACTAAAGTGGAGCCGCTGAGCGGATTAGAACAGGCGTTTAAACAAACTGCCGCCTAAACTGCCTGACACACTCAAACCGGCTGCTGAGTATGCAACGAAGGAGGTCGCGTTAAGTAACTGATGTTACGCAGAGATTGGTAGGACTTTCGTAAAGTGGTTATAAGACCGGATTTTTTCTGCGCAAGGCGTATCCGTCTCACCCCCTGAGCGCCGCCGAAGATAGGCAGCAAAC
>Ga0316230_1001292_pt1 | contig 27131 bp, 18 predicted proteins | sample TBH18025metaG_FD_206004 | JGI IMG/M metagenome (GOLD analysis project Ga0316230, IMG submission 206004) | Freshwater microbial communities from Trout Bog Lake, Wisconsin, USA - TBH18025 | ecosystem: Environmental > Aquatic > Freshwater > Lake > Hypolimnion/Profundal zone | place: USA: Wisconsin...
CGTGCGCAATCTTGTATCCATCAAGGCCGGATCCAGATTCTGAATAATCAAATCGGCAGTGCCTTCCGCCCGCTTGAGTTGCCAGCTTAAGCTGCCGGAAATCGCAGAATGCTTGCCGCAACTTAGCATTAACTCATCCAGCTTAACGCGCTCTCCGGACAGGGTGAGCTGCGCCTGTGCAGAGCGTAGCGGCAGTCCGTTGCGATCAAACGGAGCCGGGGCATTATTTGTCAGGGTGAGCTTGCCTGCGATGAATTGCCTGCCGTGCAAATCCGCCTGCAAGGTGAGATCAGCGCCGGGTGCTTTTGCCCAAAAGGCGTGCGGATCAAGGCCGCTCAGCTTGAGTTGCAAAGAAGCGACGGGCAAGTTGGCATAGGGAACGAGCTGCATTGTTGCATTGCCTGCAAATTTTTCGCCGCTGCCTTGTGCGGTTAATGTCAATTGCGTCAGGTTGCCCTGCAGCCTGGCCGCAATACGAGCCGCACCCGTCAAGGCGGTTTCGGCAGTTAAATCCGCACGGGCCTTGATTGCAAAGGGTTGCCGGCCATTGAGCTGCCCTGATGCGTTAAACTGTCCATAGTCAAGGCGGGCTTGCAGGCTGTGTAACTGGTGCAGCAGGCCATCACTGCTGAGCTTCGCTGTCAGATTACGGGCGGAAAATTCCGTTGTCTCATCGCTAAATACCTGTAACAAGCCGATATGCAATTTTTGCACCGACAGTGCTAGCGGCAGTTGCAGTGTATCCGGATAGACGGACGGGGCGGAGGATGAACTGTGTATTTCCAGCTCTGCTGCCGTTAAGGAGATTATTTCAAGTTTTCCGCTTAGCAGTGCGACAGGTCGCCAGGCTAGATGAGCGTCGCGCAGTGTAATGTGCAGATCGGGGCGATTGATGACCAGGTTCTGAGCACCCGGTGACATCAGTAAGCTGCCGCTTATCCCGCTAACACGGCCACCGCTCATGCGCATCACGCTGCCGGCCAGATATTTCAGTCCTGTGTTGCTGAGCATTAACCAGGCTGTCACAGTGGACAGTGTCAGCAATAAGCCAAGCAGCAGCCGGCGTTTGCGCATGGTTGTCATCAGAACGCCACCGCCAGCGAAAAATGCAGTTGCAAAGCGTTTTGTCCTTGAGCCAGATCGAGCGCCAGAGGACCTGCCGGGCTGCGCCAGCGTACCCCGCTGCCATAACCTGTCGACAGACGCAGTGCGGACAGCGTATCGGCTACGCCGCCGCTGTCGGTAAACACCGCAATTCCCCAGTTATTGTTCAACCAGTGGGTATATTCGAGGCTGGCAGTGCTCAGCACCCTGCCGCCGACCACCGCAGTGCCTTGAGGTATGCCCAGACTCTGGTAGTTATAACCGCGCACCGATTGTGAGCCGCCTGCGCGAAACAGGTAATCCTGAGGGATGCCATTGCTGGAGTTAGCTGCGGTGTATCCGAATTCGCCACGCAAGGACAGTGTGTCGCGGCTAAGTCCCATCGGCCACCATAGCTGTTCACGGACGTAGCTGCGCAAAAAATTGCTATTTGACATCAGTTGTCGGCTGCCACCGCCGATTCGGAATTCGCTGGAATTTCCTTGTCTGGGGTAGAGCAGATCATCGACTGCCCGACGATGCCATTGCCAGTCCGGCACCAGAGCCTGATCGTTTTCGGCAATGCCACCTGCCGGTATCAGCTGTTCCTGTTGCCAGCTCAGGCTGGTTCTGGTCTCGATTTGGCCTTGCGTGCGACTGCGGGTCACAGCCAGCTTTTGGGTTGCCGTTTTCAGCCCCTCAATTAGCGTATTCTCGTCCGCCAGCCCCCAGGAGAGCAGGTAACCATTGTCATCGGGCAGGGTGTCTATGCTGCTTGTGAAAGTCTGGCGGTTTTGTTCGAGACGAAGTCCGCTGCTCAAATTCCATGCACTGCCCAGGAAATTGTGATCCAGATAGTTGATTTCACTGCGTGCGCCGTTGTTGGTGCTGGCGCCGAGTCCGGCAGACAAACGCCGGGTCCTGGTTTCGGTGAGCACTACCTTGACCTGTGCGGCTTGATGTTTGGCAGGATCAGGATCAATGTTAACCATCACGGAGGCGAATTGTGGCATGTTCTGCAATCGGCTCTGAAAGAGAAGCAGAAGATTTCGCTGATACGCGTCGCCTGCGTGAAACGGCATCTGGCGCAGCACCAGGCTTTTATTGTAGCGTTCAAGACCGCTGATAGTCAGATCGCCAAAACGAAATGCCGGTCCGGAATGAATAACCACGGTTAAGCTGGCGCTGGCCGTGGCCGGATCCGCTTCGGCCTGACTGCGCTCTATACTGGCAGCGGCATAATCTTCGCGGCTGACGAGATCTAGCAGGGCTGTTTTGGCCTTTTCCCAGTCTTCCGAACGAAACGGCGCGGAGACTTTCAGATGCCACGCGGCACGCAATTTTTCGCTACGGACAAGATCGGCGGATAAGTCTCCTGTGAATTCGATATTGACTTGTGTAACCCGGGTGAGCGGACCCGGAGTGACGGTCAGAACCTGCATGTCATCTGCCGTGATGGCCGGAGTGAAATAACCTTCGCTGGCAAGCAGTTCGCCGATTTCGCGCTGAGCGCGCCGCAGGAAGGTTGCGCGAGCGGTTTCATCTTGCAGCGGCGCTGCGGGGAGCACAAAATACGTCTGGATCAAGGCTTGCAGTGAAGCCGGTGCAGGCTGCGTGTAGACGAGTGTCATGGCTTGCGGGCTGCCAGCCAGTATCAGCCAGATAAACAGTATTCGCATCGGGAAGTGGCCGGCTGTGCTCATGGCTGCCCTTGATTATTTTCGCTAAGCATGTCACATTCTAGCCGTTAAGTTGAGTATAGTCAGCGTGGTAAGTTAAAAGGGCAGATAATTTGCCGGTAAAACGCTCCCTGCTGGCGGTAATGCGGCCTCTTGCTGCGGCTCAACTGGCGGGAATGTTCAAATTGGATGACTTCAGCCGCCTGTTTTCATCGCTAATTTTCTCATTCGTGTGTAAAACGTTGAAAACTAAGCCGGATGCAGTAGAATAGCGATGAAAATCATTGCGCAATCCAGGAACTATCCAAAACAATTTTAGTCTGATACCGCGTTAATCGTAGTAATGCCGGTAATTTTTAAGGAGACAGTGGTGAATGAAATTCTGCAATTTTTGAAGAATAATGGTGAGAAACTTGATGTGGAGATTGCAGAAGGTGCCGGTATCTCGCTCTCAAAAACACGCTGCTATTTGACTGAGCTTGCCGCAAAAGGCGAAATCAGGACCTATCATTCCACTCGTTTTCTTGAGGGAAGAAAAATTGAAGGCATACGTTGCCGCCTGGCCGGCTTGACCCCCTTGCCAAAATGGTCATAGTTGCATATTGGGCGCGCGGCTTTTTATGAACGGAAACGGTTACATCAGTCTGAGCGGTTTGCCTGCAGCGCGCTGATATAAGGCATCAGTTTTAAGCTGCCGGTTCTTCCGCCTGCTGCTGCATCGTCCACATCAATGCATAGATGCCATTTTTGCTCAGCAACTCAGCATGCCGTCCGCGTTCGACGATGTGACCTGCTTCCATTACCAGAATTTCATCGGCTTCTATCACCGTGGATAAGCGGTGTGCGATGATCAGGCTGGTGCGGTTTCTGGCAATTTCCAGCAGTTCGGACTGTATCGCCTTTTCAGTTTTGGTATCTAATGCGGAAGTTGCTTCATCAAGGATCAGTATCGCCGGATTTTTCAGCAGGGTGCGGGCGATAGCCACGCGTTGTTTTTCGCCTCCGGAGAGTTTAAGTCCTCTTTCACCGACGATGGTTTCCCAGCCTTGCGGCAGCGATACGATAAAATTTAAAATGTGCGTCGCGCGTGCCGCGTTGATGACTTCATCTCGTGTGGCGTCCGGCCTGCCATAGGCGATATTGTAATAAATGCTGTCGTTGAATAACACCGTGTCCTGGGGCACCACGCCGATAGCCGCTCGCAGGCTGTCCTGAGTCACCTTGCGTATGTCCTGGCCGTCAATGCGGATGCAGCCCTGATTGACATCATAAAAGCGGAACAGCAAACGTGCCAGCGTTGATTTTCCGGCACCGCTGGTGCCTACCACGGCCAGAGTTTTGCCTGCCGGTATGGTGAAATTCAAGGCGTGCAGGATGGGGCGGTCGGCGTTATAGGAGAAGCTGACATTTTCAAAGGAAACTTCGCCTCCCAACACCGATAACCGGCTGGCATCGCTGGCATCCTCAATCTCTCTCGGGCGCTGTAACAGGGTAAACATGCGCTCGACGTCCGCGATGGATTGCTTGATCTGGCGGTACATTACCCCCAGAAAACTCAAAGGCTGGAACATTTGCAGCAGATAGGCATTGACCATCACCAGATCACCCAGCGTCAACGTACCATGAACCACGCCGTTGGCCGCACGCAATATCATCAATGTCACACCGATGGCGATGGTGCCGGCTTGTGCCGCATTGAGCAGGCCCAAGGATTGCTGCGATTGCAAGGAAACCTGTTCCCACTCCGCAAGCCTCGCGTCGTAGCGCTGCGCTTCATAGCGTTCGTTGCCAAAATACTTTACCGTTTCATAGTTGAGCAGGCTGTCGATGGCGCGGCCATAAGCCTCCGAGTCCAGCGTGTTGGCGCGGCGCACAAACTGAGTCCGCCAGTCGGTAATGGTGACGGTAAAACCGATGTAGGCTGCGAGAGTTGCCAGTGTAATCAGTCCGAACACCCAGTCCAGTTTGACGAACAGAATGACCGCCACCATCAGGATTTCCAGCACCGTCGGGGTGATGCGGAACAGCAAAAATCCTGCCAGACTGGAGATGGCCTTGGAGCCGCGTTCAATGTCGCGCGTCACGCCGCCGGTCTGACGCTCCAGATGAAAACGCAGAGACAAGGCGTGTAAATGTTCAAACACCACCAGGCTAACGCGGCGCATGGCGCGCTGGGTTACTTTGGCAAAAACCACATCGCGCAGATCGGCAAAGGTCGTGCTGGAAAAGCGTAACAAGCCGTAAGCGATGATCAGGGTGAGCGGTAACACCAGGCTGGCCTGAGATTTACCCAGCGTATCTATAATTTGTTTCAACACCAGTGGTACGGACACTGAGGCCAATTTCGCGCCCAATAACAGGGCAAGCGACAGAAAAACCCGCCCGCGAAATTCCCACATATAAGGGAACAGGCGTCCGATAGCACGCAGATCGGTGGGCGTTGCAGGTTCGGTATCAGTTGAAGAATGGGGCGACATGGTTTCAGTATCAGTAAGAATGAACTGATGTTACCTGATTAACACGCGGTTTATTCATCCGCCTTACATAAAAATGCAGATCAAATGACCGCAACGGCAATTTGATAACCGTCTGTCTGCTCGCACGGGATGATTTTGCAGCATGCCAGCTGGCGGCTTCGTTCCCGGCTGTTTTCTGTCAGCGGCAGGCCAAGTGCCTTGCTGCAGGCTTCCATCTGCGCCCAGGCCAGAGCAAAGTTGCCGGAGAATGCCGGTAAATACAGTCGGGTGAGTGCGCCCGTTTCCGGCGGCGGATCGGCGGCTACAATATCCACACCCAGTTTGACATCGCGGGATAAGCCGATTAACAGGTTGTTGCCGGCATAACTTAAGCTGATATATCCTGTCGGGCAGACGGGGCCTTGCAATGTTTCAGTGAGTTCTGTGCTGTTCAACAGTTGAGCACATAATTCACGCAATCGCTTGCGTGCTAATTGGCGAGCATCAACCCGAGGCAGATTTAGTTCGCATAACAAAAGAGCAATGCCGCCGGCCTCTAACACTGCAGGGCGTTCAGGCCAATTGAACAGTTTTAAAGGGGCACTCACAATGGCTATGGCCTTCTCGCTATGCAGTGCCCAGGGCCGACTGTTTTAATAAGGCCTCAAATTGCGCCACCGGCACCGGCTTGCTAAACAAGTATCCCTGATAAGCCATGCAACCTATTTGGGCAAGAAAATCTCTCTGCTCCTTCGTTTCGACACCTTCGGCCAGAACTTCAATGCCCAGGCTCTGTGATAAAGTCACAATTGCTTTGGCTATCGCGGCATCGGTCGGATCGTTGAGTAAGTCAATTACAAAGGTGTGGTCAATTTTTAACTGATCAAACGGTAAACGTTTCAGATAGGATAGCGAAGAATATCCTGTGCCGAAATCATCCAAAGAGAAGTCAATACCCAGAGATTTCAGGCTGTTCATCTTGGAAATGATGGATTGTAAATCGTTCAGTAACAAACTCTCGGTAAGTTCCAGTTTAAGTTTGCCAGGTTCCGCACCCGTATGATCAAGAATGGCTTGAACCTGATCTACAAAGTCAGGATGCTGAAACTGCCGCGCACTCACATTGACCGCCAGAGTTAAATGAGCAAATTCAGCTTGCGTTTTCCAGCTCACCAGCTGCAGGCAGGCGGTTTCCAGCACCCATCTTCCCATATCCAGGATCAATCCGGTTTCTTCGGCCAGGGGAATGAATTCATCCGGGCACACCAAACCCCGTTCAGGATGTATCCAGCGTATCAATGTTTCGGCTCCCAGTGGTTCATTTAAACTGCCTACCTGAATTTGATAATATAAATGGAACTGATGCTGTTCAAGTGCGATATGTAATTCGGCTTCAAGCACCGCGCGGGCATTGATGGCTTTTTGCATCTGCGGATCAAAGAAACGCAATCCGTTGCGGCCCATTGATTTTGCCTGGTACATTGCAAGATCAGCTTGTTTCAGAATTTCGCCTGCATCTTGTGCCGCGACGCCGAATAGCGCGACACCAATACTGGACGAGCACGGGTAAGGTTGTCCGCCAAGGTCATAAGGTTGATTCATTGCAGCGAGCACTTTCATCCCTATCGTTTCCGCCCGGTTCGCCGCTTCAGCGATTTCATGACTCAAATCCTCCAGCAGCAGCACAAATTCATCGCCGCCTAAGCGGGCCGTTGTATCGCCTTCTCTCATGCAGTTAAGCAGGCGTTGTGCCACTTGTTCCAACAACAAATCGCCCTGCGCGTGCCCCTGCGTATCGTTGAGTATTTTGAAATTATCCAGATCAATAAACAGTAAAGCGCCATACCACTTGTTGCGATGACTGGTTGCGAGTGCCTGATGCAGGCGGTCAAGCAGAAGCCGGCGGTTAGGCAGGCGGGTAAGCGGATCATAGAAAGCGAGATATTTAATTTCATCTTCTGCCGTCTTGCGATCGGTAATGTCGATTTGAGTCGCGACATAATTGTTTACCGCACCATCGTCATCCTTTATCGCAGTGATCGTCTGCCATTTCGGGTAACACGACCCGTCTTTGCGGCGCCCCCAAATCTCTCCCTGCCACGCTCCGGTGCGATTAATACTCTCCCACATTACTTTAAAAAATACCCCGTCGTGATGACCTGAACTGAACATGCGCGGAGTTTGACCCATGATTTCTTCAGCGTTATAACCTGTACTTTCCAGAAATGCCCGATTGGCTGTCAGAATGATTTCATTGCAATCAGTCACCATAATGCCAACCTGCGCCTCGAAAGCCGTGGCGGCGATACGGAGTTTATTTTCTGCCCGACGACGAACTTGAAGTTCCCGCGACATTCCGGCAAAGGCTTCCTGCACCGTATCTGCCATACGATTGAATGAAGAGGCTAACTCGCCCATTTCGTCGCGGGATTTGACGGCCAGACGGAAGCTGTGATCTCCCGCCTGAAAATTGCGGATTCCGACTATCATGGCAGTAATATGTTTAGTCAGGACATTGGCCATCAGGACGGCAACGCCAATAACCAGCAACACCATAAGCGTGGTCGACAGGAGTAACTGCCAGGCCGTGTGAGACAGAATGCTATTGATAGCGGCTATTTGCGCAGTTCTTTCCTGTTTAAAATCCAGATCTTTCTGTGCTATGGTGCTGGCAATATGCTGTTTTGAACTTATTGCCGCCTGATGAAAATCATCGACATTTGCACCGATAGTAATATAGCCAAATCCGCGCCTGCTGTTGCCATACTGCCCGGTGTAGTATGGAATTGAAGCTGCGGTGGTGAGTTTCCATAATCCGGTGAAAAAGATCACGAATGAACCTGAGCCTCCGTTTTCCGTTAACTGATTCCAGCCTTGGCATTGAGGGGAGAAATTCAGGTATCGGCAATCGAGCCCCAGCGTTCCTGCCTTAACCAGCGCCGCAGCGGGTTTTTTCTTTAAAGACTGGTCGAGGAATTCGGGTGTTTGGGCGAGGAATTTATTTGATGATATGCCCGAAGTTTGCCACGATTGATATAGCGACTGATCCATCCAGGGTGTTTCCGGCAATCCGCTTTGTGCGTTGTAGCCGGCGATGAAATAATCTCTGGGATGGGCGATAGCCCGGCTTTTATAATCCCACATGAAAGCATAGTTGCCGGCAATCGCATCGGGAATCGAAGTATAGCGTTGCGCAGTGGGAACAATCCGGTTGGTGAATTGACGGAGATGATCATGGTCGAGAGCCAGCGTAACGTAGCCTGTGCGGACGCCATTCTGCTCAATTGGCGTTGCCCAGCGTATTATTCCCTTGAAGTGCCTGCCGAGCGGATTTTCCGTTCCCGCGTAAGCTGATTGTTCCGGCAAGAAGGGGATGCCCGCCTTTTTTGCTGCCTGAGGGGTATACGGGCCGATGACATGGCTGCCGACGTAGGTTCCGATCACTTCAGAGACATACACCTCGCCTGGTTTGAGTTTTTGTAAATCGTGCCAATAGGTCTCCGCCTTGGCAAATGTCTGTAAGCGGTCGCTGACATTGGCCAGTGCCGGCTTGTAAAGGCTGCCTGCAGCCACTTTTATCCGCTCTCGACCATCAATCCCGACAAAAGTCATTTCAGCATAGAGTGGCCGCATTTCTTTGCGGCCCAGATATTCTGGCGCGCGGGCGCTAAAATCTTTCGTGTTGTCAGCCAGGGCCGCTTTAGGATCGGCAGCAAGCGAGGAATCAATCCCTTCTGCTTGTGCCGGTTGCCAATGTTGTCCGTCGGCAGCTAACTTCCACTGCCCGTGGATAAATAACTCGCGTTTTCGATCTGACAGAAAGGCGCGATATGCTGAGGCATCCGGATTAATTCTGGCCGCTTGCAAAATATCGCGATCGCGATCGTAAAGAAAATCCGCAACATCGCGTGCGGTATCCGTCGTCAGTCGTTCAATGCTTTCGCGCGAGCGGTCATCTAATGCACGGGTCGCATCGGTGATAACCAAGTCCCCGACTGATCTGATGGTAGTCAACATCCGGTCTGCCATAGCCACCGAGCGTTCAGTTACGCTACTACCCAGTTGTCCTGCATATTTCCAGGCCAGTAGCGCCAGAATCAGCAGTGGCAGCACCTTGATCAGGATGAATATGGTGATCAGTTTTGCGCGAATACCTGAAAATCGTTCATCCAGCCAAGTAAATTTGCTCAATCTCTTTCTTTCCGTTGCCGAACGTTTTGCAATTACAAATTAACTGCAGCTGCTCAGTAGTCAGGTGATTTTTTTCACACGTAACCTTGAAACAGAGCTCAGTGCTCATCATACCAAATCGCTTGGGCTACCGGAGATAATTACGTTGATCGTAATGAAGACACATCAGAGAAAATATTATCACGACAAGGATCGGGGAAGACAGCCTGACCCGTATCGCTGCCACAGCAATTTGACCGGATCTTGAACGTAAAAAAGCCACGAAAGAACCGCAGTTCCTTCGTGGCTTAGCACAAAATCAGTTTAAAGCGTGAATCCTTCGTGGCTTAGCAGCAAATTGGTTTAAGCTGATTTCCTGCGACGTATCATGCAACCCAGCAGGCCAAGACCGCCCATCATCATGCCGTAGCTCTCCGGTTCAGGAACAGCTGAGGTCAGATGGTCGGAAGTACTGAAGGTGGTGAATGAAGTGGTATTGTTGCTGAACTGGGCTTGTTGATAGCCGCTGCAGCAATCTTCAAGACCGTAGATGCTAACGGTGTGATTACCGGCGGACAGATTCAGAACGATGTTAAAACTGCCATTGTTGCCGTAATTGTTATTCCACCACATGTCGCTGGAATTAACGGCCATCGCTGTTCCATCGACAAAAATCGCACCACCCTTGCCGAAGTCTACGCCGGTACGGATGTCCCAAGTTCCGGCATTCGCAGCTGAAACACCGAAGTTGATGGTCGACTCCATGGCGATATTCGCTTGCGAGCCATTAAACAGGCTCTGATTTGAAATGTTGTTATAGCTGGCAACATTATCTGCAGTCCCGTAGCCCGCTATCGGATGGGCAGCCTGACTTGCGATTGCCGCCTCAACCACAGACTGGTAAGCACTTGCGCTGCCCTGTGAGCCTGCTGCGGAATAAGCAGTCTGAACTTCAATGCTGCTCGCCTGTGCGGCGCCGGTTAGTGCGAAGAGGGATACGGCGAAGGCGAATTTGAACGTATTTTTCATATTTAATCTTTCTGTTTGCCTGGCCGATCACTTGTATTTGTCAAGAGCTTTGCCTTCGGATGCGTGAATTCTATCAGGCATGAGATTGTCGTCAATAGTCCATATGGACTAATGGCTTATCGAACGTACTCTGCAGAGCCTGCCCCGCTTTGCCTGCCTGAAAAAAGTTATATTCAATAATCAGCTAAGCAATCCAATTTTAATTGTTTCACATGGCAAACTAATCTCTGCAAAATGCGTTCCATCGGGAATGTACTGTCCCCGAAAACTGGAAAGAAGGAACTTATATGTTGGCAGCTTTGACGCACTCTTTCGATCTTGCCGCTCATCTTGGCTATCGAGCGCCAAAACCCGTGAAGCAATCCATAGAGGCCGGTGATTTGCATTGGTCTGATGAAACGGGGCGTGTAACTGTAGCAGGCGTAGCTGTCCTGTTGCGCCCGAGAGAATTTCGCTTGCTGGGCTTGCTGATGGGCAATGCGGGTGTTGTGCAGACTCGTGGCGAGTTGCTGACAAAAGCCTGGGGCGGAGAATTTTCTGTCGGTAAGCGCACGATTGATGTGCATATCCGCCGCTTGCGTATGTCGTTGCAGCCCTTCGGCATGGATAGCTGGATCCAAACTGTTCCTACACGCGGCTACCGTTTTTATCCTTCATTTAACTAAAATCAAAAATTCAGGAGTCAGCATGAAATTATCAAAAATTACTACCGCGCTGTTTGCAGGCTCGCTTGCGCTGTCAGCCAATAGTTTTGCCGCAGATATCAGTCTGCTCAACGTGTCATATGATCCGACTCGCGAGCTGTATCAGGAATATAACACCGCCTTTGCCAAATACTGGAAGGGCAAGACCGGCGACACGGTGACTGTCAAAGCCTCTCATGGCGGTTCGGGCAAGCAGGCGCGCTCCATCATTGACGGTCTGGAAGCGGATGTGGCAACACTGGCTTTGGCGGCAGACATTGACGCACTGCACGACCAGGCTAATCTTGTGCCTGCCGACTGGCAAAAACGACTGAAGCTTAACAGTTCGCCTTATACCTCGACCATCGTGTTGCTGGTACGCAAGGGCAATCCGAAGAACATCCATGACTGGAGCGATCTGGTCAAACCCGGTGTGGCGGTGATCACCCCGAATCCGAAGACTTCAGGCGGTGCGCGCTGGAACTATCTGGCGGCCTGGGGTTATGGCCTGAAACACAACAATAACGATCAGGCTAAAGCACAGGCGTTTGTCGCCAAGATTTACGGCAATGTGCCGGTGCTGGATTCCGGCGCGCGAGGATCAACAGTCACCTTTTCGGAACGTGAAATCGGTGACGTGCTGATTACCTGGGAAAATGACGCCTATCTGGTCAAGAAGGAATTCGGTGAAGACAAATTTGATGTGGTTTATCCAAGCTTGAGCATTTTGGCTGAACCGACGGTTAGCGTGGTGGATAAGTACGCTGATAAGCACGGTACGCGTAAAGTCGCCGAAGCTTATTTGGAATATCTGTATTCCCCTGAAGGTCAGGAAATTGCGGCGAAGAATTTCTATCGTCCAACTGATGCCAAGGTGGCCGCCAAATATGCCAAACGTTTTCCCAAGCTGAAACTTGTCACCATTGATGACACTTTCGGTGGTTGGACTAAAGCACAGAAGACACATTTTGCCGATGGTGGTGTGTTTGATCAGATCTATACTAGAAAATAGGAGTTTGTCATGACACACCAGCTCGACGGCTTGAAACTTTTACTGCGGGATAATCTGTTGCTCGATCTGGATGATCACGCCTTGAGGAGCAGCAAGCAGGAGGGTTTGGTGTGCAATTTTTCAGGTATGCGTCTGGCAAGTGCTTTTCAATCGATTTTTCGCCCTGATGGTGAGATCGTCGGGCGTGAAGCACTGTTGCGCGCATCGATATATGAACAAGGTGCACTTACCCCGGGCACCGCATTTGAGCTGGCGAAGGACAAACTGGTGCTGTTTGACCGTCTGGTGCGCACGCTGCATTTGCTCAATGCGGGCAGCTTTGTAATGAATGAATTGTTGTTTCTCAATGTGCATCCGCGATTGCTGACCAGTGTCAGCGATCACGGACGCATTTTCGAGCAAATTTTGCGCTATTACGCGATACCGACCTCTGTGGTGGTGATTGAAATTCAGCAGGCTGCGATTGAAAGTGATGCGCATCTGACGGAGGCGGTGAACAACTACCGCAAGCTGGGTTACAAAGTTGCCGTGGATGATTTCGGTGCGACCTATTCCGGTATTATCAGGATTGCCAATCCGCAGCGTCGCTATGCCAGTTTAGTGTTAGATGAGGACCGTGCTGAACTTAATCGTGTTCTGATGTTACGCCCTGACATCGTCAAGCTCGACAGTGCAGTAATCCGAGCGGCTGAAAAAACGGCCAGTGCGGCGGCGGTTATTCACGGTTTGGTGAATATTTTTCATAACAACGGTGTGCAGGTGGTCATCGAAGGCATAGAAACTGCCGAACAGCTGGCGCTGGCACAGGATACAGGCGCTGACTTTTTACAAGGCTATTACCTCGGATTCCCGCATTTTTTAGTTGAGCCGCAGAACCCCGTTTGTCATGGCGAGCGCCTGGCTGCCTGACTTTAAACTCTCCTCTCTGAGCTTGTAATACTCAGTTTAAATGGGCAGGTAACTGCCCTTTTTTTAACTCAAAATAAAACATCTCAAGGCTAAAACCAATGTACGGCAAATTAATTACGTTCCCCAATCCTCAACAGATCAGCTTGTCCATTCGAGCGAGCGCGCTGATTTTTGCTGATCCAGAATCACAAAAGTTGCTGGCTTTGCTCGACCGTATCGCACCCAGTAATGCCACGGCTTATATTCGGGGCGATACCGGCACGGGGAAGGAACTGGTTGCGCGCCACATTCATTCCATGAGTTCCAGGCGGGACGGACCCTTTGCCGCCATCAATTGCGGCGCATTTTCCGAAACACTGGTCGAAAGTGAGTTGTTCGGCCATGAGCGCGGTGCCTTTACCGGCGCGGTCACCTCCAAGATAGGCTGGTTTGAAAGCGCCAATGGCGGTACTTTGTTCCTCGATGAAATTGGCGATCTGCCGCTCTCCACTCAGGTTAAATTGCTGCGGGTGCTGCAAGAGCGTGAAATTGTCCGCATAGGTTCACGCAAACCGACACCGATCGACGTTCGCCTGATTGCTGCGACTAATGTCGATCTGGAAGAAGCGGTGCGTGCCGGTCGTTTTCGCGAGGATTTGTATTACCGCATCAATGTCGTGCCGGTTCAACTGGCCCCGTTACGCGAACGCCAGGGTGATATCCTGCCGCTGGTCGAACATTTTATCGCGGTTTACAAAGATCGTTTGCATACCGCGCAGATGAAACTGCATCCGGATACGCTGAGCCTGCTGCATGAATATCCCTGGCCGGGCAATATCCGTGAGCTGGAAAATACCATACACCGCGCGCTGCTGGTATGCGATGGCAATGTACTGCTGCCAGGTCATCTGAATCTGCCTCACATCAAGGCAGAAGCGGTGAAGTTGACGGAGGAAAGCCGGCGCTTCAATTTCGAAAACTGCCCGCTGGAAAAAATTTTTGCGCAGATGTTCGATAAAGAACACGCAGAGTTGCATGATTTTGTAATGCATAAACTGATTGTTCAGGCCTATGAGCATAGTAATATGAACCAGGTACAAGCGGCGAAACTGCTGGGCATCAGCCGCAATGTGCTAAGAACTCAGCTGAAAAATTTCGGCATCATAGATTAATTCAACTTGCAGGTAACCGATGCTACCCGCAAGCTCTCAAAGAAATTGCTCGCCACCGGTCAGGCTTATTTTACTCAGGCCATTGCGTTGCACCGCAGCCATCACCGCAGCCACATTTCTGTAAGCCGCGCTTTTATTCGGACGAATATGTAATTCAGGTTGTACGCTCAACGCCGCTGCCTGTGACAATTTTGATTCAAGCGCCGCCTTCCCTTCAAGTACATTGCCATTCCAGCGCACATCCCCGTTGGGCTCTATGTCCAAACGCACGACTTCAGGCTGAACAAGTGGCGGCGGCGGATTGCCAACAGGCATGTTTAAATCCACCGAATGGAGTTGAACCGGTATGGTAATGATCAGCATCACCAGCAACACCAGCATCACATCAATCAACGGTGTTGCGTTGATTTCGCATAACACGCCCGGTTCGTCCGCAGACCCGCCGGCACTAAAGTTCATAGCCATAATAATTCCCTCTTGATTAAACTTTTGGCGGAGGCTCGGTGATAAAGCCTATCTTGACGATACCAGCGCGCTGGCAAGCCAGCACCACACGCCCTACCGGCTCATAGCTTGAATTGCTGTCACCGCGTATTTGAACGGCGGGTTGTGGCTGAACCACGGCTGCCTTCTTGAGTTTTTCCAGCAACACAGCCTCGCCCGTCAGTTTCTGTTCATTCCAGTAAATGCCGCCGTTTTTAGCGACAGAAATGCTAATATCTTCTGGCTTAGTCTTCTGAGCGTGGATTCTTTCCTTGGGCAGTTCAACCGGCACCAGGTGAGTGACGACCGGTATGGTGATCAGAAAAATGACCAGCAATACCAGCATCACATCGACTAGCGGTGTCGTATTGATCGTGGCGACGATTTCATCTTCGCCCTCATTTGCAGTGAAAATCGACATGATTTATGCGTTTGCAGTTTTGGCTGTTTGAATCGCGACCAGCTTGACCGGTGTATCCGGCGAACTGGCTTCACCTAGCAGCACGGCATGCAAGTCGGCACCAAAGGCACGTATCGTATCTAATGCCGCCTTGTTGCGTCGTACCAGCCAGTTGTAGGCTAATACAGCAGGAACGGCAACAAACAGACCGATGGCCGTCATGATCAGCGATTCACCTACTGGACCTGCGACTTTATCAATCGATGCCTGCCCTGCAATACCGATTGCAGTCAAGGCATGATAGATTCCCCATACGGTGCCGAACAGCCCGATAAATGGTGCCGTTGCCCCTACCGTACCCAGAAATGCCAGGCCATCCTGCAAGCGGCTCTGTACGTTATCAATCGAGCGCTGAATGGATTGGGTAATCCAGGCATTCAGACCGATATGCGCCAGCAATCCCTCATGATGAGCAATCGCTTCGTCAGCAGATTTGGAAATAAAATGAAAAGGGCTGCCAACCTCCAGTGTCTCAACCGCCAAACTCACACTGCCAGCCGTCCAGAACGAGGCATTGGCTGCACGCGCCTGACGTCCCAATTTGAATTGTTCGAACAACTTGGTCACTAAAATATACCAGCTGCCGATGGACATGATAGCCAAAATTATCAATGTGCCTTTGGTTATGACATCACCGCCTTTCCAGAGGGCGTCAAGGCTATAAGGATTATCGACGGTCTCCTTATCGGCCGCTTGAGCTGCGACAGGAGAATGAACGACATCCTGTGACGGCGTGACAGTTTCAGCCCAGACGGGCGCTGAAGCCAGAAAGACAATAAATAGCGCAGCTGCACGCAAAAAGGTAAAGAATTTCATGTTGTTCTCCAAAAGTTAAAAAAAAGTATAAAAATTAGCGTTCCTGTTCGACGACGATAGGCACCTGGGCGCGCACGCTCTGCCCCTGGCCTTCACAGTGCAGTTGCGAGACAGCCGCTGTCGCGATTGCGTTCAAGGCCGGGCTGCTGGACTTCAATACGGTTATACCGCCGACAGCGCCGGCAGCGCTTATGGTAAATTCGACCGTTACACGACCATTAAGACCCCGTACTTGTGCCGGGATCAGGCCTTTAGCCAGTAAAGTCTGATAGCCGGGGCAAACCACACCGACACTCACCGTTTTAGGTACGGCAATTACCGGTGCTGCGGGGGCGGGTGCAGGAGGCGCAAGCGGCGTGGTGGCCGCAATAACAGGCGCGGGAGTCGGGTTCTGAATTTGAACTTCAACCTGAGGCACAAAGGCTTGAGGCGGAGGCGTTATCTTGGGTTGCAGCACAATTTTAGGCGCTAGCGGCGGGGGAGGAAGCTTTTGAACTTCCGCTATGAGGTTCATTTCAAGCGGTTTCTTTAAGACGTCCACCACCTTGCGCGCCAGACCGTTGGCCAGCGCGTAGATCACGACCGCATGCAAAAGGACAACGGTGGAAATGCCGATCAAATGCTTGCGTGGATCGCGTTGTTGTTGCGCAAAATTCATCCGATTGTTCCATTAAGAAAAGCTAAACATTCAGCGACCTGTATTTGATCGCTCCCGCTGTAATTAAAAGCACAATTCATGCCATATGCAAAATGTCGGCTAATTAAAATTACAAGTAGATGATTTTATTTAATATATGTATTTTAGGCGGGCGAGCCGAAGGGGGGTCTGCAGTGAATAAGCATGCTGCCAACAACCGCTCTGCTGATTTCTCAACAACACGGCTGCCTGAGAAACAACTATTTATCGGGAGCTGTCGCAATGGAAGCGCCACCGAGCGACTTGATTAATCCGATACTGGCCGCTAGTCTGCGTCCCAGCAATGCCAGACTCGCGCGCTCATTTGTCAGCGCCGTATTTTGCACCGTCACCACGCTCAGATAGTCTATCGTTCCCGCCTGATAACGGTTAATCGTCTGATCAAGTGCGTCACGTGCAAAACGGGTTGCACCGTCTTGTTCTGCGGCTTCCTGCTCCAGCAGGCCGGACGCCGTTAAATTGTCCTCCACCTCCTGAAAAGCCGTCAATACTACGCCCTTGTAAGTCGCAACACCGGCGTCAAAGGTCGCAATAGCGGCCTGCGTCTGTGCGCGTCGCAGGCCGCCGTCGAACACAGACAGGGCCAGTTGAGGCCCCAGCGACCAGGCGCGACTTGGCACAGAGAACAAATTGGCAAATTGTGAACTTTGATAGCTGCCTGAAGCTGCCAGCGTCAATGCCGGAAAATAGGCCGCTTTTGCAACACCGATAGCGGCATTGGCGGCAGCAACACGTCGCTCGGCAGCGGCAATATCGGGACGACGCTCCAGCAATTGCGATGGCACGCCTGCCGGTATTCCGGGTAATTTAATGAGTTGCTCAAACGGCATGGCGGAGAGTGAAAAGGCTGCCGGTTCCTGCCCTGCCAGCACCGCGATGGCATGTTCAAGCTGACTGCGTTGCAAGTGATTATCTATCGATAAGGCACGAGTCGACTTGAATTGTGTTTCGGCCTGGGCTACATCAAAGCGTGCCGCCAGCCCGACAGCATAGCGATTGCGGGTCAGCTTGAGCGAACGTTCATCGACATCGGTCGTATCATTGAATAATTTTTGCTGTGTATCGAGCACGCGCAGCTGAAAGTAGCTCTGTGCCAGCATCGCCTGTACCGACAAAATCGCGGCGGACAGATCAGCAGCACTGGCAGCCAGATTAGCATCCCCCGATTCTGCCGTCCGCCTGACGCGTCCCCACATGTCGACTTCCCAACTCGCGGAAAGGTCAATACTATTACTCTTGATAATGGCACCGTTGCTCGTAAGCCCTGTGTCAAGACTGCGCTGACTGCGAGAGGCGGCAGGACTGGAGGTCAGGCTTGGAAAAAATGCCGCCTGTGCCGATGCCGACAGTGCCTGAGCCTGCCTGAAATGTGCTTCTGCGATATGAATATTTTGATTGGCGGCGGCAGCTTGCTGCTCCAATAAATCCAGACCTGCATCGCCGTACATCGTCCACCAGGCGTTGGCTGGTAGCATATCCTGCGGGCTTGCCCCCTTCCATGCGATATCGCCGGCGGCCTCTTTGTAAGCGGCAGAGGTTGCCATGCCGGGGCGCACATAGTCAGGGCCGACTGCACATCCTGCAGTGAGTACGGAAACAAGTAACAGCGTGAGTTTTACCGGGTGTTTCATATCAGGACTTTCCTAGTGAACTGCGCACCTGTGCGTAGCGACGGGTTATTTTTTCAACAAACAAGCGCAAGCGGTCAAGGTAGAGATAAACAACAGGTGTGGTATACAGTGTAAGTACTTGACTAAAAAGCAACCCGCCTATAATCGAGATGCCCAGCGGCACCCGGATTTCCGCACCGTCACCCACACCGAACACCAGTGGCACTGCACCCAGCATTGCGGCCGAAGTCGTCATCAGTATGGGTCTGAAGCGCTGCAAACAGGCTTGCCGTATCGCCTGCTCGGGTGACAGCTGCTGCTCCCGCTCTATCAGCAGGGCGGCATCTATCATCATGATGGCATTTTTCATGACAATACCGATCAGCAGTATCACGCCTATCATGGCAATAATGGAAAACTGGCTGCCAAAGGCGATGAGGGCTAACAACGCGCCCACACCGGCGGAGGGCAGCGTAGAGAGTATCGTCAGCGGATGCAAAGTGCTCTCATACAGGATACCCAGCACGATATACACTGCCAGCAAAGCCGTAAAAATCAGCCAGGGCTGGCTCTTCATCGATTTCTGGAAGGCTTTTGCCTGACCTGCAAAAGTGCCCCGCATCGAGTCCGGCGGATTCAGGCTGGCAAAGGCCGTCTCTATCGCGCCGGTTGCCTGATTAAGTGCCACATCCGCTGCCAGATTAAAGGATATGGTCGCCGCAGCAAACTGCTCCTGATGATTGATCGCGAGTGGCGCGTTGCCGGTTTGCCAGTGACCGATGGCGGAGAGCGGCACTTTACCATTCGCAGAATTGAGGTAAATTTGCTCTAACGCTTCAGGGCCTTGTTTATATTGCGGCGCTAGGGTCAGCACCACATAATACTGATTGAGCGGCTCATAAATGGTGGAGGCCAGACGCTGACCGAAGGCATCATTAAGTGTCACATCAATCTGCCTTTGCGTAATCCCCAGTCGCGAAGCGGCATCACGATCTATTGCCAGCGTCGTCTGCAAGCCCTTGTCCTGAAAATCGCTGCTGACATCCTTCAATTCGGGCAAGCGCACCAGGGCAGCGAGTACACGCGGCGCAAAGCGCTTTAAATCACTCACATCGTCCGCCAGCAGGGTGTATTGATAGAGCGCAGCGCCGGGTCTTGCCCCCATCGAAAAGTCCTGCTCAGGCATCACTCTCAAGATAGCGCCGGGTACTTTGTCCAGCTTAGGGCGCAAACGGGCGACGATTTCCTGAGCGGTAGCGCCGCGCAGCTCACGAGGTTTAAGCGTTGCATAAAAGGAACCTGTATTGGATTGCCCGCCTCTGGGTCCGCCGGAAAACTCGTAATAAGCATCAATATCCGGATCTTGCGCGACAATTTTACTGAGTTTCTCGATCTTTCCCCGCATCGCCCCAAAGGAAATGTTCTGATCCCCCTGAAAAAAGCCCTGCAGGCGTCCGGTATCCTGTTCAGGAAAAAATCCTTTGGGGATGATGCTGTACAGATAAACATTAATCAAGACGGTCACTGCCAGCAACAGCAGCATGATGACCCCGTGTCGCAGCACCCAGTTGAGCGAGCGCTGATAGCCTTGAAAGGGCAGATCCAGCACACGGCCTAGCCAGACCAGCAGGCGGTGCTGCTTTAATTGAGCGACGGGCCTGAGCAGGCGTGAACACAACATCGGCGTCGCAGTGAGCGACACCAGCAGCGAGATGGCAACGGCAATTGACAGTGTCACTGAAAATTCACGAAAAATACGTCCGATGACGCCGCCCATCATCAGAAGTGGAATAAACACCGCGACTAAAGCCAGACTGATGGCAATCACGGTAAAAGAGACTTCCTTAATGCCGCGAAAGGCGGCCTGCACGGGCGGCATGCCATTCTCGATATGGCGTGTGATGTTTTCCACCACCACAATCGCATCATCCACTACGAAGCCGGTGGCGATAATCAACGCCATCAGCGTGAGATTATTAAGACTGAAGCCGCACAAATAAATCACTGCCAGCGTGCCTGACAACGATACCGGAATGGTAATGGCAGGAATCAGCGTGGCGCGGCCGTTGCGTAAAAAGGCAAACGTCACCAGTATCACCAGCGCGATGGAAATCAGCAGCGTGATGCCGACATCACTCAATGATTTTCGGACTGTAGTACTGCGATCGACCAGCACCTCGACTTCAACCCCCGCTGGAATCAGCGGCTTCATGCGCGGCAACAAGGCTTTGACGGCATCAACAGTGGCGACGACGTTCGCATCAGGCTGGCGCATCACGGACAGGATGACCGCCGGTTTGCCCCGCACCGTGCCTGCATTGCGCACTTCCTGCACCGAATCAATAATCACGGCGACGTCATTGAGTCTGACCGGCGCATTGCCACGCCAGGCAATCACCAGATTCTCGTAGTCACGCGCCTGCTTTGCCTGATCGTTCACTTCGAGCTGCCAGTGATGCTGCCCATCCTGAATGAAGCCTTTAGGCAGATTGACATTCGCGCCGGCAATCGCACTGCGCACTTGTTCTAACGCGACACCGTACTGATTGAGCGCGGCGGGATTAACTTCAATGCGCACCGAACGCAAGGCGCTGCCATTAACATCGACACCGCCCACGCCGTCAACCTGCGCGATACGCTGACCCAGTACGGTAAAGCCCAGGTCATACAATTGAGCCTGAGTATAAATAGCCGAGGTCAATGCGATATGCATGATACGGTTGGGTGAACTTTTGCGATAGGTCGGATTGCTCGGCAACGTGGGCAAAAGACCCGCTGCTGCATTGATCGCCGATTGCACATCGCGCGCAGCACCATCGGAGTCACGCTCCAGCTCGAATTCCATTGAAATTCGCGTCGCACCGCTGCTGCTGGTTGAGGTCAGCTCGTTAATACCGGCAATCGCACCCAGCGAGCGTTCCAGCGGCATCGCCACGGAGGAAGCCATGGTTTCCGGACTGGCACCGGGTTGTTTGGCATTCACTTCGATCACCGGCATGTCCACCTGAGGCAGTGCTGCCATTGGCAGCAAATGAAACGCGACCAGACCCGGCAGGGCAATTGCCAGTGTCAGCAAAGTAGTCGCGACCGGGCGCTGTATGAAAATCGACAGCCAGTTCATGCCACAACACGCACAAACTGACCGCGCCAGGCAGCAAAGCGGCGTTGCAGATTATCGAAAGCTAAATAAATCACCGGTGTGGTAAACAAGGTCAGCAACTGGCTGAGCAGCAAGCCGCCTACCATGGCGATACCCAGCGGCTGACGCAATTCGGAACCCGGTCCGGCACCGAATAACAGCGGCACCGCGCTCAGCAGGGCGGCCAAAGTGGTCATCAAGATCGGCCTGAAACGCAATAAACAGGCCTGATAAATCGCATCGCGCGGTGACAAGCCCTGCTCTCGTTCAGCTTCCAGCGCGAAGTCAATAATCATGATGGCGTTCTTTTGCACAATGCCGATCAGCAGAATAATGCCGATGATCGCGATCACGCTCAAGTCGCGGCCTGTTACCATCAGCGCCAGCAACGCACCGACCCCGGCAGAAGGCAAGGTTGAGAGGATGGTCAGCGGATGGATATAGCTTTCATATAACACGCCCAGTACGATATACATGGTGGCTAATGCCGCGAGTATCAGGAATAATTCGTTGCTCAGGGCATCGCGAAACGCCATGGCAGCGCCTTCGAAACGCGTGATGATGCTCGCCGGCATATTCAACGCACTCGCCTCCTTCTCAATCGCCGCGACGGCATCCCCCAAGGCATAACCCGGTGCCGGATTGAATGAAATACTGGCCGAGGGCAGCTGCTCTTCGCGATTAACCAGTAAGGGGGCGGTAGTTCCCGTGAATTTCGCAATACTGCTCAACGGAATCTGTTTACCTGTCGAGGAGGTAACATAAATCGTGTCGAGCGCAGCCAGTCCCGCATTGGACTGAGGTTTTGCTTCGAGCACCACGCGATACTGATTGGTCTGGGTAAAAATAGTTGAGACGATGCGCTGGCCAAAAGCGCTGTACAGGGCATCATCGACTGCGGCCAGGCTCACCCCCATGCGTCCCGCATTATCCCTATCCACCAGAATAGCCGCGCGCAAACCGCCGTTTTGCTGATTGCCCGCAACATCCGTCAGTTGCCGTAAGCTTGCCAGGCGTTCTACCAGTTTTGGCAGCCATTGTTGCAAAACAGCGTCATCGGTGCTTTGTAGCAGATACTGGAACTGTGTCCGGCTGACGCGATTCTCCAGCGTCAAATCCTGCACAGGTTGCAGATGCAGACGAATACCATTGATACTGCCCGTCGCCGCTTGCAAACGCCGGATGATTTCCGTCGCGCTCTCATGGCGCTCCCCCCAGGGTTTGAGATTAATCAACAAGCGGCCGCTGTTCAAGGTGGTATTGATGCCGTCCACCCCGACGATAGACGATAAACTCTTTACCGCTTTATCTTGCAGTATGACGGCGGCCAGAGCCTGCTGACGCCCCGCCACCACTGCAAAGGAGGCTGATTGCGGTGCCTCGCTGATCCCCTGAATCACACCGGTGTCCTGCAACGGAAAAAATCCCTTGGGTATCCACCAGGCCAGAACGATGGTTAGCACCAGAGTCAGCGCAGCGACTAGCAAGGTCACGCGCCGGTGATCCAGTACCCACACCAGTAATATCCCGTAACGGCGGATAATGCCGGTCAGGAATGTGCCTTCGGCGGAATCTGAATGCGCGCCTTTTTTCGCCTTGAGCAATCTGGCGCACAGCATGGGGGTCAAGGTGAGTGAGACCAGGGCGGAAATCAGGATGGCGACCGCCAGGGTGATGGCAAATTCGCGGAACAATCGGCCTACCACGTCGCCCATGAACAGCAGCGGGATCAGCACGGCAATCAGCGAAAAGGTCAACGAAATAATGGTAAAACCGATCTGTTTTGAGCCGTTTAAGGCCGCCTGCATCGGACTCTCGCCGTCTTCAATATGCCGGGCAATATTTTCAATCATGACGATGGCATCATCCACCACGAAGCCGGTTGCAATGGTCAAGGCCATCAGTGTCAGGTTATTGACTGAGAAACCGGCCAGATACATCACGCCGAACGTGCCGACCAGCGACAGCGGCACGGCTAAACTGGGAATCAGTGTTGCCGATGCCGTGCGCAGGAACAGGAAAATGACCATCACCACCAGCGCTACCGCCAGCATCAGTTCAAACTGCACATCTTCAACGGAGCTGCGTATGGTCGTGGTGCGGTCGGTCAACTCAGTCACTTCCACATCCGCCGGCAAAGTGGTCTTGATTTGCGGTAGCAGTTCACGGATGCGATCCACCACAGCGATGACGTTGGCACCCGGCTGGCGCTGAATACTGACCAGAATGGCACGTTTTTGATTCGCCCAGGCAGACAGGTAAGCGTCCTCTTCGGCCTCGTTAACCTCTGCGACATCGCCCAGACGCACCGGCGCATTTTTATTGCTGATGATCAGGTCGCGATAACCCTGCGCCGATTTGAGCTGGCTGTTGGTCTCCAGCTCATAAGATAATTGCGGCCCGTCGATATTGCCTTTGGCCTGATTGGAATTGGCAGCCGCAATTGCCGCGCGTATCTGGTCGAAGCCGATGCCAAAGGAGGCCAGTGCAGATGGATCAGCCTCGATACGCACCGCCGGACGCTGCCCGCCACTGACGCTGACCATGCCGACACCTGACACCTGACCCAGTTTTTGCGCAATGCGCGTATCCACCAGATCGCGCAATTGCGGCAAGGGCATGATATCCGCGCTGAACGCGAAGGTCAGTATCGGTGCGTCAGCGGGATTAACCTTGTTATAGATAGGCGGGTTGGGCAGATCGGGCGGCAAAAATCCAGCCGCCGCATTAATAGCAGCCTGTACTGATTGTTCAGCCACGTCCAGACTGTTCTTCAAGCTGAACTGCAAGGTAATGACCGAGGCTCCCCCTGAACTGCTCGATGACATGTGCGCCAATCCTGACATGGAACCGAACTGGCGCTCCAGTGGCGAGGCAACCGTCATGGCCATGACTTCAGCGCTGGCACCCGGATACAGCGTCACGACCTGAATTACCGGAAAATCCACCTGCGGCAGCGCCGACTTGGGTAACAGTTTGTAGGCCAGTATCCCGGATAACAGAATAGCCAGCATCAGCAGCGCGGTGGCTATCGGCCGCAAAATAAAAACACGTGAAGGATTCATGATTATGAAGGTCTGTGCGAATGTTCAGGCTGGTTCTTATTTCCTGCCGTAGCTTCGGCGGATTTAGCGCGTTTTTTACCTTCCCCTTTGTCACCGCTGGAAATGATAATGCGCGCGCCTTCGCGCAAGCGATCAACGCCGCTGATGACCACCTGATCGCCGGCTTTGAGGCCGTGTTCAATCGCAATTAAATCGCCATCCGATGCACCCGGCGTCACCTGTCGTACCATGACTTTTTTATCCTTGCCGTCTTCCGCAACCACATACACAAAGGCACCGGCGCTGCCAAGCTGAATGGCGGCCTTGGGGGCTGTCACGACATCGTGCAGCGTATCGCTTAGCAGATGAATATTAACGAACTGATTTGGAAACAAACTGGCATCATGGTTGATAAATTGCGCCTTGAGCTTGATCGTGCCGGACGTGGCATCAATCTGGTTGTCAACGCTGAGCAACACCCCTTTGGCCAGCAATACGGTATTGCCTCTATCCCACGCCTCGACCGGCAGGCCGTGACCCGATTGGCCGGCCTGCTGCTGCCGCTTGATGATATTGGCGACGCGCGCTTCAGAGAGGGTAAAAACGACCTGAATAGGATAGATCGCGGTGACCACGGCCAGCGTATCGGCGGTGGTGATATTGTTACCTACATCAATCTGGCGTAAACCGATGCGCCCTGTAATGGCCGAACGGATGCGGGTAAATTCCAGCTGTAATTTCGCATTTGCGACCAGGCCCTGATCCGTTAAAACCGTGCCCTGATACTGTTGCACCAGGGCGGATTGCGCGTCAACCTGCTGAGCGGCGATCGAGTCCTGCGTTTGCAGCGTGCGAAAGCGTTCCAGATCCAGCAGGGCGTTTTTGAGCAGTGCCTGATTATGTAAAGCCTGCCCCTGCGCTTGCGTGAGTTGCGCCTGGTAGCTGCGCGGATCAATTTCAGCCAGCACTTCACCTGCGCGCACCAGCTGTCCTTCTTTGAACAGCACGCGTTGCAACTGACCGTTGACCTGACTGCGCAAGGTGAGCATGGAAGAAGGAATTGCCGTGCCGATGGCGGTTTGCACGATGCGCAGATCGGAAATTTTAATTTTGCCCGTCAGTACCGGCACAGCACGTCCGCCATCCGCTCGCCGCCCCGAATCCGGCTTGTTCAAGGCCGCCTGGGCGGGCACGGCACCGGCAACAAGCCAGTACCATCCCCCGCCTGATAACAGCAGCGCGATGACCAGACTACTTAACACTTTTTTATTTCGTATCACATTCATAATTTCAACATTTTTAAATTTGTAATTCAGGCGATGTCAGCGTACAGGCTGTTAAGCAGGGTCCGGCTGCGAGTCAATGTATCCGGAGCGTTGCCGTCAAAATGCAATTTTTATACCAACTTGCCGATGCGATTTGCCGCTGGCAAGAAAAACATAAATAAGCATCTGATATCTATTGAAAATATTTAACCATACAGATGACTGGCAAATAATTTTTTCAAGGCGACGGATCTTGCGACGATGAACACTGCTGATTAATCAGCATAGCGCTGACCCGATTGCAGCAGCGAGCCGGCACTCATCCCCTGCTCCGGCCTTGACCAATCACTGGCTCAATTTTTGCTTAATCAAAATTCTATTAACAGAATCTGGAGATCCTCCGTGCAATTAAAACGTCCCGCAAGACACACAACCATTTTGCTGAGAAAAGCAATTTTTGTTCTGGCAACCTTGAGTTTTGCTGCGAGCGCACAGGCTGTGCCCGGCGTCTATCCGACCGGAACGACCCGTTATGACCCGGCCCGGGCGTTCAACTCACTGGTGATATTCACAGGCGGTGACAATATCGCCCGCCTGATTGATCTGAATGGCAATTCAATACACCAATGGCAGGACGCGGCCAGCTTCAGCACGCTAATAGATCCCGCCTTGAATCAGGGTCGTCGTGGTCATGTATTTGTCACGCTCAGTACTATTGACGGAAAAGGTACTGATCTTGTGCCGGGACAAGTGAATCGAAAAGTTAGCCAATCTATAGGGGAGCTGGACTGGGAGGGGCGCGTGGTATGGAGCTTTGGTGACAAGGCGCCGGGAGGGGCCGCCCAGCAGCATCACGACTGGGCCAGACTAGCGAATGGCAATACTCTGGTTCTTGCCAATCTGGTGCATGCTGTAGCGGGTTTCAAACAAAAGCTGATCTTTGACGATGTCATTTATGAAGTGAATGCTGCAGGCGAGGTGGTCTGGCGATGGACAGCTTCCGAACATCTCGACGAGTTCGGATTTACCCCGGAGGAACTCAAGCTGGTGCGCGAGACCGACAACTCTGATTTCCTGCATATCAACAATCTCAAGGTTGTCGGCGCTAATCACTGGTTTAACTCGGGCGATCAGCGCTTTAATCCTGATAATTTGCTGATCCACTCGCGCAGCGCAAATTTTATTGTGATTATCGACAAAAAAACCGGCCATATTGCCTGGAATCTGGGGCCGCACTATCCGGCCTTAGCCAGCGGAATCAAGGCGAGAACGGTACCGCGTCCGGTTGATCAGATCAGCGGCCAGCACGATGCGCAGATCATTCCCGAAGGACTGCCCGGAGCTGGCAATTTATTGGTGTTCGATAATCAGGGTGAAGCAGGCTTCCCGCCGGTTGCACTCTCCTTTACCGGTGGCTCCCGCGTGCTTGAGATTAACCCTGTCAA